>Ga0194117_10002475_pt1 | contig 19616 bp, 30 predicted proteins | sample TA2MahsurfametaG_FD_160579 | JGI IMG/M metagenome (GOLD analysis project Ga0194117, IMG submission 160579) | Freshwater microbial communities from Lake Tanganyika, Tanzania - TA2015009 Mahale N1 surface | ecosystem: Environmental > Aquatic > Freshwater > Lake | place: Tanzania: Lake Tanganyika...
CTATGGAAATCATTCTCTGGACTTGCGTTGAAGCTCAAAAGCTTATTAACAATGTTCGCACCTCAAAAGTGCCTGATGAAGTAAAAGCAGAGCTCATTCAAATTCATAAAGAACACTCGCCAAAGACCTGTAAATTTACCATAGACGCAAAAGCCGACTGAAGGAACGCTCTTTAACCTGAACAACTAAGGAGAAACCTAATGTCGAAAGTAGTATACCGTGGCGTTGAATATGATACCGAAAAGCGTATCGCATATCAACAGCAAATGCAACAACAACCTCAACAATACAATGAGACCTACCGTGGGGTCAAATTTGTAAAAGAGGGGACTAAGGGATGACAGCAACCTATCGTGGTGTGAAGTATAATACTCACACTCCAAAACTGCAGTACCGTAAGTGGTATGCAGAAACACATGCTCCATCGCATCCACCAAATAAGTATCGTGGTATTTCCTACCGTCCATGTAACAACTGGGACTGGGAGGAAAGGCAATGAAAAAACTTAACTTCCTGCAATTGATTAAGGAGCAAAAGCAAAAAGAGGAGCGTCGTCATCAAGCATCTCTTTGCAGCGCGGGTCACTGTGCTGTAGGAGAGAAGAAGTGATGGGACAGATTATTGTTTCTTCCACTGCTGGACTTGCCTTACTAACTATCTCACTTTCATTATATATTCAGTGGCTCTATAAGTAGTAGAATCAATATATAACAGAAGGGGGGTTGACTCCCCTTCTTTTTTTATGTAGAATAGTACTTATTTGGGAAGATTAAATGGATCAAGAACTTTTAGACAAGTATGCTGATGTATTTTTAGAAGGCATTAAACTTAAACTAAGTCAGTTCCTTATTGAAGGGCGAGAAATGTTTGTTGCTGCAAATGAATCTGCAGAAATCAGAGAAATTATGAAAGGATGGTTAACTGATTTCTATAATGAGGCAAATGGACAAGGATAAATTAAAATTAATTATTCGAAATATGGAACTTTTGGTAGATGCTCTAAAAGCAGAAGTTTACTCAGATGTTTCTGCCTATACTTCTCAAAAATCAAATGTTCCTCCTATTGCAGACTATGATGAGCTTTATGACGATGACGATGGATACATGGATTAAGTATGACTAGAGGAAAAGAACTTATTAAACTGCTGGGAAGGTTGGTCAAGCAAGACCATCTATATTCTGATGAAGAATTAAAAGAAATGAAATCCCAACTTCGTCTTCTAAAAGAAGAATGGGGTAAACTTGAATCATATACATCAAAAGGATTTGGAAAGAAATGACTGTAAAACTCATCAGCGTGACACCCGATGCAGAAAAAACAATGGCATATGTTGCTAGAGTTAGCAACCCTGCGAATCAAGACAACGAAAACTATGCCAAGTTGCTTGCTTATTGCATTAAGCATAATCATTGGTCTGTTTTTGAGCAGTCTTTTATGACTCTTGAGATCGAAACAAATCGTGGCATCGCAGCTCAAATTTTACGTCATCGTTCTTTCACATATCAAGAATTTTCTCAAAGGTATGCAGATTCTTCTTTGCTTGCTGAAAAGATTCCTATTCCCGAACTTCGTCGTCAGGATACCAAAAATCGTCAAAACTCTACTGATGATTTAGATCCTTCTGTTATTCAGAAATATGAGATGCTAATTCATGATCATTTCAGAGACGCTATGGCACTGTACCAAACAATGCTCGATGAAGGAATCGCAAAGGAGTGTGCGAGGTTTGTATTGCCCTTGGCCACGCCCACACGCATCTATATGAGTGGCTCGTGCAGGTCGTGGATACATTATATTAATCTTCGTTCTGCGAATGGAACTCAAAAAGAGCATATGGACATTGCTCTTGCCTGCAAAAAAGTGTTCACTGAACAGTTTCCTTCGGTCTCAGAAGCACTCGAATGGGTCTAAATAAATTATCGTGAAATTGTAACCTATGGCGATTTATCCAATTATTCATGTAGAGACGGGGGAGAAAAGGATAGTAGAAATGAGTGTTCATGATATTACTCAATGGTACACAGACAATCCCGAATGGAAACGGGATTGGTCTGAGGGTTGTGCAACACCAGGAGAAGTTGGTGAGTGGAGAAATAAACTCATCAATAAAAATCCTGGATGGAATGAAATTCTCGATAAAGCATCAAAAGCACCTGGGTCTACTGTAAAGAAACTCTAATGGCAACTAGAAGAAGAAAGAATGAGTCTCCAATTGGTATTGGCATGACTGCCAAACAATTGAGAAGGAAAAAGCCACTTAATAGTGATTTTCTTGTTGATGTTGAACCATTGACAGATAATCAGAAAAAATTATTTGACTCTTATGCAAACGGAAAACACCTTGTAGCATATGGTTGTGCAGGAACAGGTAAAACTTTTATTACACTTTATAACGCTCTGGTAGATGTCCTTGATGAAAGAACTCCATATGAAAAAGTTTATATCGTTCGTTCTTTAGTCGCCACTAGAGAAATTGGATTCCTTCCTGGTTCTCATGATGATAAAGCAGATATTTACCAGATTCCTTATAAGAATATGGTGAAGTATATGTTCCAAATGCCAAGTGATGCCGACTTTGAGATGCTCTATGGCAATCTTAAAGCACAAGAAACAATTAAGTTTTGGAGCACTTCATTTCTTCGTGGCACAACGCTTGATAATGCCATTGTTATTGTTGATGAATTCCAAAACTTGAATTTTCATGAATTAGATAGTATAATTACACGTGTTGGTGAAAATACCAAAATTTGTTTCTGTGGAGATGCGACTCAATCGGATCTTATAAAAACAAATGAACGTAATGGTATTATTGATTTTATAAGAATTTTAAGATCAATGCCATCTATAGATCTTATCGAATTCGGTGTTGAAGATATCGTTCGCTCAGGATTTGTTAAAGAATATATTATTGCTAAAATGGAATCAGGTTTTTAATGTTTACACATGTTGATTTGACTCTCCCCCAACTTGAGAGGGAGACTATTGATGGAGTTCGTTATTATAAGGTTCCAGATGAAGACCAACTTCTGAAACTTGTATCAATTACTTCTGTTACGAGTCACTTTAATCGTGAAATCTTCAATAACTGGCGCAAAAAGGTTGGTGAGGATGAGGCGCAAAAGATTACTAAGGCGGCTACTTCTCGCGGTACAGACTTTCATTCTCTTACAGAAAACCATCTTAAAAATCAAGATCTTCCGCCAGTTGCGCCGATTGCGGATTTTCTTTTTAAGATCTCGAAAACGGACTTAAAACGTATAAATAATATTTACGCCCTCGAAGGGTCCCTATATAGTAAGCAACTGGGTATTGCTGGGACTGTTGACTGTATCGCTGAATATGACGGCGAGTTAGCAATAATCGACTTTAAGACTTCTAAAAAACCAAAACCACGTGAGTGGATCGAACATTACTTTGTTCAGTGTATGGCATATGGTTGTATGCTATATGAACTAACTGGTATTTCAGTTAAAAAACTTGTAATCATTATGGCTTGTGAAAATGGAGAATGCGTCGTTTATGAAGAAAGAGACAAATCAAAGTACATCAAACTCCTCAGCAAATATATTAGAGAATTTGTTAGAGATAAACTTAACGCCTATGGAACCAAATAAAGAACTAGAACAGGCAATAGAGAATAAGTTTTTAACTCCATCTAAGTTTGCTCTTGAGATTGAAAAAATTGTAGCGGAAGAAAATTTTAACTATATCGATGCTATTGTTCACTATTGTGAAATTAATAGTCTTGAGGTAGAATCAGTTACGAAACTTATCTCAAAACCTTTAAAAGAGAGATTAAAATGGGATGCTATTCGTCTCAATTTTATGAAAAAAACTTCTAAAGCAAAACTGCCTTTATGATTGTGACTCCCTTTGAAACTTATCAACATTATTTGGCACTCAAAAACCATTTCACAAATCCAAAATATGATTTTTTTAAGTATGGTGCAAAGACTCGTGCGAGTATAGCATCTTTTAATAAACGTAAGGATAAATACTGGTTTGAGAAAACAAGTCGTAAGTATAACGATAAAGAAGTTGTAGATTTTCTAGTATCAAACTTTGTATCTTCCGATAACCCACAGAACCTATGGATTGGACAAATTATAAGTTCTGGAGAAAGGACTTACGCAGACTGGATGAAAAGACAGCAGAGTTTGACTTACTTATTCAAAGAACAAAGCAACGAATTGTTCTCGGGGACAAAATTAGAAGATGTACTGAACTGTTCCAAAGGTCATCCACCTATTTTAAAAAAGTTCCTGGGCGGGAAGATTAGCTTGGAAACCCTAGTGATCTATGATAGAATATTCCTGTTCGGGAATAAGTTTGATAAGCAACTTCTGGATCCAGTATGGGAAACCGTAAGTTTAAAGATCAAGAAATATGCTCCGTTTTTAATAAATATTGATGTATTCCAATTCAAACGTATTTTACGAGAAATCATAGATGAGTAACTTTTTCGACTCCGATATTATTCAAGATGAACTGAAAGAAATTAATAAGTTGCAAGAGGAAGTCTATGGAAGTATCCTGACTTTTGGCATGATGGACCGTGAAACTAAATTGGAACACATTGAAAGACTGCAACTTCTTCTTGAAAAACAGCGTGTAATGTATACACGTCTGTCACTTTCTGATGATCCACTGGCAGTTGAAATGAAAGAAAATCTTCGTAAATCAGTGGCACTGATGGGATTCCCACCAGAAACTGACATGAGTTTTCTTTTTAATAGTATGAACAAAACAATCGAATCTCTTAAGCAATACGTTGACCGCTGAGAGTATCTTTGCTATAATATCTAAGTAAATCCCCCGAATCTAATTTATCCGAGGTAATCTAAATGTCTTTTGCTGATCTTAAGAAGCAATCTAAACTAGGTTCTCTGACCGCCAAACTGGTCAAAGAAGTGGAAAAAATGAATACAAGTAGCGGTTCTAGTGATGACCGCGTATGGAAACTGGATGTAGATAAGAGCGGCAATGGTTATGCCGTGATCCGTTTCCTTCCTGCCCCCAACGGTGAAGACCTGCCGTTCGTGAAACTCTACAGTCACGCCTTTCAGGGACCTGGTGGTTGGTATATTGAGAACTCTCTGACCACTCTGGGACAGAAAGATCCTGTGTCGGAACTGAACTCCGAACTATGGAACAACGGCACCGATGCTGGTAAAGAACTCGCACGTAAGCAGAAGCGTAAACTGACTTATGTGTCTAATGTTTATGTGGTGAAGGATCCTGCAAACCCTGCCAACGAAGGTAGAGTGTTCCTGTTTAAGTATGGTAAGAAGATCTTTGATAAACTGACTGCCGCAATGCAACCAGAGTTTGAAGATGAAGAAGCGATTGATCCGTTTGACTTCTGGCAGGGTGCCAACTTCAAACTGAAGGCAAAGAACGTTGCTGGTTATCGCAACTATGACTCCAGTGAGTTTGCAAAATCTGCTCCTCTTCTGGACGATGATGATGCAATGGAAGCAGTGTGGAAGAAGCAGTTCTCTCTTGCTGAACTTGTTGCCGCTGATCAGTTTAAAACTTATGATGAACTGAAAAAGCGCCTGGACTATGTTCTGGGTAACAAAGGCACTCCTCGCTATCAAGATCCTGAGGATCTTGATGAGGATAACACTCGTGGTTCCACTCGTGAACTCACTGAAGATTTGCGTTCTGAATTGAGCAATCTGAAACCTTCTCGTTCTGCATCAGTGGATGATGATGAAGATGATGATGACACTCTGAGTTATTTCCAGCGACTTGCTGAAGAATGATCAACTGGGGGCGTATGCCCCCCTTTTTAATAGGTATAAACTTGTAGGCATAAATTTTTATTGCGTAATATCAGAAAATCAACACAATTGTCCTACATAGTAGTAGAATTAAGAGGTGATTTAGATGAAAGAAAACTTCTTTATCATGTTGTTCTTTGTGCATGGAGGTCATTATGCACAACTTAATTTCTTATAATCAACTAGCTGGATGGAAACATTTCGAGGATACTGTGGACCGATGTAACGAGCAAAATGATTTGATTAATGACTATTTTAATTGTTTAATTGAGTGCGATGAAGACCAACAGAGTTGTAAGCGAATATGTAGAAATATGTTGACTAGTTTATAAGTTTAAGGGGGCATATGCCCCCCTTTTTTATAGCATCTTGTTTCTTGTATTTTCTGTTCTAATTAGAGTGCGGTCAACGTATTGAGAAGATTCTGTATAGTAAGCAATATCACGAGCATCAGTTAAGAATTGTTGTAAGTATAATCTCTTCAGGATATCAATTTTTCTTTTCTCTTCATTCAAACGAGTCTCATATTCATAATTGGTGATTCCAATTACAGGATTTAATGTTTGTGTTGGAAAATCAGGTCTAGTAATAGTAAATGATGCATCAACTACTTTTCCTGCTGGTAAAAATAAACGATTTTTGGAATCCTTAACTTCGGTAGTTTCATAAAATCTAACGTTATTTAAGTCATCTCCATATTTGTTTTCACAAAATCTATAGAGGTCTCTACTATTAAGTGGCCATTGATCTCTTATATTTGTAATACCAGCAACTGTCAGTACAACCCAATCAAGATCTGATTTATCATATAATTCTTCTGCAACAGTATCTGGTCTAGCACCTTCTGGAATAACGTATTTGTTAAAAAGAACAAATATATCTTTGAGATCATCACGAATTTTAAGTCTTCTAAAGATGTTCTTTACACGAACATATTGAGTTGATGAAATTCTGTCAGTTAATGGTGATTGATATTCTAAATCTGGTAGTTCTCTAAAGTATGACATATTAGTAACCTACTCCTATTTCTCCATTGGTTGTATTATAATCTTCAGCATAAACTGGAGTCAATTCTTGGAATCCTAATGCCAATGATACCTGAATAGGCGTACCATCTGCATAGGTTGCATAAGTTCCAGTTGCTGTATAATCAACAGACATGCTAGATAATGCACACACTTTAAAAACGTTTAAAAATGGATGAGGTTTTTTTCCACTAAAATATTGCAATTGATATACATCTGGAGACTGAATAAACACTCCTTTTCCACCATCAGCAACTGCACCCTGTTTTTTAGCAGACATTGATGATTTAAAGATTCTAATGATATTTTTTATTTCGTCTGCTTCTGCTTTAGATCTTGGTGTTAATGTCCAATTAAATGAATGACTTCTTAAACTTACTCCACGAAAAAGAAGTTCTTGATTTTGGTTTAGAATTGATCCAGTTTGGCGAGTTACAGCATCAAATGGATTAATATTTTCTTGTCCCAGTAATGAATTAACTGCTGCTGCCGCAAATCCACCTGCAATAGCATCTTTTGAATTACCTACGGTCTCGGTAAAATTTTTAGCACCTCCCAAAACTGCCTGAACAGCTTTCGTTACTGGAGCCTCTGATCCAATAACTCCAGCAGCTCCGCCAGCAGCAGCACCAGCAAGAGAGTTCATTTCACTTTCACCCCACGCTACTGCTTTGTCATCACGAATTTGCTGAGGCATTGGCAAAATAATTGAACAGACAGGAGTTTTTAAATTTTTTGTTAGATCTGAGTCTGGATCATCAGACGACTTAAGACGAAATCCAGATTTAGCTCCAAAACCAGGTGGTTTATAATTAACCACACTAATTTTTAGGTAGTCATCAGACTCAGTTATTATTTCTTTTGGATATCTAAAACTTTGATAACCTTTTAATTTTGCCATCTGGCTGTTTTTTAGTTATTTATTCTGAAATTTGCAAAATTGATACCTTGTAAATCTTTTAGTTCTGATCGGTAAACTTCGTATAGTGAACCAGCAACTTCACTCCAAGTATATTGTCTTGGTTGTCCCCAATGGAAGTTAATCCCACGAAATCCCCACTCAAATACATCAGTAACACCTACTAAAGGATTTTGATCATATCTAATATTCGGTGTTTTCGGATTGTATACAAAAATATAAAACTTACCTACTTCTGGAGTTGTTCCACTTTCCTGGACAACTTCCAAAAGTTCTAACATGATGTCATCTGGTTTTTCTTTCCCAGTCAAATTATCTATGACTGATCTAACTCTATTCTTAGTATCATCAGTATCTACTGGATATAAATCCTGTTCGGTTGATTTTTTTGATTCTTGCCTTTCTTTTAGAGTTTTTCTTGGCATTAGCTGATACCTAGATCATCTTCTGTTATGATTTTAAATTCCCAGAGGCGATCTTTACAAAATTCTTTTGCTGCTTTCCACTTTGCTTGGTTTTTGGCATACTCAACAACTTCATAAATGTATTGTTTTGTTTTTCTTTTTTGGACGGCAGGTTCTACCGTTTGACGTTTTGGTTTAACTTCAATAAGATATTTTTTAATTTGACCTGTACTTTCTTTGACCTTAATATAAAAGTCAGGAAAGTATCGATGTATTCTTCCATCAATTGGAGAACGATATGGAAGTGCTAATTCTTCACTTCCCCATTCAAGAATATTTTGATTATGATCGCAGTATTTCATAAAACGCCTTTCCCATAAAGATCTATAGATGATATTAGTTGGATCTCCCGTATATTTCTTTGGGTATGTCGGTCTATATTTTCCTTTATATGACATCTAAATAACTATACTAAAACTCTCATAATAGGTATTTAGAGTGGTCAGTCCTCGTAAGATATCAGATATTAAACCACTATTTTCGAACCTAGCGCAAACTTCACATTTTTTAGTGCAGTTTGGAATATCTCAGAATCCAGAACTTATAGCTTACTTAACTCGTCGTGGAGTTGATTCAAGATTTATTAGCGAATTCGCTGGTCTTTTAGTTCGAGATGCATCTATTCCTACAACTTCATTCGCAACTGCACAAGCAATTGACTATATGGGTGTGACTGAGAAATTTGCTCATACCCGTCAGTTTACTGAAATGAATATGGAAATTTATGTTGATGCACAATATAAAACACTTAAATTCTTTGAGCATTGGATGGAGTTTATTGCAAGCGGAACTCATAACCAATCTTTAACTCCAATCGCAGAGAAAAAACCAGAGGTTAGAATATCAAGAAAGAATTATAGTACTCGATTTCAGTATCCAAATTATTATAAGTCTGATGCTACTAAAATTACAAAATTTGAGAGAAATTACAAACAACAATTGGAATATAATTTTCTTGGATTATTTCCTAGTGCTATGAATTCTATTTCAGTTTCATATCAAGCATCAGATATTATGACTGTGGGTGTGACTTTTACATATGATAGATATATTCCTGGAAAAATTGATAGTCTATCCGAATCTAGACGAAATGGAAATAATCTAGAAGCAAACTATGCTAATGCATATAATAAAGATATTGTTAACTTAAGCACAGATCAGATTACTAAACTTTATAAAAACGCTGACAAATATAAATTTGTTAGTGATACTGCTATTGATACCTCAAATATTGAGTGGCCAAAAGCGTTTAATTCACCTCTAAAACCATACGATACTTCTTTTCAACTGCTTTAAAACGACTCTAAATATTTTTACTGAAGTTTTCATAGGTTATTATGCCCTTACCAACAATTGCTACACCAACTTATGAGTTGGAAATACCATCTACAAAACAAACTGTCAAGTATAGACCATTTCTAGTTAAAGAAGAAAAAATTCTAATACTTGCTATGGAATCTGAGGATAATCGTCAGATTGCAAACGCAGTTAAAGAAGTTATATCTAATTGTATCAAAACTAAAGGTATCAAGATAGAAGAATTATCTACATTTGATATTGAGTTTCTTTTCTTAAATATTAGAGGAAAATCTGTTGGTGAAAATGTAGATGTTTTAATTACTTGTCCTGATGATAAAACCACACAAGTTCCTAGAAGTATTGCACTGGATGAAATCAAAGTTCGGGTTGACCCAGAACACAGGAAAGACATTAAATTAGATGAATCTTTATCTCTTCGAATGAGATATCCTTCACTAAACGAATTTATCAAAGCTAACTTTGGTAGTGATACTACAATTACTGTTGAAGATACTTTTGATCTTATTTGTAGTTGTATTGAGCAAGTTTATAGTGAAGAAGAATCTTGGTCCGCAAAGGACTGCACTAAAAAAGAACTAAAGGAATTCGTAGAGAGTTTAACATCAAATCAATTTAAAGATGTTGAAAAATTCTTTGATACAATGCCAAAACTTTCTTATACAATTAATGTTAAAAACCCAAATACTAATGTTGAGAGTGAAGTAGTTCTGGAGGGTCTATCGGCTTTTTTCGCGTAGGTATGGCTCATGAAAATCTTGAGTCATACTATAAAACTAATTTTGCGTTGATTCAGCATCATAAATATAGTTTGACAGAGCTTGAGAATATGATACCTTGGGAAAGAGAAATATATGTTTCTCTTCTCCAACAGTATATTGAAGAAGAAAATCTAAAAAATAAAAAATAATTAAATGGCAGTAATTTCCTCGCCTTTAGCTAAATCACTTCAAGGGGGATTAGTCCAGCGTGTTGCTGGATCAACTTTTGGTGGCGGGAGAGGAATAGGTCCAGTATCTTCACAAGATCTTGGTGGGGGAAGAAGCGAAGAATTACTCGAAAGTAATCAATCAACACTTAGTACAATCTCATCTAATTTAGATTCGATTGCTTCTGAACTTAGGACTGTTAGAAGTGGTATTGATTCTATAGCAACTCGGATAGCATCGGAAAGTAAACTAGAAGAGGCAGCAGCAAAAGCAGACGCAGAATATAATAGACGATTAGCAGAAAGACAGATTAGAACACAAGGTGAGCAGCAGTTAGAAAATAAAATACAGTCTGCATTAACTGCACCTGTTACTGCTGTAGCAACAAAAGTTAGCGGTGTATTTTTTAATGTTGGTAGAGCAATACAGCAGTTATTGTTTGGTTGGATAACTATCCAAATTGTAGATCTTATTGAGGCATTCTCTACAGGAAATACTAAAAAACTACAAGACATTGCTGGAAATATTTTAAAAACTCTTGCCATTGTAGTTGCTGCCAATGGTGTTCTTTCTCTTATTAAAATCGGAATAGGTAAAGTTGTAAGTTTAGTCCTCGGCTTAGCTGCTAAAGTAAGTGGATTTGTTATTAAAGGACTATTTTTAAAACCCTTTGAGATATTAGTCAATGCGATAAAAAATTCTTGGAAAAGAGTAGTTGGTGCAGGTGCAGCAGCGACAAATATAAGAACTCCGTCTCCACCTGATGGAAAACCACCTGGACAAAAAGGTGGTAAATTTGGTTTTATGAATGTAGTTGGAGGTTTAATCACTGGCGTAAGTGGTATAATGAATTTCTTGAATGGTGAAAATATTGATGCAGCTCTAGCTGCATTATCTTTTCTTCCTGGTAAAGGATTTGTATTTCAAGGTATTCGCACTGCTGCTGCAACTGCCTTCACTCTTGATGAAATATCAGAAGCTTTTGGTGGAAATCTTACAGGTGCAAAGAAAAAGGAATTAGAAGAACAACAAAAGAAAGCAGAAGGAAATCAAAAACCAGGATCAGCAGCACAAACTACTCCAGTTGCTCAACCACAAACTCCTATGATGGGAGATAACAAAGGTAATAAAGAACAAGAACCTAAAGAAGATGCGGTTCCAGTAAAGGGACCGCAGCAATCGGGTGAAAGTGGAGTTTCTGTTGCTCCAGGAACTGCAGGAGCAGCGGCATCATCCCAACCTGCTGTAGCACCACAAACTCCTATGACTCCATCAGCAGGAGATCTTTCTTTAGGATCAACTGCAGCAACTTCTAATGTAACTCCTGCTGGAGGAACTGCAACATCAGCGGCAACTACTGCTCCAGAGCAAACTCCTGCTAATATCACACCTATACAAACACAAAGTGCAAATACAAAAATGGAAAGTCTTGGCCCAGAACCAAAACCACAAACGACAGTGATTGCACAAACTCCTGCACCAACAAGCACCCAAACCCCATCGATGGGTCCAGGTGCAAGTACAGATGTGCCAAAGATTAAATCTTCCAATCCTGAAAACTTCTATGCATTATATTCACAGTTTAATTATAATGTGGTGATCTAAGATGGCATTAGTATCGGGTTTTTCTCAAAGCACTAAAGATTTACTGGGGCAAACTCGGTCCATTAAATCTAGTTTATTGGGAACTAGAAAAAGTTTTAATACTATTAACAAAGTATTTGAGAAACGTACTAGAATTAAAACAACAATATTTAAAAATAGAAAAGTACAAAATGATCGAAAACTAGAAGCACTAGTAAGAAAGGAGCAAAGAGAGGCTTCGCAAGCAGTGAAATTTACTATTGCTAAAACTCCATCTCCAAGAACAGTTTTACAGAGATCTGGTAAGAATTTTCTTGGAAGATTGATGGATTTTATTTCAAGTTTGGCAATTGGATGGATTTTGGGTAACTTGCCAACCTGGATAAAATGGAGTCAAGCGTTTATTAAAAGAGTTGGAAAAGTTATAAGTGCTTTATCTTCTTTTACACAATCAGTTGTAGGTTTTGTTAAAACATTAGCAACAAATTTAGGAACTATTATTGGACAAATTGCATCGTTTAAATTTAGTGAATTACCAGGAACAGTTAATAATGCAATGAATGAGTTAAACACCCAGTTCCAATCAATGCAAAGTGAGTTTGAGAAAGGATTTGCGTTATTTGATCAGCCTTTGATTGATGAATCTGAACTTTCTTTACCTGAGCAAGAATCACAAACTCCACAACAACAAAGTGGTGTTTCAGTTTCTCCAGGTACTCAAGGAACTTCAGGTGCTCAATTTGGACCATCAATGACAGCAACTGGTGGTACAGCAGCATCTGGTTACATATATTCTGGTTACAGAACTGCAGAGAGACCTAGACATAATGGAATTGATATTTCTGGAGGTCCGTGGAGTAAAGTTGGTAATCCAATATCAGTAATTAAACCTGGAGTTGTTGCAGATCATGGTACGGATGCAAAAGGGTGGGGAAAATTTGTAGTTGTAAAACACGATGATGGAACTTATAGTTTATATGGTCATTTAAATTCTATCAATGTTCAAAAAGGAGACAAAATAGAAAACAAGAGTGGTGCCGCTAAAGTTATCGGAACTCTTGGAAGCACTGGTAAATCAACTGGTCCTCATTTACACTTCGAACTTGGTACTGGATGGAATGGTGGTACTTTAACTGGTCATATGAATCCAACGGCATATATTGATAGTTACACTAGAGTTGGCGGAGATGTTAAGACAACGGCGACAACGGCATCTGCTGCAACCGTTAAACCACAGCAAACAGTGATGGGGAAACCAGCACCCTCTGGTGGAACCTCTGGTGGAACTCTATCAACTGCTCAGCTAGTTGCTTTGGCAAAACAAGTTGGATTTAATGAAAAAAATGCAGTTATTGCTGCAGCAGTTGCAAAAGCAGAGTCTGGTGGAGATTCCTCCAATGATACCGTCAAATCTGGTATGGATCCACAAATGAAAAATGAATATTCAATTGGATTATGGCAAATAAATTGGAAAGCTCATAAAGATGGAACATTGAAAAAAATGGGAATTACTGATCCAGAACAACTGAGGGATCCTGTTACAAATGCAAGGGTAGCATTTAACCTTTCGGGAGGATCTAATTGGTCTCCTTGGTCAGCTTACGACAATGGTAAATACTTACCATTTTTAGCAGAAGCACAAAAGGCAGCAGGAGTATCTCCAGCACAATTTACTTCAGCACAGCAAGGAAACGTTCCTGGATCAATTACACCAGCAAATGAAGGTGAAGTTGTATTTGCAGAATTTCCACCTTCTGGAGTTTCTGTTTCTCCTGGCACTAATGGGGGTGGTGGTTACAGCGGAGGCGGTGGAGGAGGAGGTCCAAGTTTTTCTCCCCCACAACAGTCTGAATCGGATGTGTTAAATAACTTTATCAAGAATAAACTCTTAGTCGAACTTTCATACCTGTAATGTCATCAAAAAAATCTACATACGAAAAAGCTTTCATCGAATCCAACGACCAGAAAAGAGTTGTTGATATTAAAGGTGGTATTATTGGGTTTGATTATTATGAAGATATCTTTTCTCCAACTATTACTGCAAGATTAAGAGTTACAAATGACGGTAATAGCATTAAACCACCAGATAAAGAAGGGGATCCTGATGGTGCAAATCAATCCATCTACAATGGTTTACCTCTAAGAGGTGGAGAAAGAGTATCGATTAAAGTCGCTGCCAACTCAGATAAAAATAAACCTTTAGATTTTTCTAAAACTGATGATTATTTTTATGTCTCAAGTATCACTGATGTCATATCCAATTCTCAGTCCGAATCTTTTCTTCTTAACTTAACATCCAGAGAAGCAATTACAAACGAAACTACAAGAGTTGCCAAGAAATATCCAACAAGTTCGACTATTGATGATTCTGTAAAATCTATTCTCGAAAATGTTTTAAAAACTAAGAAAATAGGAACACTTGATAAGACTCAAAACAAGTATGGTTTTATTGGTAACTTAAGGAAACCATTTACTGTTTTAGTTTGGTTAGCAGCAAAAGCAGTTCCTGGAGATAAATCTGGAGATGGAACTGCTGGATTTGTTTTTTATCAAACTCAAAATGGATTTAACTTTAGGTCAATTGATGGACTAATGGGTCAAGATCCAAAAGGAACTTATACATTTTCTGGTGCTCAAGAACCGTATGATGCTGATGGGCAACCACAGAATGATGATTTTAAGGTTCTAGATTTTACAACAAATAAAAATCAAAATCTCATCGAGAAATTGAGATTAGGAACATACTCTAGTTATCGTATGTTTTATAATCCACTTACTTTTGAGTTTACAGATCCTCAAAGGGGTGTGTTTAAACTTGAGGATTATGTTAGTAAAGCAAAGAACTTGGGAGATAAATTAAAACTTCCTAAGATTTCTGGATCTGACGGAAAAGGTTTGGGCGATGTTCCAACAAGAATTATCACCCAGTGCCTTGATATTGGTACAATGGAAAAGGATGTGTCAACAGATGAGAATGCAGATCCATTTAAATATCAATCACAAGCATTGATGAGATATAATGTTTTATTCACTCAAGCAGTTGATATGTTGATTCCTCTTAATACGAATCTTTCTGCTGGTGATATTATTAAGTGCCAATTCCCGAAAATCTCTTCTGGAGATAAGGAAGAGTATGATCAGGAGCAAAGCGGTCTATATATGATTAAAGAGCTTTGTCATCATTTTGATTCAGAATCATCATATACTTCTATGAAACTTATTAGAGACACCTTCGGAAGATACGGAGCAAACAATAAAAAATGATTGACGAATCACTACTTAAAAGTAATTTTCTAGGAAGAGATGGGTTTCGTTGGTGGATTGGACAGATTCCACCAATTGGTGCTCAGGGTGGGCAAGCAGGCGGATCTGGTTGGGGAAATAGAACAAAAGTAAGAATTCTTGGTTATCACCCTTATAGTGAAAAAGAACTTCCAAATGATGACTTGCCTTGGGCACAAGTTCTTATTCCAACAACATCTGGATCAGGTGCTGCAAATGTTGCAACTGATGTTAAGTTGCAACCTGGAGATACTGTATTTGGATTTTTCTTAGATGGTGATAATGCTCAAATTCCAGTTGTACTATCAACATTCGGAAGAACTTCACAGGTTCCATCAACAGATTATGAGGGTCCTTTCCAACCTTTTACTGGATATAGTGATCAAATAAAAGAACCTAATGGGGCAGTTCAGAAAAATGAATCTAATGAACAAAACGCAGGTTCTCAGAAGAGTCCAAGAGGTGTTTCACCAGCACAAGCAAAATCAATAGGCAATGGTGAAATTTCTTACTTTAGTGCAATTGGAGATAAGGTTCAGTTAGCATCTCCAAGTAAAGGTAATGTCACAAGTAAAATATCGACGGAAGTTGGAAATTTAGTTAGTCGTGTGCAGAATTTAACTGCAGATATTACAAATACATCTGCTCAGATTCAGCAAACAATTAATCGAGAAATTGATATTATAGTTGGCAAAGTACAGTCTATTGTAAGTGGTCTTGTTACTAATATGGTAAACAAGCTATTTAAAACTCTAGCGCCACTTTTTAATAAAGGATTAAAACTTTTATATGATTTGGTCTATCGTTTAGTTCTTGCTGCAACTCAATGCGCTCCTTGTGCTCATCTTGCTGGGGTTGCGGCACAAAAAGCGATGGCAGCACCAATTAAAGCTATTCAGAAAGCCATTCCTTGTATTAGTAATAGCATTATTAATGGATTGGGTGGTATCATTAAATCTGCGCTACAGGGGATAGTAAACAATGTTCAGAGATTTGTTGCTTGTGCTGCAAATCAGTTTACTGGCGCATTAGTAAATGATATCATTGGTAAAGTATCAGGTGCTATGAGTGGATTGATTGGAGCAGTAGGACCAATCTTACAATTCTTTGGTGGATTTAGTATTGAAGGAACTTTGCGTGGCGCCGCTTCTGGATTATCTGGAGGTACTCCTTCTCTTGCTTGTAATCAAAGTCAGTCTAAAAATAGTGGAGTTACTCAGTGGGTGATTGGGCAAGGACCAATTAATGTTCAACCAACACCTTTTGACCAGATTCTGCAACAAGCAAATGTTGCTAAATCTCTTGCATCATCTGTTTTAGCTGGTTTTGATATCTTTAGTTCTGGAACAAGAACTTTTGGTCTTAGTAGTCCTCTAGGTGGATGTTTTACTGGTCCACCAGTAATTTGTTCGCCACCAACAATTAATATCTTTGGTGGTGGAGGACAAGGATGCGAGGCAATTCCTATTCTTGGTGCCTATGTTGGAACTGGAAGAGATGCAACTGCAAGTCTAATTGGTGTAAGGGTTACAAACCCTGGATCTGGTTATGAATTCCCACCTTTTGTTGAAGTCACAGATGAATGTAACCAAGGTTATGGTGCTCAAGCAAGATCGATTATTGATGATAATGGACAAGTAATAGAAATTTATCTAGTTTCTGAAGGAGAAGGATATCCAGTTAATAGAACTCCTAATTATATTCTTGGAGGAGTATCAATTATTGATCCTGGAGAAGGATATGGTAAGAGTAAGTTAACCGATAATTTTGGAAACAAATACAAATTAACAATCAATAACGGTCAACTGACTGGAGTACGTCCTCTAAATACTATCAGATTAAATGATGCTCCTGACTTTAGACTTAAAGGAGAGGGATCGGGTGCTATTTTAAAACCCATATTGATCGATGAAGATCAATTCCAGGGTGAACTTGTTAATGTTGTCGATTGTATCTTAAAGTAAATGGCAGAAAGACCTAAGAGTAAACAAAAATGGCATCAAAGGAGCATTAATTCTTTTGGTCCAAAATTTAGAATTGATCTCAATAATCCTCAAATGGGGACAAGTGGGACTGATGTTTATATGCTTTACGGTGTCACAGATAATAAAGACATTTGTTTAGCTGGTTTAAGTGAGAATGGAATTTATAAGATTTATAATGACCAATCAATTGAAATTGTTGCTGGACAAAAAGCGAAATCAACAGGTGTAGATATTACGATCGTTGGAAAGAATGGAGATATTTGTATCACTGCAGAAAAAAATGGTCAAGTTAGAATCCGTGCTAAAAATATTGTAATTGATGCTGATGAGAATGTTGATATTGTTGCTGGTAAAGATGTAAATATCAAACAGGGTGGTAGATTTTTAATTCAGGGTCAAGAAGCATCTTGTGATGCTCTTATGGGTAATTTAGCGCCACCAGGATCAACATTTGGAGATATTGCTTTCGCTGGAACTTTTGTTGATGCTATAAAAGAAGGATTTAGTGGAGGTCCATTTTAATGGCTCAACCATTTAATGAAGAAGTATTTTTCAATAATGGTAGTCAAACATATGGCAATGCTTTTATTTCTGGTGATCTAACTGTTGATGGAACAATAAGAGGAGGTATTATAGAAACTTCGCCAGGTGAAGCATTTTCTGGTACTCTGACTGGTAACATAACAGGAAACGCAACGGGTCTTTCTGGAACTCCAAACATTAATATTGGATTTACTACTATTACTGGAGTTGGTAATACTGCGTTAGTCGTCAATGGTAATGCTAGGATCACTGGTATTCTTACCATAGGAACAAGTTCGATCACGCTTAATGGAGTAGAAAATAAAATTACTGGAGTAACTAGTATTTTTGATTCTAGTGGTGGATATCTAAGTCATCCACCAGGAACTCTTATCTTTCATTGTGGGTCGTCTGCTCCGTCAGGATATATAAAAGCGAATGGTGCTACTATTTCTAGAACCACTTATGCTGCTTTATTTAACGCACTGGGGACTACTTATGGTGCTGGTGATGGTAGTACAACTTTTAAAGTTCCAGATATGAGAGGTGAATTTCCAAGAGGATGGGATGACGGCAGAGGTGTTGATAGTGGAAGATCTTTTGGATCATCTCAAGCAGAAATGATTAATCAACACAAACACTGGATTTCTTCTATGGCTACTGACGACAGAAATATTACTGGAACTGGAGCTAATGGTCAGGAATATGGATTAGTAGCTGATGCTGGTAGTTATTCTGCGGATGACCCAAATAAAACAACTGGTAGATTTACTCGAAATGATCCTGGATATCTATCAAACAATGAAACTCGCCCACGAAATATTGCTCTTCTCGCCTGTATAAAGTATTAAAGTTATGAAAATTTATCACTATCATCCAGAATATAAGTATTTTATTGGATCATCGAATGCAGATGAATCTCCATTAGAACCTGGTGTTTTTCTTATTCCTGCACACGCTACTAATATTGAACCTTTAAAGTGTGAACAAGATGAAATTCAAGTTTTTGATGAAACTTCTTGGAAAATTATAGAAGATACTAGAGGGTATTATTATCATACACATACTGATGAGATAAAAAATATTTTTATTGGAGAAAAATTTATTAATGATGATCCTAATTTAGTTCCAGAAAATGCAACAAAAATTGAACCACCAATAATTACTCCAAGAGAAAAATTAATTTGGAATGGTGAATGGAATATTGAGAATATTGTAAAACCAATATTAACTGCACAAGAAAAATTAACTCTTGCTGGTCTTACCATAGAAGAACTTAAAGATCTTCTTGGATTAACTCCTTGACACCCCACCCCAGATGCCCTATAATATGAGGGTAATCAAGAAAACCCCCAATGACCACCGCACAAGAAACCGTTCAAGGTATTGTGATTGACGTATGCACCCGCACCTTCCTGCTATTGAGCGATCAGGGCAGCGAGCGTCTTGTAGAGTGTGAGACTGTTGAAGAGTTTATGAACGTTCTGGAAGTTGTGACCGCACAACTGGATCCCGAACAGATCGAGTATGCCGACCTTGCCATTCGTGGTGAGAAAAACTAAATAACAGGACAATGGAAGTTTTCACCGTGGAAGAGTTTCAAGAGAGGTTTGATGAACTGATGGAACGTGTTGAAAATGGAGAGAGTTTAGGCATCGTCAACAAAGAAGGACAAGCAGTAGTGGTGATGCCCGCAGACGAGGAGTTGATACGAATACACACCGAGTTAAACAACGAAGCTCCATAGTATTTGTATTGCGAGTGAGACTTGGTAGTCAGAGGAGTCTTATAAACTCTTTCCG
>Ga0194117_10002477_pt1 | contig 19603 bp, 19 predicted proteins | sample TA2MahsurfametaG_FD_160579 | JGI IMG/M metagenome (GOLD analysis project Ga0194117, IMG submission 160579) | Freshwater microbial communities from Lake Tanganyika, Tanzania - TA2015009 Mahale N1 surface | ecosystem: Environmental > Aquatic > Freshwater > Lake | place: Tanzania: Lake Tanganyika...
AATTTTAATATATCAATTAAAAAATCGCTTCCTATCCATTACCACCTGGCCCATTGCTCGTATGTACTAAGGTGCATACACCCGAATACTTGATCTTGATTTATTATTATTTTTGCCTCCAGCACCTATTCCCACTATGCTGTTTCCGTAGCCATTTTACTGGCTGTTAGGGTTACGTTCTGTTTTGATATTTAAATAGCTGCTTTTGGTCTTCTTTATGCACATTTGAATGTTAACGGAGTCATTGTAATGTTTGTCAAAATGTTTTTTTTCAAAAGACCTAGTAAACTAAAGAGAAGAAAGAGTTTGGGGCTATATTTTCTTTCTTCTTTCTGGTTTATTCTGATTTTCCTTGAGGAGAAGAGGGCAGAAAGTACTAGATTGCTGGTAGTTATTGGCAAAAAACTTTTTTTGTGATTTTTTTACATGATTTTAACTTTGAACACTATATTCTTTGTAAGGTCTGATTTGATTGAGTTCAATCCTCATCTGGTTTTTGAGTTTATGCAATTAGGCGAGCGTGTTTTCGAATTTACTCGACATAAAATTATAACTTTAAAGTATAAAGTTTATTTGATTATAGAGTTAATACATACCAATTATTTTTATATTAATCTATCATTATAATGGAGCCAGAGCAGGTCTTGAGACCTACCATCTTTAAAAATATTAGTCATAAGTATGTTTTTGAACACCAAGGAACGAAGAGAAGAGGAAAGTTGGAAGGCAATAACTGCAGAAGTATATCTACCTATTATAACCCAACAAATAAGATGAACTCAGCAAAATTATAATCACTTTCTACCAGCACTACCTACGCAGTTCAGATATTAACAAAAAGTTAGTTGGACTTGATGCCATGTTCATCATACTCTCCGCCATTCAATACAAAACAACTGCATTAGACAAATACGAAAGTATGCTCATCACTCACATCCTCAACTGCCTAAGAGACAGTGAGGCTAAAATCAGAGAAACAACTTTTAAAAAGATATATGAACTCATTCATTTATTCCAGGAAGACTCTATGAGATTTTTTAATCGCATTTTCGAAAAACTGATCGGTTGCATCAACGATACTGAACAGGTAGTGAAGACTGCGTGCGAGTTTGTAGATAAGAAGTTGAAGGATCTGTTTGAGAAAAACTGCAATAGATAATAGTACAATATCCAAGAGTTTGTAAACATTTTAAAATCAAAAATAAAAACTTTGAACCTGTAGGTGCGGAGGTACCTTATAAAATGGATTGAAATAATGCTGTAGCAGGATTTGATAGTGTATCTGGCCTAGTTTTTAGAGGATCTGCTGTATATGATAAGCGATAAAGAAATCGAAAATAGTGTGTATGAGTGTCTGAACAGTTTTGAGTTGGCCATCAATCAAAAATTTGAAGATAAATCTCTATAACAGGAACTAAGTATTGGCTATATCAATTAAATATTTACTATCCTTATCAAAGTTGCCAATTCCAAATGCCAGAGCTACACCAAACTCAAAGTACTAGAATGGCTAAAATTATTCTTTCTTTTCTTTAGACATCAGGTTTAAAATAGGACCCCGAAAATAAATCAGAAGTTTTATTTTAAAAAGATAGTTATTTAGAGATTTGATGAGATTTTATAACCTATCTTACTGTTGATGTCTCATGAGGAGGAAGAAGTTAGACAGTAGAGTCGCAATGTTAATGAAATTTTGATGTAAAGTGTGAAGAAAGTGGATAAGAGCGAACCCATTAACATCATTAAAATAGTTCCACTGCTCAAGTAGGCTCTGTCTTAGAAAAAAGCATCAAATACCTCATAGCATGCGATTAATTGGATGAAATTTATGTTTTAAAACTACGAAGGGAAGATCATTCCTGGGATGAAAGAGATAGTGTAAAAAGTAATGTAAAAGATCTATGAAGGTAACGCAAAAAATATCCATTAGATCATTGAAATAATGAAATCAAAAGAAGACTACTTCGAACTCATGATTGAGAAAATATTGCTTTTCTTGCATACCAAAATTGGATAGAGCGAGGATAAAATCGAACCTATGTTGAAAAAATTTATCAACGCAGAAGATATCGGCATACTGTGGACCACCATATGCAAATTTATAGATAAGTACGAACATCATTCTCTATTTATGTATGAAATGGCTGCTAGTCTCAACTCGATTGTCGTCAAAGAACCCAAACTACTCAGAGTGCGCAAATTTTTGCAAGAGTGGAACACACTTAAATACTAATTCTATTTCACAAAGATGTTCAGAATACTCAAGTACAATCCTTCAGCAGTTATTTCACTTTGTCTGTTGTCGAACCAGTATGAGCTCGCCTACAAGATCATTAAAACACTTACTGGAAAATATTAGATCACATCCAAAGTACTGTTGGGGTTGTGTAAATTGGTGAGTCAACTATAGAGTCCTGCATTTGTACGTAAAATGATGGTTATTTAGTTTTGAGGATGCAGATAATGGAAAAACAAGACTACTATCTCCTTTAATGTCTGAATAGTTTGCTGATGATTCTGCCACAAGGGAAGATGTTTAATGTGCTTAGGAATCGATTAGATTCGTCAGGAATCATACCAAAATCATCTAAAATTGTGACTTTTAAATCTCAAAATTCTCCAAATCCTCTCAACATTTAAGAATTGTTCTAATAATACAAATCAGTCTACGGCATAAAATGATATTCAATAAATATTAAAACCATTTTATAATCCAAAATCTTTTATTATGAAGTTTTGTCCACTTTGCTACAAACTCCTACTCATCGAAAGCTCCACGACTGGAAATAGACTCATTTGCAAACTCTGTCGCTACTATTATCCTCTCTCCAAACAACAAAAAACAGTAGTGAGGTATGCCAAAGAACAGAAGCTGTAAGTAGTTGAGCAGAATCAACAAATGTAGTAACTGCCTGTCACACAGGCTCTGTGTCCAAAATGTAGTTGTAATCGAGCTTACTACGAGCAAAGGCAAACTAGATCTGCAGACGAGGCTGCAACTCTATTCTTCACATGTTTCGAATGCAAACACAAATGGAACTAAAATTGATCCAATTTTACTTATTGCCCGTATTATCAATTAAACAAATCCATAGATGACAATTATTTGAAGATTTTCTTTTATAATGGTTTATAACTATTTCAAATCTGAATGTCTGCTAGTTTTGAAAATGGAACATAAGTTAAAATGATTGACTTCATTACGTCTCTCTATCAAAAATACAAAATCCTTAATCTACTGTCAGAGAGGTAGTCCAATAGGTTTCAAAATGAAATCGTTAGTTAGCTTGTAGATCAAGAGTAGAATGTTGATCCTGAGGCATTATAAAAAGTCATTCACGAAAATGGTATTGAGGCTTTTCTTCTTGAAGTACTTGGAAATGTAATTTAAAGACCCACAGCCAAAAATGTAGTGGAGAGTAACAAAAATAATCTTTTGGCTGTTTAAAACATTAAAAAATAGCAAAATTAGCTGCAGAAGAAAAATAAAATACTTTAGCGAAAATAAGAAAGACTAAGAACCACTTAAGAACAATTAATTTCAGTCTGCAAGCAAAAAATCGCTTTGATGTAATCCTAATCAATAAAAAAATTAGCAGCCAAATAAGTATAAATCAAGAAATCCATAAATAATCTGCTGAACCAGTTAAAAACAAAGGAGAAGATGATACTATAAAAGTTATAAATAGTGAAAACCAACAAGTCAACAATGAAGTTAATGGAATAAAAGGAGAGAAACATAAATGAAAAACTTAAATTGCTTTAGAAGCGGTAGAAATAATTAAAAAGCAAAGATGATTCTCAATTATTAATCAAAAAGGACAGCCAAATTCAAGACTTAACTGAACTGAACAGTAAATTAAAGGACGCTATCAAGGAACTGAATACTAAGTACAAAAATTTGGAATTGGCCTATAGGAAGTTGAAAAATGATAATGAAAAACTTATCCATTAAAAGTGCATACAGGCCAAAGAAACGATTAAAAATAACGACAAAGTATAGAAAAAAATAGAATTCGATAATCTAGAGATTTCACTCATCAAACCATAACCTTACTAACACCTCATGTCAGCAGAAACTATTGAGAAGTTGAAAGCAATACCGAGTATGATAACAAATCCCAACGAAATGAACCAAGTCGTAACTATCCTTTCAGCAATAATAAATAAACAATCAGCTTAATTTTTTGAAAACACAAGCAAAAACTCAGAGTAAAGTTAATAATAGATTTCCTTTTTAAAACTTTAAGGATGCAGTTAAGATCCTCATTAGCATCTCATCAACTAAATTCGCTCTCTGAATTTATAAAATCAAAAGTAGAGGGACGTCTTCCTAAAAAATAAAACACTCGAGAAGTGGTTCTAAAAAGTATCGGAATTAAGATACCCACTGGCCGTCAGTAACTAGTTATTGTAAATAATGCTACCTATGTTCTAAAACAATGGACAAACTGATAAAATCTTGAATGGTGTATCAAATGAACAAATAATAAACCATATACAGAAGGTATATCTTTGTCACTAGACAAATGAAGACATCGCAGAGACTACTACTTTGATACTGTCGAGGATCAAACTTTGGAAGCAAGAAGTCAATTTGTTGGATAGTTTCCGCAGAGCAATTGAAATCAGGAAGCGTTTGTAGCCGTAGAACAGCATGCTCCATTTAAACATCAAACATCTCCTATGATTCCTATATGCAAGCAGAACAATGAAGATTGATATGTATTATGTTAACGTATATAAGAAAATATTTAAACATTCAAGTGCGAGAAATTGACCTTCTCTAACTTTCAGGCAGATCATCCTGGATCTAAGATTAATTCTATTCCTTGACCTCTTCTTCGTTTAGCTATTTATGTTCCTGGCTCTCTTTATAACCTTACGATTGCGTTTTGAGATCAATACTGTATGCGTGATCGACTTACTCAAATTCAATTGTTTACTTTTTAGGTTGAAATTTTTGTTTATACTACTTTATTTTGCGAATGAGTTTGTTTATTTTTTATGTTTGGTCTTGTCTCCAAAAGATGAGAGCTATTACTCCGAAGATAAATGTTCCGGTGACGATGAGAAGTAGCCAGAAGTAGCTGTCTTTATGTGAGGATAAAACTGATATAGAGATTTATTGATTGAACTCGCATACCTAGAAAAATTTATTCGTCAGATTAACCTAACAAGGCTCTTGATATTTGATACTATACGTGCCCATTTCTGCGAAATCACACTCCAAAATGGATTTTTTTATATACCATCCGACTATTTGTAGGAGTCCATGAGATGATATCAAAAACTTGCTGTCCTGTAGATAGTTGAGTTCTTGTATTTGGATATCGTGGGTATATGCATACCCATTATTAAGTTTGCCTATTGTTCTAGGATCACGATTGATGGGGAGTAACTATATTTTTGATTCGCCCTCGATGAGCAGTTTGTTTTGGTAGATGCTGATCTTCTCGATTGAGTTGTACCCTTTGAAGTATCTAATGAGAAAAATTTTGTTGTTAATAAAAGAGTATTCTGCTACTACAGTCTATCCAACTTTTGATAATGCAACGAATAAATTGTTCTTGTGAACGAGTAGTAGTTTGTAGTTTACAGATTATTTAAAGCTCATCTATATTATGTCTTTCTAAGCGAAATTTTGAGATTTGTTGGGTTCATACAGAAAAATACCCCGCTTATAGTCCAAAATATAAAGAGTGTTATTTTAAAAGAAGAGGTCAGTAATATGCAAAATATGATATTTGTATCTATTAATGTTCGCAATAAACTCAATTTAAGCACGAATATCGATCCTATATATGTTGACTCCTTCATTCGAACTCACTTCGAAAATATACTATCGAAATCTCAAAACTTTGAATGAACTAAAATTACCTTCTTTTCTTTTGATCTATCCGACAATCGAAAGATTATTATTCAATTTGAAGATTTTATCACATGAAAAAATGTAAAGTATTTACTACTACCACTACTCAACCATATCTTTGCCACACGCATTGCTGAAATTCAAACTATTAATCATTGATAATTTGCCCTATTGCCAGTTTATCTGATACTTTGTTATCGTATTATCAGTTAGTTAATACAGAACACGCTCATTTCTGTTAAAACTAAACATCTTTTGCATTTAGGTGGGTTGAACACTCAACTGAGCGATCGGACCTACGCTGATTTAAGCAGGGTGAATATGACATTCCTCAGGGAGTGAGCTGACTAATTTGCTCTATGGAGAGAGCCAATGTCTGACTATTTGGTTTTGCGTTACCTGCAAAAATACTGATTCTTTTGTTTCGGTTGTTGTGTTTAACGAAGGCAAAGTTTCTTAAATTCGCACCTCGCATTGTGATAGCAATAAATTCAAGAAGAATGTTAGTATGAACATTTTAGAGTTATAATATTAGATTATGAGAGCTATTCATATCCAAAAGTATGGTCGTTTACCTGTACTCACCAAATGTCCACTTCCACAGAGAAATAATCAATAACTACTCATCAAAATGAAGTACGCTCCTATAAATCCTTCAGATTTATTCTTCTATCTTGGTTTGTATGGTATCAAAAAGGAAGGATTTCCGATTATGGGATTTTAAGGATCAGGAATCATCAAGGAAGCGTAGAATGATTTTTTGATTGGAAGGAAGGTTTCAGTGCTCGCTAACAAAACCAACGGAACGTATGCAGAGTTTATTGTTTCTAAACAAAGTGAAGTCATCGTATGGCCAAATTAGACTGATCTAAGTTTGTAAGAGATGAGCATGTTTTCAATCAATCCTCTATCAGTACTCGGTATGGCTGATATTGTTAGAAATTCAAAACCAGACACAGTGATTCTAAGTGCTGCTGCATCAAACACAAGTAAGATGCTGATGAGATTACTGAGGAAGTAAGGTAAAGTCAAGGGTATTTTCGGTATCAGTCGTTCTTCACAGCATGATGAAGCACTTAAAAAGGCAGGGTACAATGAGCTCTATAGGAGTGAGGATTTCGATTCGATTAAAAAGTAGCTGAAAAATCACTAAAAGACTGTCTTTTTAGATTGTGTGGGTGGATCATTCGCAGGTCATATTTTCAATCTGCTCCCACCTAACTCCCAAATGGTGAATTATGGTAGGCTATCAAAATAAGATCTAGGAGGAATAAATCTTGGTGAGCTCTACTATCGAAATAAAACAATTCGAGGTTTTTGGCTAAACAACTACTTGGCTGAAGTTGGGGAAAGCAGATTGTAGTAGTTGAAAGATTAGATAATCAACAACAGTCAGATATTTAAGCAAAATATCCGTCAAGTGCACCCTTTGGACCATTTCTAACAGGCAACCAAATAATCAATTAAAAATCAATCAGAAGGCAAGATCTTGTTACGTGTGTGCAGTGAGTTAGATTGAATGATTGTCGATAATTAATTTGAAATTTCTTTTTAGCAAAACATTGAGGGTTAGTTGATTACTTTAATAATGTTGAAATATATTTTTGATAATTTTATTTGGAATGAAGTTCACACAAATCTAATATTTATCCGATCTTACACATTCAATAACAATACCTATTACCATTCTAATCTATTTACAGTGTACTTTTCTTAATCTACATCAATTGTTAAGTTCATTTTTTGTTACTACTTTTATCAACTAGCAAGTCTTAATTTTGTTATTCATTTTACAATGCTATAAGAAAAATTTGTCATATTTCCCTTTTAAGAGATGAACAATTCCAACCATTAGATCAAATAGTACAAAAAGGTCAATCTTTCTCTTAGGAAGAAACTCAAAGAAAAGTAGTCCAAGATACAGTAACTCTACCCTTACTCAGCCAACTCTTCGGTTACATTAAGGATGCAGCCTAAGTACCAACCAACAACAAGGATAACAACATCGGCAAAAGCTACTCAATTATATAAAGACACAACAAACTCACGTACCCTATTTCCTACCTTAGTCTGTCCTAAAACAGAAAGAAAGAGAAATAAAATAAGTTCAATTAAAACTACGAATAATACAAGTAAAAGTGATAACATTCAGTATTTTCAAACAGCCCAGCCACGCTGCCATACATAAAATCAACAAAGAAGATATAAGGTTGCCGTCATTGTAGAAAAAAAACAAGAACATATTTGTCTAAGACTGGGCATAAAATCCAGAAAAGCGAGCAAAAGTAGTGAGAATACCTCTGTAAAGACTCAAACCTATAGATACTGATGAGATAAAGAAGCGTTTTCTGATGAAATATCCTCGACTGTAAAATAACGCGGAGTGACTGATAATGTTTTTCCATTGGCTCATTATAGTGCTATATTTATAATAAATGAAATTGGACATCAAGTAGAAATACTAAAGAATTCGCAGGTTTGTAGCAGAACTTAAACTCAAACCTGGTATATAGCCCTTCCTCAATACAGAGTAAATAGTCAAATTTGGCATCTATGACTACTTTTACATCAATAAAAACCCTCCATCATTCACCAAAGTCGAAAAGAAACTCAAGGAGTCAAAGTATGACGAACTCAATGAGTTTATAGATGACATCAAACAGATATTTATTTCTGTCTCAGATTACATCTTTGACAGCGATCGATTGCAGTCCGCAGTTTAAAACTTCAAGCAGGAAATTGACAGATTTGCTGAGAAGTTTGAGGAAGATTTTAAAGTTACTTTACAAGTTCAAAGACCTAGGCCTGTAGCCGAAATCATCAAAATGGAAAAAGAACTCAAGGAAAAGCCACCTCCTAAACCAGCTCGCATCGTCCCTGAAGAATCGGTCCCACGCGAAAGAGGCCTTACTTATAAACTATAAATGCTATTTTTGTTGCGAGCCAACTAGAATAATTAAGCTTATCTGCGATCAATCGGAAGTGTATACTAGATAGGTTGTGAGACTGAATAAGAATACGTATTAACTCTAGACAATAAAAATACTTATTGGATGCAGTTTCTGAGCAAACAAGAACAGTGAATGAGTGATTGTCCCAATTTTTATTAAAAAGAAACACTTTTTATGTTTTGAACAAGGAATAGTTGTAGTAGTAAAGTGGATTTGTTGGAAAAATCTCGAAGAATTGCTCTATAATTCTTATTGTAACATTTCGAACCATTTATAATACTCACATATGTCGGAGCGCAAAGCATGGTCTGAATAAGTAAATAACACAACAATTAGGAAGACGAAGTACTTAAAATCCTAAGGGAGTAGCGTGGAATTACAAAATGGGCAGAAATATCGCGACTCATGTAAGAAGAGTTCAAGCTTGAAGGGCGTAATGGCAAACAGTGTAGATAAAGATACCATAACCATCTGGATAAACTTATCAAACGCTCTGAATGGTTGCCTCAATAGGAAAACGATCTTATAGAACTCCACAACAACGTAGGTAATCGTTGGGCCGAGATATCACGAGCCCTTGCTGGGAGGTAAATAAATTTTCAGCTAGATCATAAAACTGCGTGAAAAATAAATTTTACTCTATCCTAAGACGAGGATTGAGATACATAAACAAAGTGATAAAGAAACACCTCAAAAAATACAAAGAACTCAATATTACTGTAGTCTACAAATTAATTGAAGCTTGTGAACCAATCTATAGGAGAATGCATCCCACAAGAGAAATGTAGTTTTATTTAGATTTAAAAAAACAGATTATTTTCTATGGCATGAAAAAAGAAAAACAGCCGCAGTTAGGCGAAGATGTCGAAAAGATAAAGACTTTAATTTAACAGTTGAAAAGTTTCTCTAAAGCAACTAATAACAAGCCAAATAACTCCAAAACAAATAGCTCCAAAAAACAAATCAAAGAGAGCAAAGAAGTGAGCGAGGAAGTGAGTGAGGAAGAGCCAGAGTCTATAAAAGAAGAGGCAGATCAAGTCGAGCCAATTTATGTTTTCAAACCATAACCCAAAAAGACATCTCTTGAGAGCATGCTAGGAGATGTTGATTTCAATGATCCGATGCGAATTAGCAGATCGAAATAGAGCAGCTACTCGTCTTTCAGATCACAAAATCTGAGCAACATTTCGAATCCATCGGTTAAATAGAGATAGAGTTTCATGCGTGTAAACTAGCTTAATCCAATGGATACTATAAAATCTTTATAGTTTCCTGAATTCGAGCCAATAAAATAGCCTTCTGGGCTGTTGCTGATGTAATCCATTTACTTCGATAACGCGAAAACAAACAACAAGTATAATAGTTTGAGCCAATTACTCCCCAACTGATGGATTTATTAATGTATTTATTTTGCAGAATAAGATATATTAATTTACGAATAATCATAAATAGTATTGCAGTCGATTCATTCTATCCTCTAATTCTGACACTGTGGCGAATTTGCTCCATAGTTTGGTTAGCTTTATGCTGTTTTGTAACATAGCGGGGATAGAGTAACCACCCTGATAGTTGAAATAGGAGTAGCATGATTCGTAAGTGAATTGGGATAACTATTCTCGCTTCAACTTAGCATTGTTACATACCACATTGTACTTTACTGGCTTTGCAGTTGTTTATGTTGCTGTTTTGGAAGTTAGATAGAAATTATACGTGTTAGGGGAACCTGTTTCCTCGTAGACCACTGTGCCAGTATTTACATTTTTTAGGATAAAGTCTGAAGCCATCAATTCTTTGCTATAAAATTGTATTTTTTGGCGAGTACTCACCTTAATAAAGGCCATGTTTGGAGAGTAGTTTTGCTGTTTGATTTTATGACCAATTTTAGCTGCCAATGAAAAGAAGGCAGCTTCTTTTATTTGTCTTATTTCGTTCATATTGACTTACGAGGAGGTATGAGTGTAAAGTATGATTGTGTGAGGAGCACTTTTGCAGCTAACTACAAAAGATTTCGCCCAGAGCATGAAACAATTTTACAGTTCACTTTTAAAATCTTCTTTTATTTTTAAATTTTTTTTGAAGTACGAAGATACCTCATTAAGCTACTTTCCTGAAGCTCCAACCAATCCGAAGCTAAAGCCATTTATATCTTTGTTGATAGTAAGACCACCCTGCATTACCAGAGATTAGCTGATTGTATTTTGTTGTCTTTTCAGGTCCCAAGGGATTGCTCCGATTTTAGTGATAATTTGTATCAAGGCATCGATGGCGATCGCGTATGGTCTGCGACATTTTTAGTTGATGAAGTTCTTCTTACAGATAACCTGGGACGGACATCTGATCTTCAACGTTAGCTATTCTTTTAATCGGTAGTAATATCGCTCCTATTATTCTTTCAAGAAGAGGAGGATGATCTGTACCTTACCGTAGTTTTTGAAATTTTCTTATAGACCTGCTTGCCAAGACTCCCATTTGGTGTCTGTGATCATAATGAATGAGGGATTGGTAGTGATATTGACTCCATAGGTTCGAGTAATATTGCGGAAGTAATCTATCAATTGTTCGACCTCTTGCTTCTCATTACTATTGCCTGTAGAATATGCGATTGCCCAACTTTTCAATTCTGGTGACTGCCAGATCGCATTTCTAAACTCAAATATCCCATCTTCGGGAATAGTCTCTTTATTTTTGGTCAGGATGTAAGGGGCAATAAGTTGCTGCGCATCCAGATTGATCGCTGATTTCTTGATGATGTCTTCTGCACCTAACTATCCGATAATCTATGAAATACTATCTTCTTTCTACTGAGGGGAGATATTTTTGAGCTGTTTGAGTTGGCTGAGGAGGTGTTAGGGGCAGCCAGGCACGTAGCTCTTGTCTGCGAGTGAGACTAATTAAGGAATGAGGTATTAAGTTGTATGATATTTGTTTCTTCTGGTAGCTTTGATCAGAGGTTGGTATTTATCTTTGATTGTAATTTTATATTTCTGGAGATAATACTATTCATAAGTTAATTTTGATTGATTGTCCATTTCATGAGTCGGATTCTTAGTGCAATCAATTTCAAGTAAATTTAACTGTTACATTTTGCCATAGTTTTTTACTATCTTCGCACCCTTCAGCAAAATATTACTTTCGTTCCCATTGTATTTTGTTATGTAATCTAGGATAGTGCAATGTTCCTGCACTCGGTTACAAGTATCTGTAGCTATCCATATCTTGTGGTCAAAATACACATAGGAGAGGGTTATATTATGCATAGTTTCGAAAATAAATTATTTGTGTTTATGGAGGGTAACTTTGGTATGTTTTTTTGAGATTATTTTATCAACAAGTCTGCTAAGGTTTGATCTGATAAATCTAATGCCTTCCTGACTGCTAGTGAGCTAGTTGAGTGTAACTTCTCTTTTCTTGGTCACCACAACAGTGAAAGGTTGGTTATTCTGAGTTATCTCGTTCAATTGTAGATTGAAGGTTGAGTTCAAGTTGATATTACCGAGAAGTCCTTTCTGATAGTAGCAAATGAAACCTATTTGTTGGCAGAAAGTGTTGGGTCGAACTCTATTTTATCTGACATATTGCTTTACCAGTCCAAATGTATTGTCATCTAAATTTGGTTAAGGACCATATAGAAAGTACTTATTGGATAGTTTTTCCATCCTGATTTCGTACAAATTAGTGAGCACAGTATTTTTCTGGTGGCTGCTTTTTCTGGTGGGAAGATTAAGATAGTTGTCTTGCATTGAGCTAATATCGAAATAATTAATAAAGAGACAAATCTATCAATAACTCTTCAATGAACTAATTATTATATTCAAATCAGTCAAAAAAACCACATTAAAAGCAAAAAGTAAGTCACGTAGTGTACCCACATCCAGCCCTAGAAACATACATTCCATTGGTTAGGAGCCATCCCGTTGGGGCAACTGCTTGTGCAGGTGAAGTTATACAGGTATAGATTGGGGGCACAGGATGTACAAGAAGAATTCGATCCACCGAAACAGTAAGAACAACTTGAGTCGCATGCTAAACATTTGTTAGTTGTTGAGTTAGGGTAAGTTCCGTTTGGACAGACGTATCTGCAGTAACCACCTGATAGATAATAACCGACAGAACAATTATAGCATTTGTCGGCCCCTACTCCATTGCATGAATTGCAAGTTGTGTCACAAGGCTGGCAAGTTGTTGTTCCATTTTGTGTGTTTTGTATGTATCCGACTGTTGGACATGCCGAAAGGCAGTAGCCTCCTGTTGAATTAGTAAGCAAGAGGGAAGTGCCAGGACATGACAAACATGAGTAGGAAGTCGGTCCATTACAAGTATTGCAGCTGGGATCACAACTAGAGCAGCTATTATTCCAAGTATTTTTGTATTGGGTGCTCAAACAAGAAGTGCCACAGATTTTATCAGTGGAGTTATAGAAGTATCCATACATACAAGCTGTGCAGTAGGGACTTGTTGAAGCACTATCATAAGCACAGCTAGAACAGTATAGATTACTCGGACATAGAGTGCACAAACCCAGTGTAGTGTCAGGATAGAATCCTTTGGGACAAAGTGGCCAACACATCTTGAGGAGTAGAAATTTATTACCTGTGCTCTTTTTACAACTTGTACAATTTTAAGGGTAGGGACCAATACATGTAAGACAGGTGAGGTCACAAATAACACATACTCTGTTGGTAGTTTAAGGGTAATATCCAGGCCCACAATTTGCTTCGCACGTACCTCCAGTGCCCATAAAGAGTGGAGCAGTACATAAAACGCAACTGCCATTTGTAAGTTCCAGCTGATAAGCCAAACAGTTGGTCCTACAAACCATAGTAGTTTAATCTCTTTTGCTGTATGGAACTGTGCAGGTACTAACACAAGTAATATTGATATTCGTTTGGAGAGGTTGAGCGAGATATTTATTCGGTTGGCAAGAAGTACAGTTGTCAGGATAAATCGAGCATGAGTAGCAGAAAGCAATAGTAGTATCACAAGCTACACAGTTAAGAGATGCAGTTGAGTATGTTTGGGGAGGACACGAACTGCTACATGCTCCGTTGTAAAAGTACTGCACGACTCCGTTGATAGTTTGACAACCAATACAATTCGTAGCACTGTTGACACATTCGGAGCAGGGTGCTTTACAAGGTTCACAACTGTGTGAAAATTTGTTGTTGTAGTATCCAGAAGGACAGGTTGTACTACAGGTATTGTTGGTTGGAACATAGTATTATCCTGTATTACAGCTAGTTTTAGAGCAGTCAGATCCATAATATCCATTATAGCAATTACATATACCTCCAGTGCAATAACCGTTTTGGCTGCAGAAATTAGTACACATTTTTCTTGACATTGTGCAATAATTAGTATAACTGGGACATGTTAGGTAACCTGATAAACCTGATAGAGTTTTGCTGAGACCAGCTTAGTTTGATAAACACTTTACAGTGTAAGATCCAATCGTGAATGTGATACTGTTATCTGCGTTGCATACGTAGGGATAGCATCGACTTTGAAGAGTACTTGGAAGTGGATCTTGACCCATCGTACTTGATACACAGAAAGAAGATGTTCCGAACACTTATAAAGATTTTGCTTTATAATTGCCAGTATCTGGACTAGTAGGATCGACACAACTGAAGTATTAACCGTACATAGCACAACCATCTGCCATCATGTTACTGTCAGTACTACATATAGCTTTTCCAACGTAGTGGCTGCCACAATATGAAACGCTACTCTGAGTTGCAACATTACAGAATTAAGTGAATGAAGTGCTGCTGTAACAGGCGTCGAGTACAAAAGAACAACCTTTTTGGTAGCCATAGTTGCTTGTCTCAGCAAAACTGTCATCGACTGTGTACCATCCCATATCTTTAAGAAAGGCAAAAGTAAGACCTGAGAAGTATTTGGCAGTACCCAACGCAGTAGCTGTCATGAGCTCATCATACATGGCAACTCTTTCCCAATGAGAGCCACCTCCTCCGGCTCCGGGTTCACCATCTTGATTCTAAACAGGCATTCCACTCAAATTGCTACATCCAAAGTGATTTCTAGCCCAAGTGAGAACATTCGAAGTTGTGATGATACTGGTTCCGTTTCTGTTGGCGTTGATAATGCTACTGTTGCTGATTAATGGTCCAGAAGTATAAGGATTACCAGTAGTTGGATCAAGATAAGTGGAGTAGAGAGTAGAGTCGAATCCAAGGATATGCATGGTTTAATGGAGAGCTGTGGAGGTTACAGATTGGAACAATCTATTCGTAAGTGTGGTTTATAAATCGACCAATCTGTAAGTGTTAAAAATGATTCTACCGACAGTTGGTCTACCCATTTGCAATGTGTGATCGGGATAGGAGCCAACAGGTATGTACTTGCATGATTTGCCAGTGGCTCCATAAGTTTGATTTTTGTCTGTGATATACTGCACAAATATTACTAGATCTGTTTGGGCATATCCACCTACTTGGGCAGTTTATGAAGGATAGAAGTCGACACACTATGATGGGGCAGTTATACCACCCACTTGGCCTACTTTGAGTCTGCTTTGGAAGAAAGTTTGAGTTACCATCATCGTTCGTAGGATAAAATTGAGGTTAGTTGTTGTAGTTGTATTAGCTCCATTGACACCGGGTTGTATGGTAGCGTTGAAAGCATTGTAGTCCAAAGTGATACGTAAGGGTATCCTAGGAGGGTTGAGAGCAGCTAGCAACCTCCCATTAATATTGCTACCAGGTTGATGGATGAGTACATCAGGTTTTTATTTAGCTGACTTTTCTCTAAGATCTTGGTTGAGATGATCGAAGACGCAGTTATACTGATGATTGTGTGTGTAGATGAGGACGAGCAAGAGTGTCCAAATTACAGCTAATTTCATCAGATAGTTATCAATTAAATGTTATAAACCTATCTTTATAACTTAAATCAAAATTAATTTTTATCTAATATGATGGAATAAAGAGGTCAATGGTATTGAGCGTCATTTATCATTTCGAAGACTAGTGTCTCTAGCGTTATTTTAGTTCGGCCTACCTCTTTATCTACTAAAGTACCATTTTTTTTATGTACTCGAAGTTCTGAGGTGCGATTCCCATTCCAAGAATTGAACCTTACCTCAAACTATTTCCGTTGCCTGCTCCTGGTACTCCACTTGAAGGTGCACTTAGTCCTTGTTGAACAGGTGGTACTCCTAAATTTTGGCTCACAGCAGAAGTAGGGAGGCCTTGAGTGATAGGATTCTGAGGCAAACTTGATAAAGCTGGAGGAATATTGTTTTGAATTAGTAAACTTTCTTTTTCTTTGTTGCTATTATCCATCTGTCTGTTGTTACCCTGTTGATTGAGCATGAGATTGTTAACCAGATTTATCTGATTGTTGAGCATATCTTGAGACATAAATTGGTTATTGCCCATCATGCCTTGAGGCACACCAGAAAGTGAACTCATATTATTCATTCCAGGCATCCCACTGCTCGCTAATCCTCCCAAATTGCCGAGATTACCGAGTGCACCTAAATTATTTAAATTAAGTCCATTGAGACCATTGAGGTAGTTAAGACCTTGGAGTCCACCGAACTGGCCCATATTATTTTGTTGCTGTTGCTGCTTGAAGGTGATATCTCGGCTCAAAAGTTGATTCTGATAGGTGACTTGTGAAAGAAGTTCTTTGTAGAGGCTGATCTGCTGAATGAGGCAAACTATGGACTGTTGTTCCTAATTTTGGAGAGGCATTCGTCCTAGCTCCAGCATTTTTTGCTGTTGCTCGTTCTGAATGTACCTATCTATATTAGATTTGTGCATGATTTGATCGGAAAGAGAGTGGTTATGCATACTGTCGTAGAGAGAGTTGTTGTTGTTCTTAACTGAAGTCAGCCAGTTACTCAATGTTAAGTTACTGTACATCAAATTATCGTACATTGAGTTATTACAGAAACTATTGTTATTCAGACCTCCAAGACCACCAAAACTGCCTAGATTTTGGGCGTTTTGTCCTTGAGCACTATTCATGTTTTGGAGAGGATTAACAGGGAGAATAGGATTCATGCCTTGCTGTTGCTGCATAAGGTTGTTTTGATTTATCAACACATTAGCTTAGGTTTTTGTAGATTTGAAACCTGCGTTTTTCTAAACAAAATTTCCTTGATTTTTAGTAGCACTCTGCTATCCAAACTCCACAGTTGCTAGATTGTTCGCAAAAGCTTTGTTGAGCTGGGTGGTATCGAAGATTGGATTATTTTGAACAGGGTTAGTTGTAACATTTCTAAAGCCTACGGTTCTGTTGAAAGCAGAAGCAGCCGCTGCATTTTTTCTTGCATTCTCTTGATTTTCATTGTTGAAGAAGACTGGAGCTTAGAACTGGGAGTCAAAAAGTTCCTCCTTTTTTAGAATTATTTCATCGTTCTTCTAGACTTTCAATGATTTTTCCTGAACTGTATTTTGGCTCTTGTTTGAAATAATAGTTGTTTTGTTACGGGTGTTGCGAGGAGCTTCTTCTTTTTTCTTCTTTATTGATGATTTTTCAGATTACTCATAGCCTTCACTATAGTATTAGTCCTAACTTTCTTACTGATACTCAGGTTAATAGTTCTGGCAGATTGTAATAAGTGATTCGTAGGTTTATTTGTATCCCTTTTTGAGAGATTAAACAGTTCCCATTGGGACAAGACAGTCAAGAAGTTCCTCAGGTCCACAGGAGATTCCGATAAATTCATTCTGCATGGTCTCTATGGACTCTAAAACTTTTTTCCTCTTGAGTGAGTCTGTAAGATTGGAGATGACAAAAACAAAATGTTTTTCTTCAATATTGGTAGCAATTTCAACATCTGTCTTTTGCTTAGATTTATTTTCTTTGAGTAGTTTACTCTGCATATTTTATAGTAGCTCATTGACCTAAATAAAAAAAAATCTACAGTTGAGTTGGGGACAAATTTAGTGTTATAGTAAATTTTGACACAGTTACTGAATTTAATAGCCAGAAATACCGGGTGTTTGACTTTGTGTCTGATATTGGGAGCTGTGATGTAGTTGTAAAAACCCTCAGGATCGTTTTTGATTACTATTTCACTCTAACACTTGCTCTTATTTTATCTTTTTATGAACTACTTCTCAAGATTATCATAAGCAAAAGGCTACACAAAAGAGCTAAACTTTTTTTAATGGTAATCGCGAGCAGATCTACGTGAATCTACAAAAATGGGAGGGCTAATCACTGCAGTCAAACCTTTTGGTTTTTAAAACTCCCCCTAATTTATGTAGAGCACAATAAGCAAGTTGAAGTTTATGCCTTCATTGTTGTAGGTGGTTGAGCTGAATTTGATAGCACTGAAGTAGACTTGTCCATCGATCATCTCCATCTTGCTCTATCCCCTAATGCCCACATCGATGAGGGTCATCCGATCAGTTTTTTCATTCTATGTGTTCTTCTTGACTGCAAAAATTTGAGCCTAGGTTAATCAGACTATACATAAAGATTTCTTGGTGAAAGTAGGAAATCACCGGTGTTTTAGTCTTTGATCTAGATCGAATCAACTAGTACTTATAAGCGGAGGGATATATTAGGGATATTCCAACTTTTGTGCCAGTTCCATCCCAGCTCGTTGGAGTATTGTAGACTCTTTTCCGTGTCAATATAAAGTCTGACGTTGGGTCCTGAGGAGTCAGTGGAGGGATTGGTGAGGATGATGCTAGGTGCAAGATTCCAGATGGTGCTTTTGCGATTGGCTTCTACAGTTTTGAGGTAGCATTCGACGTGAGTCCAGTCCCAATTGGGTTTGTCTTTGTCATTGTACTTGCTGGTCTTCTTCTCCATCTAAATAAAATTGATTGATTTGAGTCAAATGTAATCTAATTACACATCTCCATGATAAGAAATAAGATTTGAGCGGCAATCACGCGCCCGACTAAATCTATCGGTTTCTCATATAGATTACTAACCTTGGGCTTCTTGATAATACATATATAGATTATATAGATTACTATCACAATCAAGTTTAGAAAGTAGAATACACATCGCCTAAAATATTTGTTATAACATACTTTTCAACTTATAAACACATCAGAAAAATCGGCTCTGTCATTATCACCTAAATCCACTATCTACGCTCGCACTTCATACAAAAAGATGTTTACTTACTTAAATAAATATCAAATTTTATCTTGACAACATAGATTCTTCATATATGTCGACTGATGCTGTTCCGAGGATTGAAATGGTCACACCATCTGTAATTTTTATCTGTTTTATATACTTCTCAATGAGAAACTGTAAAGGTATGAGCTCAAGACCAATAGAATCCGATTATTGGAAATGTTAAAGACTGGATTTGCCTTTCCCAACATATTTGATATACTTTTTACTTTCATTTTTTTAATGTCTATAAAATCTCCAATCTTTATATCTTTTTTATCTTGTTTTATTTGTACCTCCTTCTTTTGTTCTCCTCATTTTGCTATTGCATTACTACAGATAATAAAGATAACTAGGCATCAATTTTTAAAATATTTAAGAATTAACAAAAATAAAGCATTATAAAACATACGTCATCCTTACATTTATTCTGCTTCGTGAGTTTACACCTGCACTTGGTTGTTCTCCTCTATATTCGAAAAAATGTTCTAGGCCTGGTCTAAAGACTACTTGGAAGAGAAAAAAGTCGTTTTTATCTTTATAAACAACTCGTAACCTAGCATAATTGTGCTTGCAAATGATACTAAACCTACAGCCACCATTTGCAAGTATGCTGGAAAGAGAAATTAGGTTGCATCAATTTAGTCATATTTAGCTTCTTGTCCCC
>Ga0194117_10002485_pt1 | contig 19562 bp, 23 predicted proteins | sample TA2MahsurfametaG_FD_160579 | JGI IMG/M metagenome (GOLD analysis project Ga0194117, IMG submission 160579) | Freshwater microbial communities from Lake Tanganyika, Tanzania - TA2015009 Mahale N1 surface | ecosystem: Environmental > Aquatic > Freshwater > Lake | place: Tanzania: Lake Tanganyika...
TCTAATATGCTGATTTTTTCTATTAGAGAAGTTAACAGTGTGTCCAATATAGCAGTATTTTAGTTCCGGATTTTTAGGAACAATTTTATACATTATAAATGTATATTCGTCTTCGGTATTGACATTAATATATTCATCCTCCATTCTATACATAATTATATAATATATCTTTAAGCTATTTTATATAATAAATTATTTATTGTTCAATTTTTTTTATAAAAGTTGTTAAGAAATCTTTCTAGTTGGAATATCACTAGCAACAATGTAAATAGAATTTTCAGTAATAATAATAAATTCTGTTCCGGACTTGTAAAACTTCTGAATACTACTCGTATACTCGTCTTCTGATTTTACCAATAGCTTCTCCCCGCTCTCTCTAGCACCAACAAGCGCTTTCTTGTCAAGTGAAGGTGCCCAATAATCCAACATAATAGGCTTATCATCCACAATAGCAAGTTTACTAGCGTGTTTCATGGTAACATCGGATGGCAACCTATAATTAAATGCCGCTGCAACTGGAGCAGTAGATGTCTCACTCTTTGGAGTAGGTTTCTGTTCAGACATATTATATAATTTAATAATATTAGTCTTTAAATACTTATATATTAAAAGTATTTTAATTTAAATATTTTTAAATTGTAATTTATATAATGAAAAGTTTTGCTACAAAAGAAATAAATTATTCATTACATAATATTGATAATTATAGAAAAGAATTAGACACTGAAATTACAGATATAGTTCAAAAAATATCTCAGTTATTTATTGATTATTTTAAATTTATAACAGAAAATATAAAATTAAAAAAATCTACTTTTTCACGATTCATAATAGTAAGAGGTTTAGATACAATAATAAATGTGTTTAATTACATATTGCTTTATACAAAAAATATTGATTTAGTATATTTTCATTGTCAAAAGGCATTCTATTTTTACGTTGAATTTGTAGGTCAAATTTCAGAAGATGAAAAAATGTTTTTACAATTAACTTCGAGAGATGCGACAACTTATGTATATAAGAAAACCATTTTTGAAATAAATCCTGAAATCAAAAAAAATAATGAAGAAGTATCTGATTATACTCGTTTAAAATTAGATATTATCAATATATATATTGATTTATATAAAACATTATTATTTAAAATAATTAATCACGATTTTACAAGTATAAAAAATTTAGAGAATATAGAACTCATTTATAAAAAATTAAATAGTTTAACAAATAAATCAAAACTCAAGCATTTAAATGAAATTATAGAACATTTATTTTATCGTATTGATAATTCTGAATATTTTTTTGATGTCTGTGTATTATTAGTAAAAAAATTCATAAAGAACCAAGAAGTAATAAATAATTGTTTGAATAAATTTTTATCAGACGATTTCAACGATAAATTAGAAGATACTTCCGAAAAATTTGTTGCTTGGTTTATGACGTAAATTCTACAATAACGTTTTTCCTACGAACTTTTTTAGATTTATCTTTGACAGTAAATACCGCATTATCATCACCAACTGAATATTTTTGACAAATATTTTTATATTCATTGTTAAGAATAATTTTTAAGAAATTGTAAATTATAATCAAGACATTTTCATCACATTTTCCGACAATTAGCACGCTTCCAGTGCGGAAAATCATAAAAGAGACTTCCTTTACATTTTGATAAAGATGTTTATTTTCTTCTGAAATTTGACATCCATTTTGTAAACCAATGTCTGGATTATAATAAAATTTACATTGAATTCCTGGATATGAACAAGGGTCGTAAATTGCCTGGATATTATATTTTTTCGTTAATATTTCAAATAATTCGTCACGATTAATAAAGAAGCCACAATTAAAATTTGAGTTGATAAGAACAGTTTCTTCTGAATCCGGCTTGTAATCCAGTTTAGAATCAACATAAGGTTGAAGTGTTTTTACAACCTCTGACAATATCATTTGAAAAGTTGTCTCATTTTGAATACCGGGTATTTCGAGTTTTCCTGTATTGAAAACTTTGACGTGAAACTCTTTAAACACATTTTCAATTTTCATACGTAAAATAATAACAAAACAATTATAAAACGCACTCTTCTTCTTGCATCGATAACTCAAGATGTCTTTTTTTGAAATCCCTATACTTATTTTACGAGTATCTTTAAATTTAATACGTCCCGCTGGATTATCAATATGAGTTATCACGTGTTCTTCAAAATAAGTTTCGTTTTTAATCTTATCTTGTATAAATTCTAACTCTTCTTTAGTAGTTGAATTAAATTTCATTTGTTTTTTAATAACACCATTTATCGGCGTTGAATATGATATAACGGGAACACTCCAGAATAAAGACTTTAAATCAATCATGCTATTCAAATAAGCAATTTTGGTTTTTGTACTAATATAAATATCGGTAGCTTTAGGAGCAACAATATCCATATCCATAATCAAATTAGCCGAAACAAAATCTTCAGCGTCATTTTTTGAAAATTGATTTAGCTGAGAATATTCTTCCTCGTCAGATGATATATCGTCATTGTTATAGTCCGACGATATAAAATTTTCCCATTCTTGATCAATATTCATTGTTATAGACATACAATATAAAGGTAATGTGTCTTTATATTCTTTATATTAATTTTATTTCAATTATTTTCTTTAATATATAATATAAAGAATGTTAGCAACAAATCACTACGTCATCCGTGAAAGAAGTCTCCCAATTCCTATTTCGCAAAATTTGCCTACAACCATGAAGATAAATTCTCCAAAAGGAGAATACAGTCTTAAGCAAAATTTTTTTGACCCTTCGAAAAGTTCACCTCCTAATGAATTTATGATTAAATTACATATGAGAATGAATAGATATTATATGGATAAGGATGATAATCTGGAAATTAAATAATTAACATAAGTATTTATATTTTGGTTTTGGGAATGCATCAAATTTTCTACAAAATCTAAAAACTTATTGTGAAGATATTTAGGATGCGTTTTAATAATATAATTTAGGAAATCCTTTATTATATTCTTTTTATCGATATTGTAGTCTATACTTATCAAATGAATATAATTATTTATATGTTCGAGTTTCTCTCTATTATTAATCTTATTAAGTAGTTCTTCCCATATATCATTGTCAATAATATTTAGTGATTCATTTTCCAAATTTTGATTTGACTGCATAAAATTTATCATACTTCTTATATCTGACTTATAAAGTTTTTGAATACATGAAAGCGTTTTTTGTGACAAATTCAAGTTCTCCGATACTGATATATTATTTAGGAATGCTATTATTTCCTCTTTGGGAAGTTGATTAAATCTTAAACGTATGAATTCATTTTGTAATCCCTCATCTATTTTGCTAATATAATTACAAATCAAACAAAATCTTACATTGCTTGTATAATTTTGCAATAAATATCTTAAAGCTTGCTGTGCATTTTTCGTCATATAATCTACTTCATCCAATATTACAAATTTCATACCATTATTAAATAAGGGTTTTGAATTCACAAAGAAATTAATTTGATTTCTAATGATATCAATACCTCTTTCATCAGATGCGTTTAAATGAATTACCAAGTCTTTGTTTTTAATACCCATTTTATCTTGATATGCATTTATTAAATTTATGATTGTTGTTGTCTTACCTGTTCCAGGTGGACCATAAAATAATAAGTTGGGAAAATAACACGTTTCTATTATATTTTTGAGAATTTGTTTATTTAATGGGTCTAGCACAATATTTTCTAGATTTTTCGGTCTATAAACTTCTACTAGAGGTATACCGCTGCTTGTCATTTAATTATATTTATTATTTTTGTTTAATATATAATTAATTTAAAATTTAAAATTGAAAATTAAAATATTAAAGATATTTAATGAATAAAACTAATAATATGGCTTCATCATATAAATCAGGATATCTCGAAATAATATTAGGACCTATGTTCAGCTCAAAAACTACTCGTTTGGTTGAAATATATAAACAATGTAAGTTTTGCAATATTCCTGTTGTCGCCATTAATCACACTATAGATAATCGTTATGATGAAGAGTTGTTATCTACTCACGATAAAATAAAAATTCCCTGTATTAAAACTGCTAAATTAATGGATATATGGACAGACTTTATTGTTCTTGAAGAAAATGTAAATAAAACATTACGCATTCAAGATAAATTTAACGTGGCGAAGAGTGACGTTATTCTTATAAATGAAGGGCAATTCTTTCCTGATTTGTCAGAATTTGTGAATAAATTATTGAAACATAGAAAGCAAATTTACGTTTGTGGATTAGATGGAGATTTCGAGAGAAAAAAATTTGGGCAAATGTTAGACTTAATACCTTTATGTGATAAAGTTGAAAAGTTGAAATCTCTATGTTCATTATGTAAAAACGGAACAAAAGGCATATTTTCGATGAGATTAACAGATGAAAAAGAGCAAACAATTGTTGGTTCAGAAAATTATATTCCAGTATGTAGAGAGTGTTATGATTCAAAAAACTAGGAAATGAAATCTTGTAAATGAAATCTTGTAAATGAAATCTTGTAAATGCGTATAATATATAAAAAAACAATTTAAATTGAATATTATAATTTAAAGTATAATGCCAAAAAAAATAGCACAAATAGAAGAAAATAATACAAATGTTGTAGTTGTAGCAAAAAAACGAGGACGTAAATCAAAAAAAGATATTGAAAAAGCTGAGAATCAGGAATGTAAAATTGCAGAAAACAACATTGAGAAAATTGAAGAAAATATTGTTGTAAAAATAGAAGAAAATGAGCATACAAATGATCATAATATGAGTTGTATTAATGAAGTTATTAATTTGGATAATGATGAACAAGAAGACGAGAATATTTTACCTGAAAAATCTTCTGAACAATTAACAATAGATAAACCAGTAGCCAAGAAAAGAGGTCGCAAACCTAAGGGAGGAAAAATTATACAACAGATAGTACCTTTAAACACAGTTAGAGAGACAAAACCGAATGTCATTTTACATTTAAAGTGTTCATCGAAAGATTTAAAGTCGACAAATTTATTTGGTTCCAATTTTGACGGTTATTCTTTTTCTCATGCTAATAATCTATATTTTGACACCATAAATAATGAAACCGACTCTGCAAACGATATAATTAATGTATCATCAAGATTATCTGAATATGAAGCTGATGCGGACTCTACTGATTTTGATATAGATTCATCAAAAATAAAAAATAATGATATTAGAGATATTTGGAAGAAATTGAAAATACTTGAACATAATTTACATATTAATAATATTGATAATAAAAAGTCTGCTTGTTTCTGGGATACGTGTGAATTCGACAATCCACCCGTATATATTCCAAAACATTTTATAAATGACACTTATCAAGTATATGGATGTTTTTGTAGCCCAGAGTGTGCAGTGGCTCATTTAATGGAAGAAAATATTGATAGCTCCATTAAATTTGAACGATATCAGTTGATGAATCATATTTATTCAAAAGTTTACAATTATAACAAAAATATAAAACCAGCACCTAATCCATATTATATGTTGGAAAAGTATTATGGAAATTTAAGCATTCAAGAGTTCCGTTCATTGTTGCGCAATGAAAGATTATTTTTAGTTGTTGATAAACCTTTAACACGTGTAATGCCTGAACTTCACGAAGATAATGATGACTTTATTATCAATAATAAAATAATACCGACTAATAATATTAAATTAAAAAAGTTACAAAAAAAACAAACGAAAACAAATATATTAAGTGAACGTTTTGGATTTGCTCAAAATTAGAATAATATTGTAATATAAATACATATAGTATATAGTATATAGTACATTGAAATTACAATATTATTTTTTATTGGATTATAATATGAATAGCGAACTCGATGAACAATGGACAGTACATTCTGTTATGGAATATATGTCGGAAAATTTTATTGGTCTAATTTTACTCATTTTAGCATTTTTTATTATTTACTTTGTTGATCATATTAATCAGCTAAATGCTATGATATTTGACTCATCAACAACCCTTCCTAATATGTCTTCTTCTCATATCCCACAAATAAATTTAATAAAACCCAACTCTAAAAAACAAAAACCTAAGAGACGTTAATTTCGTATAAACCATAATCGTCAATACCTGTTTCTTCTATTTCCGTAGTATATCCTAATTGATTACTAATTAATCTTATATTATTTTGATAAAAATCATAAGACCAGTGTGTATGTCCACTTACCCACGCTAATACATTATTTAACCTGAAATTATTTAATGTATCATCCGGCCACGCAAAATATGAATTGATAATTCTCTGTTGAGCAAGAAGTTTTGGCTGTAATGTTCCTGTTCTAGTCGGTGGAAAGTGTGTGACAACAATTGTTTTTTTATTCTCTCTAGCCAAATAATCGTGTAACTGTCTATAGGAATCATTTGACAATTCTCTTACCTTCGGAACATCTAAGTTAACGATTTTACCTAAATCATGTTCTAGACCTTTATCACCTGAATATTGTTTGAAATATTTTATATAATTGTAATCATTTACATATATTATACCTTCATATTTAGAGCTAAAAGGAGGATTCGTCCAAAATGTTGTGCCGTAAATATTTATATCATCATTTAATTTAGTCATAGAATTATTCAAATAAAATATATTTTTATATCTATATTCAATGCGATATTTATAGTCAAATTCTAGTTCATTCATATTTTTATTGTAAGAATAATATTCATGATTTCCTGGAATATAAAATGTCTTTTTCCATTTTTTAGAACAGTAATCTAAAAATGGATAGAATAATCGATGATTTAATTGACAAATATCTCCTGCCAAAATTAAATAATCAGCTTTTACTGGTATTGAAGGCATTGTATCCCATCTTTCCAAGTGAATATCTGAATATATTTGAACTAATAATTTTCGTGTTGTCATTTTGAATTATAATATTATAAATTATGTATATTATAATTTCATTTTATTTTCTTCTATAGGTTCGTCTTCTTTTGTATACTCTTGTTTTTCTTGTTTTTCTTGTTTTTCCACCTATTTTTTTCAGTCTTAAATACATTTTTTCTTCTTCTGTATATGGGACTTCCTTTTCGTCTCTTAATTTTCTCAATCTATTTTCCATTGATTTCATTTGCAATCTATCGCTTGTAGCCTTATAATCAGTATCAACAAGTAATTTTGTTACTTGCGGATCATTTCTTAACCCTTCACGTTGTAAAAATTCATTGATAATTTTCTCTCTAGCTTTCAAATTAATTCCTGCTGTTTTTTCTACTTTCTTTCGTGATAATAAATTAAATAATGCTCTCTTTTTAACTCCTGTTAATGGTATTCCACCAGTTTCAGTTTCAACGTAAAATCCAATATCAGATGGATTTAAACTAACTATCTCTTCAGCCGTCATGTCTTTTAAATCGGCTTGACTTTTGTATTTATGGTCCTTTCTAAAATAACTTTTTAAAGACATTATACAATATAATTATATAATTTTTTTAGCTTCGCCATTATTAACCCTTTCGCGATAATTATTCATTGCACCATCTAAATAACCCCTTAATTGTTTATAAATCGTTTGATTAACAGATGTTATTTTTCCTGAGGTTGGTTTCTTAGTAACTCCAAAATAGTCTCTAATTACCTCCTCTTCATTAAAATTTAATTGTTGTAGTTTTTCTTTAGCTTGTTCTGGTGTGTAGTTGGTTTGTCTTAAAATTATTTGAACTTTCGCATCTATTTGGTCTGTTTCAACTAAACAAATATCTTCCATCATATATGAAATAGATAAATTATTTTTTAAATCATATTAAACGAATTGTTATATAATAAAATATACAACAATGCAGAATTGTAACCCAGAACATTTATTTGATATTAAAAATATTATGTGTGATGTTGAAAAAGTAATTCAACAAGGATTAAATAAATTGCTGGCTAATTATATTCAAAGACACGAATTATTAGAAAAAACACACCAGCAATTAATTCAATTACCATCTATTGCTGAAGAATTTAATAGAAAAATTTTTATGGAAAAAGTTAATGGTTATGATTTTGATTCTGATACAGATACTAAAAAAAGTGATAGTATTGATTTTATTAATATTAAAGATATAACAGAGAATATTGTTCGTCTTCAGGTTACCACTTTGGAAAATAAATTACATAAAATAGAAGAAAAATATGAACATATGATACCTATTCTAGATAAGTTAGTGAATAAAATTACAAATTTGAACGACGAAATAAAAGAAATGAAAAATAATAGTAATAATACAACAATTCAATCTATTGTAGTTACAGATACCATCCAAAAATCCAGTATTGTGACTAGTTGTGAAAATGAAAATATTGAAATACGTATTAAAGAATCTACTGAATCAAACTCTGTTAGTGAAGAAAATAATACTGACGAAAAAGAAGTTGATGAAGAAGAAGTAGATCAAATAGAAGAAGAGGAACAAGAAGATGAGGAGGAACAAGAAGAAGATGAACAAGAAGATGAGGAAGAGTTTGAATTATCATTTCCTACTTATGTAGAATATAAGCCCGAAGATATAAATACTATTGCTTTAAACCTTCAGAAAAAAGGCGAACGTCTAGCTAAACTGTTAGATGACAAATTAGATATGATGATAAAGGAAGAACAAGATGATGAAGAAGAGGAAGATGCAGATAAAGAAGATGAAGAAGTAGAAGAAGAAGAAGAAGATGAAGTAGAAGAAGAAGATGAAGTAGAAGAAGAAGATGAAGTAGAAGAAGTAGTAGTAGAAGTAGTAGTAGATGAAGTTGAAGAAGATGAAGAAGAAGATGAAGAAGAAGATGAAGAAGAAGATGAAGAAGAAGATGAAGAAGAAGAAGAAGAAGAGGCCAGTGTTGAAACTGAAACTAAAGAAGAAGAACAAGAAGAAGAGGAGCAAGAAGAAGAGGAGATATTTGAAATCGAAATCGACGATAAAAATTACTGCACAAATGATGATGAAAACGGATTCATTTGGGAACTTACTGAAGAAGGAGAACAAGGCGAGAAAGTAGGATATCTAAAGGATGGAGAACCATTCTTTTATGCTGATGAACAATAAATGGAATTTTTACCTTTTTATACATTGTTGTTAGTGTTTAGAGAGAACATATAAATAAACTATTTAAATAAATATCATTATTGATTATATTAATAATGATAACTCAGTTAATAAATTTGATTTTCATTTGTCTTCTTGTAGTAGATATAATAGAGAGAAGATTTCCGGACCAATCTAGAAAAATGTTTATGGAAATATCATTTAATTGTATTTATTTGTTTAGTAAATTTCAAATTTTTACATTTAAAATATATCATATATCAAATAAATTAATTGAAACAAACCCAGCATTATTAAAAATTAAAAATGATTTAATAACGATAATCAATAACATTTTATCTAAAATTAATGATAATAACAACAATAAAATTCAGTATGTAAAACACGGAATATTATATGACCACAGTATAAATGATTATGATTTTATAATTCGTAATGATAATATAAATGATAATATAAATAACAGTTGTATAGTTAAAAGAATTTTTTATGAAAATAATTATCAAGATGCAAAGCCAGAATTATCTGACATAAAATTTATGCTTATTGAATTTAAAGTTGGAGAGAATCAGTCATTTAAAATCAACCTGAAAACCGAATACTATAATTATTATGTGATTGGAAATAGATTTACTAAGGATTTTTTTATTTTCTATTTAAAACATTATTTACAATTCAAAAATGATATTAAGGATACAGATAAATGTAGTCTAAAAATAATTGACCATGATGTAAACAAAATTGAGTTAGATTTTACAAATAAAAACGACAGCATTTTACTCGAAAAAAGTGGTTATAAGTTATCAATTGCAAATCATATAGAAGAAAAAGAATAATATATATATTAGAAAACAATTTAAAAAAAAATTGAGATATTACATTATATTATGTTATCCCAGCATACAGATACAATGGAAACAGCACCTTCAAATTCGGAATTTCACAAACTGTCTGATAAGTGGACACTATGGGCACATTTGCCTCATAATACGGATTGGAGTTTGAAAAGTTATATTCCTATTTCTACATTTAGCACAGTTGAAGAAACTATTGCAGTTACTGAATCTTTGCCGCCTCAACTTGTAGAAAATTGTATGTTATTTATGATGAAAGAAGGTATCATTCCGATGTGGGAAGATAGGAAAAATAGAGACGGTGGTTGTTTCTCTTATAAAGTCATGAATAAAAACGTACCTAAAGCATGGTCTGATTTAATTTATAGGATTGTTGGAGGATCGATAAGTAATGGTGCTGCCTTTGTTAAATCTGTTACTGGGATAACTATTTCACCTAAAAAAAATTTTTGTATTATTAAAATTTGGATGACGAATTGCGATCATCAAAATCCAACTGTTGTTAATCCAATTAAGGGATTACTAGCACAAGGATGTTTATTTAAAAAACATACGCCTGAATTCTAACACATTTAGAAAAGGTGTAGCCAAATAAACACCTTGTAGCCAAATTTTTATATTTATATTTTTAAAAATAAATATAAACATATTTTTTATTGATAATCATAAATGGAAGTTTGTATAAACAATAAAAAATATAAATTAAATGAAAATGAATATACAAAAATACATCACAAAGATTATACTAATCTCCGTTTATATAGCGAACTTGGAGTTCACGAGAGAATAATTGGTCTAATAAAAAAATGCAAAGAAGTATTTTCAACCACAAAAAATGAAAAATATAATTTGGTGTATTTCAATACTACACACGGTGGTTTTATTCCTATAAATTTATCGGATGATTTTGACAATATTTATTTATTAAATACAACAGAACAAAATAGTAAAAATATTAGAGAAAATAATAAGCATACTACAAATATGTATGAAATAGATACTAATTATAATGAAATAGATAAATATAATGAAATATATAAATCTTGTAAAAATCTTATTATATATTCAGAAGATACACAATACGACGAAAAATTACACGAGTTAACATATAATCGTAATTGGATTTTAATAACAAAAGACAATACATTACAATCATTGTGTGCCGAAATTTATAGTTTATCAAATACAGACTACTATATATATGTAGACAAAGAATTAGCAGAAAAATTTGTCAATGTATTTTGTTACTATATTTTAGCTGAAAGTAAAATACTAAATTTTGACAATTTGATTAACTTATGTATTATGGTAAAAAATGGCGGTCCTCAATTTGAACAAATGCTTATGGATAACTTATCTGTTATTGATAAATGGACTATATTAGACACTGGAAGCACGGATGAAACTATGGATATTATTCAACGTGTGCTTGTTGGTAAAAAAGAAGGTAAATTATATCAGGAACCCTTCATAAATTTTCGCGATAGTAGAAATAGACTGCTCGATTTAGCTGGTTCAGACTGCAAATATAAATTGATGCTAGATGATACTTATGTTATTAAAGGAAATTTGAGAGAATTTTTAACTACAGTGCGTTCCGATCAATATTCAAAGTCCTTTACATTATTTATTCAGAGTGATGATATTAAATATGGTTCTAATAGAATAACTCGTACAGATTCTGGACTAAGATATGTACATAAAATTCACGAAGTAATAACAGATAAAGATAATATAAATGTTGTTATTCCAGAAAATACAGTATATATTGAAGATAGAAAATTTGATTATATGGAAAAAAGAACAATGGAGAGAAAACAATTTGATTTAAAGCTATTATATGAAGAAGTTGAAGATGACCCAAATGACCCACGCGCTTATTATTATTTAGCACAAACTTATAATATTTTAGAAGATTATGAAAATGCGTTCAAGTTTTTTATGAAACGATCATCTTTTACTAATGCTGGGTTTATTCAAGAACGCATAGATGCTCTTTTTGAAGCAGCCAGAATAGCTAATTTTAAATTAAATAAACCGTGGGAAGAATGTATGGCATTATATGAACAATGCTATAAGGTAGATGAATCAAGACCTGAATCACTATATTTTATTGGTGTACATTATTACCTAGAAGGAGATTATATAAAAGCATTTCCATATTTTAAAAAAGGATTTGAAATTGGGTTTCCTGTCCATTGTCAATACAGTTTAAAACCCACATTATCATTTCATTTTTTGCCAAAATTTCTTACAAAAATGTGCTATGAATTAGAAGAATACAAATTAGGTGAAGAAGCTGCCTTATTTTTTCTTAAAAATAATGACCCGACTGCTGAGGATTATTCTGAGATATTATCTTGGTACAATATATTCGTTAAATTAAACCAATATACAGGACCTAAAAAAATAAAGGATATAAATTTCTATAAAAAACCATTATTTGTTTTTGTTGCGGATGGAGGATTTCATCCTTGGTCAGGTTCTACTATATTGACCACCGGTGTTGGTGGTTCAGAAACATATATTATTGAAATGGCACGCTATATCCAACAATTTGGAAAGTATCAAACTATCGTATTCTGTAATACACCAAATAATTTAGAAGAAATTTTTGAGAATACTATTTATAAACCATTAAGCAGTTATTACGAATTTATAAATACTACTTATGTAGATACGTGTATTATAAGCAGATTTTCCGAATATTTACCAGTTACGTTTCAAGGATTTTCTGAAAATGTTTATTTAGTAATACACGATTTAACAACAAGCGGTATTGTTATACCTATAGATAAGAAGCTCAAAAATATTTTTTGTTTGACAGAATGGCACGTAGATTATTTTACAAATATATTTACATCATTAAAACAAATCACTGTACCATTTTATTATGGCATTGACAACCGGTTTAAAAATAATATAACAAATAATAAAATAAAAAATAAATTTATTTACTCGTCATTTCCAAATCGCGGACTCTTACAACTTCTTCAAATGTGGCCAAAAATTATAGAAAAAATACCTACAAGCACACTACATATTTATTCGGATGTAAATAATAAATGGTCTAATGATGTTGAACCTGAAAAGATGCAGCAAATACGCGACTTACTTTCAACGCTTTCTGACACTAAATATGGCATTCATTATCATGGCTGGGTTAGTAAACAACAGTTAGCTGAAGCGTGGCTAACATCTGACATATGGTTTTATCCTTGTACTTTTATGGAAACTTTTTGTTTAACAGCATTAGAGGCTGCATCTAGTAGAACATTTGCAATAACAAATGATTTAGCTGCTCTGCAAAATACAGTTGGAAATCGTGGTTGTATTATTAAAGGCGACCCTACTACACAAGAATGGCAACAAACCGCATTAGAATATATATTTTTTTATATGGATGAAAGTAATAGAAAATTAAAAGAACAACATATTGAAAAGAATTATGAATGGTCTATTCAGTTATCATGGAGCCAACAAGCTAAAAAATTACTAGACGAGTATATTTTACCAAATTCTAGAATAGAGTACAAAGGAATGTATAATTGGACAAACGATGTACCAATAGGCCATAAACAATCTTTTTTAGATGTTATACAATATTTCAATAAAACTTATAAAAAAATATTGTCTGATGAAAAAATTCACGTATTAGAAATTGGGACATACACCGGTATATCTTTAATTAATATAATTAATATGATACCAAATTCAAGTGGTATTGGTGTGGATATGTGGGCATCTTATAATGAAAACACTTTACTAGAAAATATGGATACATTAGAAGTTGAAAAATCATTTTATAAAAATATAAATACGTATGGTTTACGATATAGGATTACTGGATTAAAACAAGATTCTACGAATGCTTTAATAAATTTTATACAAAATAAAAAAATGTTTGATTTTATTTATATTGATGGTTCTCATTTATTACTAGATTGTTATAGTGATTTAGTTTTAGCTTGGACTATACTAGAAAAAGACGGAATACTTGCTATTGACGACTATCTATATAAAAAGGATTCTTCTATATTAGACTCTCCGTTTGAAGCTGTTAATCATTTCTTAAAACGTTATGAAACTAAGTATCAGTTATTACACAAGGGATATCGTGTTTTTTTACAAAAGATATAGATTGCTACCAACTTTTATTTTTTATTTTTTATTTTTTATTTTTTTACGCAATTCTTACAGCAAATATAGTAGCATTTGGAGAGAGAGTTGATTGACATAGAGCAAGTTGAGATGACCCATTTCTATTACCAGCAGGATATATGAGTTTTGTAGTTGCGACACTTATTAAACACAATGAAGAAACCATTTGAACACTATAATTTGTAAAAGTTGTATTTACAGAACCATTACTACCAACAACAGCTGTCCCTAATGCGTCATCGTATATAAAACACAAAGCATTATCCGTAATATAAATATTATATACTGATATTTGTGCTTGAACTAACCAAGTCCCAGTAGTCAAAGTAATAGAACAATTGGATACTAATATTGTTCCACTATATGTGCCTGTTTGAGCGATACTTGTAGCATTTGATAATGATGTTCCAATTCTATCTACATACGCTTTATTTACCAATTGATTTGATAAAGTAGGAGTAACAGAACAAGTAGGTAAAGCAGTAAACGCCATTACATTTGTAGAAGGATTAAAGGTTAAATCACTATCTACAAGTAGAGGTAAATTACCAGTTGTATTACTCACAAAAGTAGGATAAAATGCAGCATTTGTAGATGAAGTAGTAATAGCAATATTTGTAGCATTTGGATTTGATGGTCCTGTGGGTCCAGTATCACCTTGTGGTCCACCAAATGGTCCAGTAAATCCAGTTGGTCCTTGAATACCCGATGGTCCTTGAATACCCGATGGTCCTTGAGGACCTTGAATACCTTGTGGACCTGTTGGTCCTTGAATACCAGTTGGTCCTTGTGAACCTGTCATAGTTCCACTACTTGCTGGTCCGGTTGGACCTTGAATACCTTGTGGTCCTGTTGGTCCAGTAACACCATTTGGAACTACAAAAAAATAGTTAACTATATCATTTTGAGGGTCTGAATAACTTCTTAATGTTGGATTTATAGAATTACCACCATTATTTGTATACACAGCTAATATTTTAACTAATATTTCTTGGTTATTGGCTCCATCAAAGAAAGTTTCTGGAATTGTATTATTAATTGTGTATTTTCTTGGTATAGATGAAGTTATATTTACTATTTCAGATTGTTGTATTAATACAGGATTATAAGGCGCATTTCCATTATTTTTATAAAGCTGCCAATATACACCTAATGTATCAGGAGGATTAATATTTAATGCTGAGAACCATATAAAAAATGTCCAAATACTGCTTGGAATCAATGGTACTATTATAAAACCAGGGGGACTTGCAAATTGAATACCAGTTGGGTCTGTTGAACTAAATGGTGTAGTAATTGGAATCGGTACTCCACTTATAAAACCAGTTGTATTTAGAATATCAGCAATAAATGGAGGTTGAAACGTTAATGAATTAAATGTTGGATTAATTGTAGTTTGTTCATCAGTATTAGCATATATTGGGTCTGTTAAAATAGATAAGTTATTGGGACCAGTGGGTCCAGTAGGCCCTGTACCACCAATATCCTTTTTACACGACGGTTGTACATAGCAATCACATACGTCCGGAACATATGATTCACAAGGATTACCACAATCACATACATCAGGACCAGCATAATCACAATCAGGACACGATATATAACCACCAGTATTGTAAGGTCTGCCATTTATGTAAGTCACATTTAAATTAGTGACTGTTATATTTTCGCTTATTATATTTTTAGCATTTATATTACTCATTATATAAATGCTAACATATTTTAAATTAGTAAATCAACTTTATTCTTATAAAATTATTTAGTCTATAAAAAATAATTAGTATTAGTCTAAAAATGATTCAATGATTCATTTTAATTTGGAGTAGGAAAAGGTCTTTGATTTTTTTCGATTACTAAAGGTTCTGGCATAAAGACGGCACCTTTATCATAAATATTAGCCGAACCTAATTTTGTTATTTCAGGAACAAAACATGGAGCTGGATTCACTAAATTTGTTGAATTAATTCCGAATAAAAATGATTCCGTATCTGCAGCATTATATGATAGTTTATTCCAAGGAATTTGTGCAGGCAATAAACCATTACCAGGCAGTCTTGTATTATAAGCAGCACCATATTGCGAATTAGGATATAATGTATAATTGGATGAGTGTTGATATTGTCTTTGTTCTAAACAATAATTTCCGCATGTATTTCTATTACGAGTAGAAGCCATTTATATACAATTATAAAATATTATTTGGAAATTTTATACAATTAAATTATTCAATACAAATTTGCTCCAACAAATTCATATTTTCTTCTGATATGGAACCTGTATCTAAATATTCTGATACACATTTATGGGTTATATGCATATAATCATAAGAGTATAAAATACATAATCCTAATTCTGGGTCTTCTGACATTAATTTTTCCGCCATTTTTTTCATACATTTAGTTAGGGTTATACACTCTTTGATTTTACTATATAATTTAGGAATAATTTCAGTAAATACATCATAATTATCATCATAATAGTCTATCAAAAAAATATTCAATAGGTCTTCTTTATATAAAATATCTCTAATAAGAAATTTTTGATTTTCACTCAATTGGTCCGTTTCTAAAAATACGTCGTCCTTGTGATATCTACATTCGAATTTAGTATCATACATTTATTTAATAATGGTTTTAAATGTTTAAACTTTTTTATTAAATATATATTTTATTGTATAAATTCTAAATTTATTTTGAATACATTTAAAGGTAATGAATTATTCATATAAATGTATATAAATATATATTTCTAAAATTTGTTTATAAATATGAATTATGAAATTGATAAAGATGATAACCGATTATTAATTATTAGATTCAATAATAAATCATTAATGAATACTACACTATCCAAGATATCCGAACGTTATGAAGGATTTTTAATAAATGCAGAAGGATATAACTTTCCGGCATCCTATGTTACAAAATCAGATAAAATTTATCACTTTGTGAAGAGTAATAAAATTGACTATATTATTGGCATATGTAATTTCAAGTCAATTCAACACGAAAAATTACATGCTAAATATTATTTGGATGAAAATTATAAAAATAAAATAGATAAAGAATGGTATCAATTAGATGAAATGATAAGAAATCAGATAATTATTTTTTTGAAAAAATTAGGTTATTGTGATAAAGTTTTAATAGACGAATATCAAGCATACAGATATACCGAAAAAAATAATTTTTTTGGTGTAAAATTAAACTCTTGATATTGTGGAATCTTGATATTGTGGAATCTTGATATTGTGGAATCTTGATAATATTTTATTTTAAGAATATTGGTAAGTGGAATGCTTATTGAAAAAATCAGTATCACGTGTTAATTCTCTCGAAGGGACACCACCGCGAACCCATCCATCAGAAGCAACACTTTCAATTTTGTTAGCAGGATTATTTATTTTTTGTTGGACAGCAGGCAATAGAGGAGTCTGATGATATTTGATGTAACTCTTTTCACTCAAGTTACTGACACTGCGTTTGTTTACAATTTGCTCTCCTTGTTGGATTTGAGATTCCATGACAGGATTCACAGAACCACGTCCTAAATAAGGAACGGTAGCAAATGGTCGGTGAAATAAATCGATTTGGCATCGCGGATGTGTCTGGATAGTGCCGATTAACAATTTAGATGAGTCGTCTATGTTGCAACCTCCTGCACCTGCATTTTGAGAACCTTTATAATTTACACCTGGTTGTGAAGTGGCTAATTCTATAGGTTTTTTCATACTGCAATCAGATGCAAAATAATTTTGAGTAGAATAATTACAAGAAGCTATATTCTGAATGTCGGTTTGAGAAAGATTGCATTCATCTAAACCAATTCGTGAGAGATTATTAAATGTATATCCTGAATAAGTAGCCATTTATATATTATATTATACATTATTTTTTATTTAATGAATAATATATGCTAAAATTAAACTATAGTTGTTTTAATATTCAGGTTATTTTTAATCCAATTTATAAGATAATCATCGTCTGTTCCCCAATTTGCATAATCATTACCAGATATTTCTAAAGATTCTGTTCCGGCGTAATTATTATTTTTATCAAGCAAATCAACTAGGATATTAGCACTTTGTGTCAATTTTACTTCTATACTTTTCACTGCGAATTTAGTTATCACTGTAATAGTTGTTACAGTAACAGGTGTAATGTCGTATATCTGGTCAGGATTGCTCATATATACATAATAAAATATAAAATATAAAATATAATATATGCACTAAATAATCAATAATCATCCTTATTTATAGTTACAACTTTCGATATATTTTTTATTATTTTATCATCTTTTTCCTTATCACCACCCATAGCTTCTATGACAATTTTACTATATTGATCAGAGTATTTTGATTCACTATAATTACAGCCAGGATGTTTCTGTTTAAATTGAGGTAACAAATTTTCGTTTTTATATGCCACCTTTTTAATAAGCTTTCTAATTTTATTATTATTATCGTCATCCTTTTCCCATTTATCTTGGTCTTTTACATAAACGGTTTCCCTCTTTTTATCTGTACAATGAATAGGTCTTTGAGTTATGTCTAAAGATTTTAGATTGGAAGTTATGATATTCGAAATACCTTCTACATATCCTATCTCTCCAATTTTGATTAAATCAGATAATTGCAGCTTAATAGAATCGATAAAATCGGTCAAATTCATCGCATTTTTACATGTTTCGTTCAAAAATACCTGAAGATTAAAGGTTTTGTTATGAGAATTATTATGAGAATTGTTATTTACATTATTAGTAGTAGTAGGATTCACAACCCCGCTTTTTGTAATTTCTTTAATAGTATCGGTTTGATTACACACGACAGAGTTGACTAGCTCTTTTGTAAAATCCTGATTGTCCTTAATCAATGTCTTGATTATATTAAGTATTTCAGAAGTAGATATTGTATCAACCGGTTGCTTATGTATTTCTTTACATACTTTTTCGTGCTTGAATAAGCTTTGTCTATGTTTATATAAGTGTCCACAAACACACTCGAAACAATTTTGCGCGTTTTGCGCGTTTTGCGCGGAATTTGTCAGCCATTTGTCAGCCATTGTCAGCCGCGCGTGTTTTTGGGTTGATAAATGACGATTCATATCGCTTTTTTTACAGCATTTATAGTGACAAGTCGAACATTCAAGAAAACTGGCGGATTTTTGCGCTAAATTGTCAGCCATTGTCAGTCTATATATGGCTGACAAAAAAAAACTCTAAATAATTTTCTCTAAAAAATATAATTTTTTTACAATCACAAAATAAAATTTTCAGTTTGGCTTGTGACGATAAATTTTCAACATCATCACAGAAAAAAACGGTCAGTAAGGAGTATTTTGGCTTTCCAATTTTGGACATTTTTTTTGTCCATTTTGAAAAATCAAAATACTTTTCCATTTTCGAAATTCTATCGATTCCCTTCATATGTAGGGACCTTTTTTTGACCATTT
>Ga0194117_10002486_pt1 | contig 19560 bp, 13 predicted proteins | sample TA2MahsurfametaG_FD_160579 | JGI IMG/M metagenome (GOLD analysis project Ga0194117, IMG submission 160579) | Freshwater microbial communities from Lake Tanganyika, Tanzania - TA2015009 Mahale N1 surface | ecosystem: Environmental > Aquatic > Freshwater > Lake | place: Tanzania: Lake Tanganyika...
TTTTTAATATGTACAATCCATAATAATATACAATATAACAAGCATGCAGTTGTTTGTATTGAGCTTTAAAGATAATAACGATATCATTGTTTGCATTCACTGCAGGTTACACGTAAATCTGGCTATTGTTCTTTTAGACGTGGATATGTATCAAATGAAATAGATTTTTTGATGTTTTTGATTAAAGTTTTTGTTGGGTTATTTTGTTAGGTTCATTAATAAAATATAATTTTAAATATATAAATTATGACTGAATATCTCTATGCTTCTTCCAACAAATATGCCTACAGCTAGCAACCCACGCATCTTCCCTCCGCATAAAAATACTAGTAAAGAAATGGAACTGATCGATACTTCGATCATACGCCCGATAGAAATCTTACCTTCTCAGCCAAAAAAGGAAGCAGACTCTCCTCAGCCAGAAGAAGTCTCGAAGAGTGCATCCAAATGGTTACGGAAAAGAGACAAATGAATCTTTAAGCGTTGGAGTAGGTTAAAAATGTCAACCAAGAGGTATTGGGTTCTCTTTCGAGTTCAAATTATCCCAAAACCAATGTGTATGAGGCTCGTAACAAAACTACGTAACAATATAGGAAAGATTCTTCCAGAGATAATACAGCTATCAGTCATTTTTAATGGAACCCTTACACTCCTCCAAGATTGTACTAAAGTGAATACAGACCTGCTCCTGTTTTTCAGGAGAATAATCAATAAAACAATGAGCTACGCTTGAGACTGAGCAGCGAGACAAAGAAGAATAATGATCTGATGATGCGTATTAGACAGCTTTAAGGCCAAGTTTCTTCGTTAAGAGCTTCAAATTATCAGCAACAACAAGGTGGGAATATACAGGAAATATTGTAGTAAAACAGAGCACTAAGAAACCAGCTGGCGTGTTCTCAGCTGGGGGGAAATTACAATTTGATTGAGGAGTTGTAGCGTTTGAAGGCAGAAAATAACGAGTTGAGAAAAGATACGATAAATTTGCTGAAGAAAAGATCATACTGATTTTACATGGTTAACATGGTGAACATACTCGATATTATTCATAATCAACTGAGATCCGATGATTTTTTAATGAAAAAAATCAACTAAAAGTAGTCTAACTCAAAATTGAATTATTAGTCTTGTTGATACCCACTACTGATAGATTTTTTGTAAATATTTAAGTCAAAGTGAGTTAATATGCTTCGAGGCTGATGCTATAATATTTGAATGAGTGATATCCCTGCAACCTCATACTCCACCATCTTTCACTGCGACCAGTCAGCCTTCGTCTGTATTCTGCGTGCGTTCGAAGGGCTGGTCAGTTTGGGCATGTTCTGGCTGTTTTACAACGGTTACCGAGCTATATCAAAGTAGCGGAATAACAAACTATCGCAGTAGGACAAACTGCTATATCAACTAGCGATGGCACAAACATTGATGCTGACAGTGTACTATCTCCTTTTCTAATAATTTTTTATGTTGGCCACAATTAGAAATTTTCTAATTTGGATCAGCATCAACATCCTGCATGTATTCTGCCTGCTCTATTGGGACGATGACAACTATAAGAATTGGATCAACTCAGGGATGATGGTTTTGCAGGTTGTTAACTTTCTACTTTGGTTCTTTATCTCATTGGGCGAGGGGAGTTCACTGTAAAATACAGATTATAACCTCGGATACAATTGTACCATCATTGACTGGATGATAATGAGTGGCATTCTCTTTGGGATCAACCTTTTTAGTAGTATGTTGGGATACTTCAAGATTAGCAAGTTGGACTGGGAGTTGAATTCGCTCAAATAAAATTCATTGGACAACTCTAGAAAGATCTACTCAACTTAAAACTAAAGAAAAAATCTCTTGATCATCATTTGTAGTGGGCTCATTGGATCATTCATCATGTTTGGTTGGGATTTTTTGGCTTACAATGGCTCGGTAGACCGAAAAACATGCGAGTAACTCTTCTCAGGTGACACAGTATTTCGAAACATACTGTGCTTTTTACTGAAAATAGTAACAATGCAGCTGAATCCTTCAGCAATATATTATGTAATGTATTACTCAAGAAAAGAAGATTTTGAGTAGACAGGTAAAGAGAGAAGGCTAAATGAGGAGTTGATAAACTACTTTGACGACGGAGCTTCGGATATGAACCGTACAGTTAGTGGGTATGTGCGTGAGTCATAAAACAGGTAGAGTTCTCGAAATTTTAGTCATTACGGATGAATGATATTTATACTATTTAAACTGTATAGATGGATCGCAATAGATGGATAGATAGTTTTAATTACAATTCAAGGACATATTATCAATAATGATCTGGAAGTTTGATGGAAGTCGAGTGAGATTCTTCCTCCTGGGCTACCTGGATCCGGTAATGTTTTCTCTTATCGCAGTTGTGTTTGTATAAACGTAGGCAGAGGATCGCTAGGAAGGTAGCCAAGATAAAATAAAGTAAGATTTCTCTCTAAGGACTGAGATTAAATTAATGTGTTTGTTATTACTTTCGTAGAGGAGGTACAATTTATTTAGGCTTATTCTCCACAATAACATTCTGAATAGTCTTATTAATATTTTATAAATTTATGCCTTTATTTTAAATAGCTTAGATTTTATTACTCTTCGTATCTATCTTTTAGGGTATTTTGGTTTTATCAACCTCTTTTTTTACTTCCTTTTGTATTTATTTGTTTTATTTATGCTCAGACTTCTACATTTATTTTTTGATTTCTTTCTATCTATTTGTTGCTGCTTTATTTTCAGTAACCTAATCATCATCTCTTTCTATAGGTTGTTCGTACTAAACCTCATTAAATCCTCGCATTTTTTGCTCAAGAACTATTTTCAAGTTACCATAGGTCCAATTATCCAAGTACGTTCTCGAATTTTTACTATAGTATCTAAGAGGATTAAATCCCAATGCTTTGGAAATATCGTCTATACACTTACTCCTCACAGGATACACATTTCTAACCTTACTCTGTCCAACCTTTGGATCTGTATTTTTATAACCTTTTTGTCCGCGTGTATACACAGCAGGCAATTACGGATAGAAATAGAGAACAAATGCATAAAAAAAGATGTCGTCACAATTTTTTACATCTAAAATTTAGCTTCTTAATTCTAGGAGTTCATTTAATTTGAGGTAGTAGAGTTCGAGATAGTGGCGAGGAATGAGCGCTGCTCCAGGCTATGAAATAGTAAAAAAGAGGGATTAGGGATGTCCTTGATAGGTGAACTCTTTGCTCTAAATGGCAGAAGGTTGAAATTTGAACCCTCTCACCTAGTTTGTCACTATTCTGCCGAGCCTACCGTTGCCAACTCTGTTATAATCCTCTAAAGTAAGCTTGAAAGTTTAGCAATCCACAACAATATCATCATCGAGTGAGTACAACAACTAGTCATTGGACTATTTGGGCAATCTATAGCGATGATCCATAGAATTGAAAGTAGTTCTGTAAAAGTATACAGGTATTTTCCAATACTATTTTCTCTCCAAAATGGATGTAGAATCAGGTGAAACTTAATTATTCCAAACCAAATTGATCTAAGAAATGTATTGTGTATAGCATTCAGTTTCTGCGTACTTCTCAAGATATTTTTCAATGACAGAAAAATCACCATCACGTGAATGTGTCACAGTAAGCAACCCAAATCTTGATTGGAAAGAATATACTTAGTTGTATCCTGATGTGTGTGGAGGATGAAGAGAGGGAAGATCAACAATAATGGGAAGTTCATAGGTCGATTTATAAAGCTATCGTATATTAATAATTAGACTTGATTGATAGTTAACTATCCGAGTATTTACATAACTAAATCAACAACTCAAAAAAAGGTAGACTACTCACTGATGATGCTTGTTTTAGTCAGAAACAGAATTTAAAAAGATAGGGTAGCAAGAATCGAATATAGAATTAAAGTATTGTTGTTTTTATAATTACACTTCATGCCTTAGTATCATACAAAAATCAATCATATCATCAAAACCTAAGTGTTTGATGCATTCCCTTCACTACGATCTTCAAAGAACTCTAATAGCTGTATCAATCCTGAATAAAATCGACATTTTAACAAATAAAAGTCAGAATTATGCAAACAATATGTTCAAACGGGTTACTGTACGTACTAAAAACGCTGTAAATTTGCACATGGTAGCCACGAGCTGCAGAGTTATAGAGAAGTGAATATGAAGTATAAAACAAAGAAATGTGAACATTTCTGGCAAGATAACTACTGTATGTACGGGAATCGTTGCAATTACATCCATCAAAATCCTAGATCCACTAGTACAAAAAAGTCAAAATGTACTGATATTTTGATGGGCTCTATTTGGAAAAGCGCCAAACCATCCTCCTAGCTGTTAAAAATATTGTAGTAAGGTAGTGAGAAGTGATAATATGACTCTTTGTTAATGTGGAACTATACTTAATAACTCTACTTGTTTTAGTGCAATCATAATATGGAAAATAGAGCGCGTAAATGGGTGGATCATAATTTATAACTATCTAACTATCGATAAATAAAATGGTTTCGCCTATTGACATTGATTAAATGAATAGATAATAGTAGGACAAAAGTAAGGGCAATACCTTAGTCAACTCCACTTTGCCTCACTCCCACTTCTCATAACTCCCCAGCTCCTCCTCCAATATCGAAACTCCACTCCCCTCCTCCTCATTCTTCGACAAGTTCAAAAAAACTGATTACCATGTTTCTTCTGCTTTCCGACTTTGTAAACCATTGACTCAGATTAGTCATTTTTAGAGTACGAAGAAGACAGCAATCATCCGTAAGCATAGAGGAAACTATAGGAAATACACTGTTGCGGAAAAAGAATAAGCTGTAAAACAAGTAAATTTTGCCATATATAGATTTTATAGGGCGTTGACGCCAAAGAAATCTCCGAAAAATATGGAATACCACGCAGAAATCTTCTGCGATGGAAGAAGAACGGCTGTGAAAGGAAAGAAGGAGGGGGAAGACCCACCGATGGAGAGATGGAGCTCACACTTTACACCAAAATCGACAACAAAATCCTCACTAACGAAAAAGATATACGTGCAGAAGCAAAGAGACTTAGTAAAATGGCTGATTTCAAGGCTTCAAAAGGCTGGTACTGCAAGTTCAGTCGTCGGTACAATCAATGGAAAAAGCAGGAACGGTAACGTAGCATAAATAAACTAGGTTCAGCTGAAGGCCTATAGAAGTAGATCTTCCTGTTGCCATAAGTAAGCTAAGAAAGTGATTCCTAGTCTGAGAGCTAGAGATCTTCGTGTTTTGCAAAAGATTATGAATGATAGATTAACCAATTTTAGGAATATGAAATTGCCTAATCCAGTACCATGATAATATGAAATAAGAATAATAAATGTTTTTGAGTGTAATACAATATTGCTTGAAAAATAGCTTCATTTTTTATTAAAGTTGGAAAAATTAAACATAAGGATTGGATATGTTGGGCCAACCAAAAATAGCCGAAATGGCTGTTTCAAAATGGATCCAAAATTCTTTAAAATCTACAATCCCACAAAACACTTACCATCGTTATTTTGATCCTAATATGTTAAAACAGTCAAATCTGCAACTTCATATCCATCTTATCCATGTATTCCTCAATTACTGCATCTTAGTAAATACCATTAAAGTCTAGTTTAAATTCTGATTAGAATCTCAGACTTAATATTAACTTCATTAGCATAAAGAAAATACACAAAATGGGTTCATGTTATTGTGTCAATCCTTAAGCAAACAAAATAATCAAAAAGGATCTTAAATTCAAACCACTACGTTTCCAATAAAGCCGGGAGTTTAAACTTGAACTTTAGAATATGACATCCACAATCAGCTAATCTGCAAGGAAAAGTGCACCGCCTAATCTATTCAAAACTTTTGAGGACTGGGACACAAGAATTAGTTACTAAAAGGCTAGATCTGCTTAGTCAAAATGGTAAAACGACCGTATTGTGATGTAGAAGTATGGTGAGCTCCAAGGTTTAGAGTGCGAACAAAAACAGCGTAAAGACAGTAGGACCACAGTGGAATCTTATAGAAAAATTGAGACGAAAAACAAGATAATAGTTTGAGTTTTTGCAACGGAAAAAAATTTATTCAAGTGATAGTATTTTATTTTCTATTTTTTCTTATAATTCCTGATGGCACTTAAAGCAGTTATGATATAAATTAGCTCATAAGCTACAAAATTACTAATATAACTGTTGCGATTATATGGGAACTTGCTGTGGTGAGACGAGAAAAAGTCTCAAAAAAGATGATGCTAAGTTAGGTATGGGCCAATTTAGACCGAAAAACTATAAAATCAAAGTCAACGGCAAGGATTTAGATAAAGATGATAAATTATAGGGCAATTTATTAGCTACACCCAAAAATCAACATGAAAAACATCCCAAAAATTTATTCAAAACATTTAGCGACTGGGGAGATTAGCCTCCCTAACAATATGAAGTTATTGAGGCAATGGCAACGAGGGCAAGAGCCAGAAAATTTTCAGAATAAATAAACAGAAATTACATACAGGGTCTTTCTGATAAGATTTCAGGTGGTAAAGGTGAAAAAAATGGGAATAAAAAAACATAAGTTAAAGCCAGGCATACTTTATAAGTAACCAAATGATAATCTCATATCTATATTTTTTTAGTCTTATTACACAAGAATTTGCATATCTAACAATAAATATCAAAATTCTCATATAATTTATTATTTAGAAGATATTTTCAACTTTTTAATGGAAGTAGTAAAGACCCAATAAATATTTATTAAAATCATTACTCTTTAAGCAGTATTTCTTTATTTTTGAAAACACCACTGAAATGCAAGTCATGCCACATCTTTTTAGCCCCCTCATGCATTTTTTTCAGACAGAAGATGAGGCTATCAATTTGAAAAAGACCTAGAATGCCTTTCAATTGCCAGTTAACATAGAGATTCTCAGCTATGCCCTTGGCTTCATTGTTCTAAATGGAATCGTAAAAGTTGCTGAGTTATTTTAAATAACTTTCATCTTCTTCGATAAAAACAATCATTGAGCTGTCAACCATACCCAGAAGTTGTTTTTTTAAGTTTTACTTATCACTCTGCCTGATGCTCAAGTAAGGCAGATTTTTGGAAGGTATCACCATGACTTTAAGCGGCATCTTGAAAATATTTATACCACTCAGCTTCGAGATTTGTGCGAGTTGCTAGATGATAGAGTACTGTGGGTTGTGATAATCGTTTATATTTAGGAAGTAGAGGACACCGTCGAAAGGGTAGCTGAAATAGGCATCCATTCCAAAACGCTATTCGACTTCATGGAAGTAGACCATTCGATCTTGGGTATGTATTCGCGGGTAAATTTTGTAGTGCAGATTTTCGGGCAGACATTTCGTGTAATTTTCAAGAAAAGAGGATCTGCCGGAAAGCACATCACCAACGCAGAGTAAATTGATTTCGCTTTGGAAACATTTCTTCATCGGCCAAATATATAGTAATTTTATAAAGTAAAGAATAAGGCAGCAATCAAAATAAACCGAAATTAAGTATTGAGGACCATTTAATTGAACGGACATGATAAAAATATAAAAGAGGATGGAGCAGTATTATTTGTTGGCGATTGTTGAGACTGTGAGTTTTTGAGATGTTATGATTTTGCAATTAAGCTATGTAGACAACAAATAATAGATTTATGTATAATCAGCCTCAGTCCTCAAAACTGCTTGGACTGGTTTGACAATTAATATTCATTTAATTTTACTTTTACGAATTAATCATTCTTTTTTTCGATCTGTATTCTCTTTTAACCGAAACCTAATTCTTCTCTTTTTGTATATAATCCAAATATATGAGCTAACCTGTATAAGTGCTTTTCAAACCGGATTATCCGGAAACATTGGATTCCCCACCATAATGGTTTCTCACAATCAAAGAGGATAGTGTTCTAATATAGCGTGTTTTTATGAATATTCAGAAGATTTAGCTCTTCTATTAGATTGAAGATGGACAACTCCAATGGAAAGATGTTGGAGATGAAGGCAATTTAGATATTGATAAGTTCCAGTCCCTTATCAAATCTTAATGCTCAGCTAATGTCATGGTGAAGTGGCTATAAGTGCCGGGAAGAGTGCCCATCCAGTTGTGTGATGTGTATAACAGAATTGGTAAGTATCTTCCAGAGAGAAAATCGCTTCTTCAAAGGCGAAAATTTACAGAAAGGGTGTAGAAACTGGAGAAAGAATCCCTTGATATAAGGCAAAAATTTAGAAATGGTATGTTTTATTTGGAGCGATCATTGCTTGTATGGGGGCCAATATCTAAAGACAGATTGTCAAAAGTGCGTCAAGAATGGCTTGAATAAAGGTAAAAATTCAAAAAAAGGATGTTGAAACTGGAGTAATAATGGCTTGAATAAAGGCGACAAAGATGGTGGAATCAGGATAAAGAATGGCAAGAAAGTTTGAGAAAAATGCGTAAACAACGGGATTAATAAAATTAATAATGGACAGAAAGATGGTAGAAAATGGAGTAAGATTGGTATGAATTAACACGAGAAAAGAAAAAAGGAGAATAAGAAAAGAACCAACTAGAAAAAACTAAACGGTAAAAGTTCAAGGAATAAAAACTTAAGAATGTAAAAGATATCGAGTGCATATTCTGTGCTATACATCTGAACCCTTAGGGTTAAGAGAAAATTTACCAACTACACTGTGGGCATTGCTATCATAAAAGTTGTATTATGAAATACTGCAAGACTGTCAAAAACTAGTGTCCGATTTGTCGATATTCTCCCGATAAAAAGAAATGATTGTGAAGAAAGATTGTTATTCTAGTTTTCGCTATAATCTTATTCACATAAATTGGATGTTTAGTATTAATCAATATCTCTTTTAGAGAGGACTGGGTAGAGGTCATTATTACAATATTACTATTCAATTAATCAGCTCATTTGCCCACCAATGCATCGAGTACAATGCACACGTTTTATTTAGAGATTAGATTTTCTTAGATGTTGCTAAATATAAATGTTAAATTTTTATCATGTATTTATAACTAACCTTTCCTCTCATTTCTAACTCAGTGATAAATAATTAGCAAAGGAATGAAAAAGAAGACATAATAAATCATTTTTGATTCGATTTCATTTTATCTGTTTCTAAAACTGAATTCAGTAACATAAAAATAAGCAACAGCTGATCTCCTCAGCACTATTTTGCATAAAAATTTGAGACTTTATTATATTTTCGTGACTATTTTTTTATTCAAAATATTCATGCGCCGAAATTTTTTAGCAACCTTACAAACATCCAAATATCCAAAAACTCTAAAAAACAGTAGATCTCACTAACTAGACTCTGATACTAAATTTTTTATAAAATCAAAATAAAGTCATTTTGGCATTACACATTGGAATCAGTCCTCGCTTGTTCAAGAGTTTTCAGTCTGAGCAGAGTTTTGGTAGATTTTTATATTTGGATGTTTTGAGAATTCTCCCGCAAAATGGTTTATAAAAGCTAGGAGATGGTATTAATGTTTTGTATATCGCAAAGGTCAAAGAAACTCTTATTCTTCATGATCAATTTTTTTGTTAGAAACTTAATATTTATATTCCATCATAATTCTAAATTTTATAATATTAAACTAAAACATGATCAAAGACTTTAACATCACACCTGTCACTCCTGACTTTTAGAGTCCCCGTCCCTGCAGATCTTTGCTTAGAATCAGAAAGAAAAAGTATAAAAAGATACGCCAATGCCACTAAAAGAAAGGCAACAAGAAGATAGGAATGTGGAATCTTGTCTAAACTGTCAAATATATTACCTTCATCAAAACTCACTTCTGGAAGTTTGAAAACTAGGACACCAGACGCAAAGAGAGAGTTTTCTCCTTGATGGGAAAGGAAATTAAGACTAGAAGTGCCATCCAATGCAGGAGCCATCATCAGAAGATGGTCCAAACCTATGGAGATCCTGAAAATATCATCTTCCACTATGAGAACAAGGTGATTCCCTACTACTAGGCCCGTTCTAAGGAATGGCAAGTCACCCAAAAGACTTTGCCAGAGCCCCCAACATTTTGCTCTGTGGTGAGCGAAAATAACATGTTCAAGATTGAACTCAACACTGATATGTTTCTAACTTATTGATTTTTCCATTCTTCACATATTGAGCCACTTTTCTTTGAAAAAATAGCTTCTTTTAGCTTCTGATTTTTTTTTGTCTTCGGAAAGTTTCACGCGTACTACTTTTGGTTCTAATTGTGATTCAAATTATGCAATGATTTAATAAGAGAGAAAAATATTTTACTTAATCAATATCAATCAATCTTGAAAGGCTTAATATTGCTTGATTTGACAGTCTGAAGATGAAAAAATGATTATCTTGATTTATTTTATTTTTGATTTTATAGCATCTCATCTTGGATATTCTATCATTAACAAAAATGTTAAAAAAGGTAATATGCACCTAAACTAGCTGCTGACAGGAGACTAAGTTATTTATTAAATCTATAGTTTTGTAATCTTTATTTGTTTTACTCATAATATCAAAAATCTATTTCAATAAAATAAAATCAAAGAAAATTATTTTATGATAAAAATCTTACTAATTCTTATTCTAATAATCTCTTCACTAAACTTTAGTATTTACTTCATTAATTTTTTATCTTAAAGTAATCATGTTTGCTTTAAGAGGTCCGAAGAGTCTCAAAGGGTTAGATTTAGATTGTTTCGTATCTTCTTTGTTCCATTCCTGCTCTTTATGTTTACTTTTTTCTAACGAAAGTTGATATAAATTAAATTTTAGTCCAAATCTTTAAGAGAATGATTGAAAAGATCCCTGTAGATCTTTATGGTTAATTGAAGACCATTTTGAGAGAGAACACTACTCTTGAGTATCATACTTCTTTATAGGCTATCAATTTTTGTCAGATAAAACAAATTTAATCTCATTAGCTTTAAGTATTTAGATTAAAAAAAAATTGAAACTTTCCAACTGTTTAAGTAGTTTGCTCAGAAATGATCTTTTTTTTACTTTCCAAGTTCTACCCTCTCAAATTTCTGAAGCTTTAGATATGTTTTGAGGATGTGGCTCGCAACCGGTTTCTCTCACAAAGGTTTTAGTGATTTTTTAAGAGACCAATGTTACTACTTTGGAACCTGTTACGAAAGCTTTTGTAAATTTGCAAAGAGGATTATCTCAAAAGATAAAAAAGTTGGCGTAAAGATTATTCTTTTATAAATAAATGTTGGGTGAAAAATGCTTAATTTCGTCCTTAGAATCCGAATATTATCCGCTATTTGTAAAAAAAGATATTTTTCCTTAATTTGACATTTTTATTGACTTACTTGTAATCATCATGATGACGCATTAGGATTATAATTCTAAGACTCAGCCAGCTCATATGAAATTAAAGTTAAGGTTAAGTAAGTCATCCAAATCTCAAATGATTACACTATTCTAACCCTAACATCTCCCAGTTCAAAGTGCCGGGGGTCTAGCATCTCTCAAACCTTGGTATTTTAAACCCAAAAAATCATTGTTCCGAGTTGATGATGACTAAATCATCAAAAAGAAAAAAAAATACAACTCTCTTCACTGGAGCCAAGAGGAAAATATGAAGTATGCATAGTTCTTAGCAAAATTTTTAGGTCTTGTCCAAGGTGAGGTTCCTGAGAAGAGAAGATTTCATCTCAACCGTATGATGAGTAAGCACGTTAAGACTCGATCTGCTGAGCAATGTCGTAGCCACCACCAAAAAATGTTTAAATCATTTAAAACGATTGAGGGAATCATTGAGTAATTCCTGGGTCCCCATTATCTTGCATAAACTTCAACGAATATTTAGATTGAGAATTCGAAGACAGAGGAAAAGTAGATGACCAAAAGAGATGAAGAGAACCTAAACGATCTGTTAGTTCATCAGTAGGAATTTTAAGTTAAAAGTAAGGAGAATTCTTTCCTGGAGCATTTGAATAACAGAGTAAATGACTTTGGGTATTCAGGATAGTTATTTTTTGAGTGGGGAATCCATTCCTTCCCGTTACTAGATTATTAATCTCTATGATTGTTTTATATCTCTAAGTAAAGAAATCTTCCCTTTTTTTGATTAATTCTCGCTTAACATGCCTTCAAAAGTCGAAACATCTGAAGGTGTAGGGTGTATGGTCAATATTTAAGTCGATAGAGGAGAGGGAGTGTGAAAAGAGTAATTATATATTTAGTATGACGCAATGTATAAATTGCGCAATCAATCTAAGAAAAAAAAATGGTATGATTTTAAGAATTATTACTATGTTTTTATTAATCCCTAATATTTGATAACTAAAATATGCGGATATTTTTAATAAAGCAATAAATTTCAAGTACTATACTTTTTTTACGATTAGAGAAGTGGACTAAGCTGCTAATTTGGATGCTAAATTGATCGATTTGAGTTACTTACTATAATTTCTTAATCTTAAAGCCATAACTATTGTTAATAATATCAATGGAGATACATAGATATTATCTTTCCAGCGAATTATCGCATTCAACTCTTTTGGAGTTTGGGAGGAGTCTAACAGTTTAAACTTAACAATATATAAAGATCGAATTCATTCAAAAATGCTTCAGGAATAGTATTGATCCAAAAAATAATAAAGTAAATTATATTTAAACTTGTCGATATATTGTATTGAGATCGGATTAGATGTTATTTATCATTAAGTTAGAATGCCTCCATCAGCTCCCATCATTTTATCTCTTCTTCCGTTAACGTTGAAAGCGATTTCAAGCTCGTTAATCATTACTCCTAAAAAGCCACCAGTCACATGAGAAAGATGATAAAGTCCACTGTTGTTGTTAACAATCTCAGAAAGATCATAAGAAGCAGTGTTGTAGCCGGGATCGTTTACATAGATGGTGCTTCCGCTCATGGAAGTGGCCAATACCCAATGATCTCCTTAATGGACATTCAAAATAACGATGTTTTTTCCAGCCAATTTAGCAGCGATGTTGCTGTTGAAGACCTTACCAACATAGTTAAGCCCAAGAGAGTTAACTGATGCCCAAAGGAAAAGATCTCCACTAACATAACCACCGTGTCCTTTGAGCCAGGTATTTAAAGTGCTGGGATTGTATGCTTTTCCGATTCCTGCAAGGGCAGAAGCAACTGAGCTAATGAGGCAACCAGCTTTACAGATAGTATCAGTCGGAGAGGTACCAAGCTGTTAATTAGCCCAACGGCTATCACACTGTTTGTAGAGAGGGTAGGTTCTTGCAGCAGCTAAAGCTAAAACTAAAGCGATAGTCAAAATCTTGAAATTCATCGTGGAGATTACTAATAAATATAACTGCATAATTACAATTAAAAATTCACAAATAAGTGATGATTTTTTACGAAGTTTTATAGAAAGTAATAATTCCACAATTATTGGCTTAGCAAATAAAAAGTTCAGTTTTACTAGAATTTCAAATGATTTGGAATGTTTTATTTTGTAGTCCTGATTTTTTGATACAGAGGTTGAGTTAATAATATCTCAGAATGAACAAACAAAAAACCAGAAAAAAAATCAACAATTATATAATAAATCTCGATGAACCTTTGGGATAGGGTGCATATGCGAAAGTCTTTGTAGCTCATGACGATAAGACACAAACTAACTATGCAGTAAAAATAGTCGAACGTTCTAAAAGTATCTATGTCTTGATTTAGTGGAAGCAGATGAATATACAGCAAAAGCCATCAAATTAGAAATATCTATACACCATTCCCTAGTTCATCCGAATATTGTAAGAATCTAGTAAATCGTACTGACACCCAACAATTACTACATGTTTATGGAGTACTGTGCAGGTGGAAGTCTTAGAAAAGTATCAATAAAAACAAGTAGTTACTTAATTCGCAACCCAATAAACGACTTTCCGAAGGAGACGCTCTCCATTGTTTGAGATGTATCTGTGCAGGGTTTCAGCCTATGTTCGAAAAAGGTGTCATTCATAGGTAACACATCTTTCACAAAGAGATCTCAAACCTTAGAACATCGTAATTCAAGGAGATCAGCTTAAAATAACAGACTTCGGATTTGCGAAAGCATTGACGTCAGGTAGACAATTGACTCGAACTGTTATAGGAACGCCTCTTTATATGAGTCCTCAAATACTTGCGAAATAACCTTATAACTCAAAGTGTGATATTTGGAGTGTAGGAGTTATTTTTTATGAATTACTGTTTGGAACTCATCCTTGGACAGCTCAGGGTCTTTCAGGTCTTTTGGTTAAAATAAAAAATAACAAAGAAGTTAAATTTCCAGCAGGTATCGAAGTATCTTAACTCTCTAAATCACTTTTAATTCAGTGCCTACAATATTAGGAGAATGAAAGAATCTCATGGATTTAACTTTATGAGCATGAAATTTGGGGTCCTGCCTTTCAAGATATTGCAAAAGGTTGGAGAGGTGAGTATCTTATAGCTGAATAAAGGCTAAGTTCATTACGAGGAAAGCTTGAGGTTTAACTTTTGGTTGGAGTATTTTTGAGAGTTAGAACTCCTTCTCTCAATTTTTTCCAATTTTATGCTATTATGAAAAGTTTGCTCGGAGAGAATTTAGATGAGAAAGAAGCAGGAATGATGTACGAAGTATTTGATAAAGACAGCAATGGTGTGATAGATTTACTATAATTTGCAGGTAGTCTTTGCAACTAGTCTAAATAAGTGCTTGAATTACTTAGTACATTAGTTTCTGAAGAGCATTACTACTAGTAGTTATCGAACTGGCCAATTTTTTCACAGTTGAGTTCAAGATATGATGAGAGTGTATGTGATCAAGCTTTTTTGATAATATCTAACATGAAATTTTGATATTTATTACTCATATTCTATATAAAAACTAAGACATAAGATAATATTAAGATAGTAACTTTTCAATCACTTTGATAAAATTATATTGAATTAAATTTTTACTTACAGAATCATTTCCTTAACAATCTTTTAGCTGAAGGAGGTGAGTATAGCATCGCGAGCTTTATCTATCTAGGAAGACCCACATGACCTATACCCAAAATAATTCCTTTCAGACTCAAGATCATACCCTGCAGTTATGGTTCTTTAATGATAGCCAAGAAGCTATCGACAAGGAATATTAACATCTAAACTACTCCCTCACCATTAAAATTAGACTCAGCAGTCCTGTACTGCTTCAAAACTTAGAAAAAGTTTATCAAAATTATGTCAGAATAGCTGCTTACTTTTGTTTCAGCTATGCGTGATAACTAAACTTCCATATCATCCCAACTTGATAAGAGCAAGCATCGAGTACATTAGAGGATAACTTGAGTATTAGGACTTACTTAATTTTCACATGATCCACAAAGTGTGGTCAACTGTACAATTTGATTGACCAACTATGCCTCAGTTTTAAAGTTTCTTCGGATAGTAAGCAAAAATCTGAAGAGAATAGTAAACACTTTATAAGATGCTTTTGGCGCTGTCTACTCCAAAAACTCAATGAATTAATCAAATTTTTAAGGTAGCTCTACTCTTCTCACCAAATAAGTAATGAGACTCTAAATTAAAGAAAAATTACCATAAGAATCCACCAGTCAAAATCATCTGCTTTCGATTCGAATAGTGTTGAGAATTATTTTAGTTCTTTTTTTATACTTTTTTTTTGGGCGATGTTTTACATTATTCTGTATACTGTTGCTAATTTTGCTAATTTGTTCTTTTCGTATTGGTCTAGTATCACCTTCATCTCCACATTAAACTGAGTTTGAAGGAATGCCAACATTTAGAGTTTTAATCGTTGTGCTTTTTCTATACTTTAAGCCTTATTTTTCAGTTTATTCTTGATATACTCACACATCATCACCCACTTCTTTACATTTTGTTCACTTCTTGCACCCGAAATACTCCACTGTCTCTGTATATATAGCAGAAGAGCAGTTGGATCTTGATAGAGGAAAGCAATCTGCTTATAAGTATGCGAATCTTCAGATGTGTTGATGTTATTATTACTCAGGAGTTCCAATCGATAAGAAAGTTTAGCTTTCCGAGCACTCCATCCTTTATTGACAATCAAATAGCCAGAGTGGATCTTGCGTATTTCTTCAATATGAGGATTCATGAATAGATTTTTACTGATTTCTTTGTGAAGATTGGGTATTTTTTGATGGTTTGAAACTAGATAGTTATAGCTGTAAACATTTGAAAAGATAGTATTTGTTTGTTGTATGAGAGCAGAATTCCACTCTCCTAGTAGAATCAACTCATGCATGTAAGCTTTAATTTTCTTTTTGGTTTCAGTGAGTTCATTATCCTTAAATCCCCATTTCCTAAACTCATTTTACCACTTCCTTAGCAGACTGTGTAACTCTTAGATGATAGATAAATCAAATTTTTATATTTTGAGAGCCATATTGATGATAATAGCTATTTCATGGAGCAATTTTTCGAAATATTTTAGACCAATCTCACTACCGATACTACCTTTCGCAATCTACAATTACTTCAAAGTTTTTTCAGCCTTATCTAAAAGAAGCATGACAGTAAGTTTATGCTCTTTATTTATCTATTTGACTGCAGTTGAAAGATAAGACTACACAATTGAAATTTGATGCTCATTTTTCCAGAAATTGCTAGTTTGAGTGTGCAGATTTGCTATTTTGTACAATTATTAAATGAGGGTTGCTTTGTAAGTTGTTGAGTGAGTTCTTACTGATTGTAGCACAAATTTGTTCTAGAAATGAGTGCTTGCTTCGTCATTTAGGAGCAGTTTCAAGAAATCAAGGATATGGTATTGTTCTGAAGGGTCATTGATTCTTATAAACTACATGTAAGAGTTGATCCTCACCAAACATTGGCGAACTATGTCAACTTGATCTTTCTAACGTAACTCAACTGCCCTCAAAATCAGACATAATAGACAAATAGCCAAACCTAGATAGCATTTAGTACTTAGCACATCTTTTTCCAAACTTTTCAAAAACAATTTAGCAGCAGCCAGATAATTTTTTTGTTTGAGATAAAGCGAAGCCAAAATGTCCATGGAGATGCTACTCTATTTATCTAGTTGAATAACCTTCAGAAAAGAGGCAGTTTGTAGTTTCAAATCTTTGGTAGCACATCCAAATAATACACAGAGAGTTGATGATCTTGGGAAGATACTCATCATATGAAGCAATTCATTTTAATCTGCAGGATTTGACAGCCCTCGAACAATATAGTAGTCTTCGATGCACTAACGTACAAATTTGCGTTGAGATTGCTCCAACTACAAGTACCTCACAATGAAACTTTATTGTAATCTCGAAGCGAAATCCAATCTAAAATGTTTCAGAAACGTGGCTACAGATTTTTAAACCTCATCTAAATGACTTCGTGTATGCATGAAATGTAAGATGTGATATTGATACTTATTTTTGAGGAAAGATAGCGAAGGACATTTTGGGATAGTTATGTATGTTTAGAAATATTTGAGGTAGTCGCTTATACTTTAGTATGATTCGAAATGCATCATAGTTGTTAACCGTGAAATAGATATCTCAAAAAATAGAGCTTGGACTTAGTTGTCGAGTTTCAAAGCCAATGGTGACTCTTACACATTCATAAGCCATTAGATCAAAGTATTGGTTTCTATTAGCATTTAGCCAGCCTATCTTTATCTTGAGCTGTAAAACAGAATAGTGGAGTATTATTTGCGAACAAGAGCATGTTCCAAGATAACCTTAGGATCGGATTGAGGTGAGACAAGGATAAAGGCAGATTAGCGATATGCATCTTCTAGATAATTTAAAGAACTTTTTGTTCGACCCAATATTTTCAAAAGTTCACCTTCTTTCAGATACAACTTGATCCGATTACTATGCACTTCTCTTTCGAAATATATATTTGATAATGGAGGTAGCATTTTATAGATGTACTCTTCCGGGAATACAATTTCGTCATAAAATATACAATATTCGTTCTGCTGGATGAGATGTAATAGTGAATATGTTCCAATGTCATATACTTTTTCATAGCCAAATCTAAAATTATCGAGACTGCCAGCCTGATAAGCCTATAGAGCTTTATTCATATATTTTTATGCCTACAGAAATTGCTTTTGGTTTATTTTATTCACTCCTAAAAAGTAGTTCACCCAAAATACAGCGATGAAATTGGGATGCAAATGCTCAAGAAAAGCCAATGCCTCTTTGTGATATCCACAACGATACAATGTTAGGAAGAATAATCTATTTGTATGATAATGTCCTTGATACAGTTTATAAGCCTCTCTCAAAAGTACAAGGGCTTAGGCTAGTTTTTATTCATAAAAGTAGAAGAATGCGGCACATTGCAAATTCTAGAAACTTCTCTATACAGCCAAGGCATTTTCTACTTCTTCCTTTATATTTGTCTAACCTGCCACTATCTTCAAAACAATTAGTCTCCGATAAGCTTCAGATTTCGTTCTTGACTCAAGTTTAGCCAAAATTTATCGAATGGCACTGATAGCATCTTTTGCCAGTTGCTATTTGGAATCTTAGGCTTTTTTGACTGCCATGGAGAAGTTGAACCAGATATATTAAAGTCTATACTTGAAATCAATCGGATCGTGAGTAGTTATATACTATAACACATATTTGATGGGTATCTCTTCATCCAAAGATTTATAAATTCTAGCCATCTTCATCACATAATCATAGTAGTATTTGTATAGATGCGGTGAGAAAACTTCTTTATCCAAATTTTTTATCCGTACTTTCAGTTTATACTTCATATCATTTAATTGATTGTAGTTGCTGAATGAATTTAATGCAATTTTAGCGATTACTTCTTAGAGATAACTATTCTATAATTACTCGATCCTTTATTTCAAGTTCTACAGTTTTCGCTCAATGTTCAAGTGTTTGCTCTGTTCATTCAGCTCGCGGCATTCTTTCAAAATGAATCGATCGATTTTTTTACGATACTATTCGCGGATAACTACTCCATCGAGTTGACCCTGAATTGAAGCCAGAAGAGGATAGTATTTCTCAAATGCCTGATCCAAAGTGAAGAATTCTTTAAAAAAAGAAAGATATTCTTTCGCTAACTGCATACACACAGAGAATATCTCAGGTGATGTAAATCTCATATTGTGGTAGCAGTTTTCAACTTGATCGAAATGAGCTTGGAATAACATGTAGAGTTGACCAAGTATATGAGAAGATTAGGTCATTTGCCCCACGCAATACTCGTCGAATAGCAATAGCATCAATACACTGGTGCAGTCAGGGAAGTACATGTTCAACTCCATTATAGAATTGGTCATATCTTGTTTCGTGACTTGGTAAGCTGATGCTACAGCTCTCATATAATCTACAATTTCGATGAGAAGTCTATTCATGGACTCTTTGGCGGCAGGTATAATTCGACGTATTTATTGCCCTCTGACTCCCATGACTTAAAATTTCCGTAGAAAAAAGCATTGGTTCGTAATAGCTACTTTAAAATATGCCCAGGCTAAGTATGCAAAATCTTCGCCAACAGTTTCTTCATTTTCAGAGTAATTGAAAAATAATTTTTATATTTTTTACATATTGAGATCTTTCTGGTAGAGATATACTAGTTTTT
>Ga0194117_10002489_pt1 | contig 19549 bp, 10 predicted proteins | sample TA2MahsurfametaG_FD_160579 | JGI IMG/M metagenome (GOLD analysis project Ga0194117, IMG submission 160579) | Freshwater microbial communities from Lake Tanganyika, Tanzania - TA2015009 Mahale N1 surface | ecosystem: Environmental > Aquatic > Freshwater > Lake | place: Tanzania: Lake Tanganyika...
TTTTAGAATCATAGATCGAATATAGCCCTTATTTTATAATAAAATTGATAAATTAATCGTTTCCTATCTGTAAATCACCACTTAATGTGTTCAAAACTATATCGAACCTAAGTTTATTGCTATGATTTTCTATCTTTAATTATTTTTTGTGTAAAAAATCTGTTGCCTTCCAAATTATAATATAAACAGATTGATATCTAAATTAGTTACAAGAAATACTATAAATCATAACATACTCTATCTAATCTCATATTTCCCCTAATCCAACTCTATATACCTCCCATCCTCTTATTTGATCTCCACAGAGGGCTCTATCACACTAGCCTCGTGTGGTACTCCCTAATTTCGCTGTTAAAACTACACTCTCTCATTTAATGAGTTATTAAAGCTACTCCTCCTACTCTTATCAACCATACTTTCAAGTGTAAGGTCAGTTCTGCATACAGGACACGTCAGATTTTTAAGGCACCAAGAGTCGATGCAGGTAGAGTGAAAGACATGTTTACAGGGAGTCTTTCTCACTGTTTCATTGAATTCAATTTGCTGCAAACAGATTGAGCATATAACTTTCTAGGAACCGAGTTTTTCAGCCATAAAGTTGGGCATGAAATTCTAAAAGTGCTCGAGGTTATTGAAACCAGGGACAGGTGCTGCAGGCACAATAGCCTGAGCTAAATTTCTCCTTCTCCTTCGAATAACAAAAATAAATACTCCAATCATAACTACAACAAAAGCGATCACCACGATGGCAATGAGGATATAGTAATACACAAAAAAGGCTGACGTCTATTGCTGTGTCACATTAATGGTGATAAATGCCGAAGAAAAGCTAGTTGTAATGCCGAGCACTAACATCTAGTTTTGCCCATTGGGCTGTGAACTAAAAGAAATATAGGGCGTGATAAATTGCTGGCAACCTGATGTCAGAGTGGCAGGAGTAGGATTATCCAACGCATTAGGTAGGTTATACACCGTAATATTGCCAGTTTACCCCCAAAGAGTCAGATAAATATTGACTTGATTAGGTTGGTTAAGACATATCTGAAAAGTAAATTCAATGAAAGTATCCAGTTGCTACGGATCGGTATAGAAAAAAGTAATTGTATTTGAACCCAGCATGAGCGAGGTAGAAGCAGAGGTGAGAAGATTGGCAGTTTGAGAACAATCTCCAATAAAACCAGCTTAACAGGCACACATGTTATTAGATTGGCAGTATGAGTTGGTCGGACATTGCTGCGTTGTAAAGCAGGGCATATTGATAGCGAGCGACCAGACTATGAGAGTTAGCAAAATGAGGAATTTCATTTTTGTTATCTATAAATAAAATATAAATAAGATTTAGGCAGAACTCGCCATCATAGATCTGATTCGTCAGAAAGTATTGATGGTTCTGATGTGAGTGGATGAGTATTAATATCTAATAAACAAATAGGATCATGGTCCTTTTGTTATGTCTTCAATGTTAATTTCTAAGGCGCTACTGATCGCTTCTTCAAAAATAACAACAGCTGCTGTCACTCCCAAGAAGATGCCAAAATCTCTGTACTGTGAGAATCTTTCCTTGCGCTTACCGTTGGTAGGTGGCAGTATCCAATATTTCAGACGGGTGAACTCTCTGTGGAAGAAGCCTGCCTTGTTGTTGGCGGGTCGTGAGGATTCTTTGAAGTTGCTGAGGTCCATTCTGCTTCAACTTAGCCACAAATAGAATATAAAACTATGAATATAATAAACTAAGGCTGCTCATGAGCACAGATAGTACAGCTAATTTATATTTTTGTAATAAACATAGATGATGAATGATTGAGGTATTGTTAACTATAACTATTATTTTTGGACTTCCCATCCACAGTTAGAGTAATTATTACTGAAATTATCGAATCTTTGCTTTGGATGTATGATATTGCAAGGTTGTTAAAAATCATAAATGCGATCAGAATTGCCTGTCACTTAGTGCAGGCACAGGCTCCACTGGACTCAAAATATGTAGAGCAACTACTTCGTCCAAAGTTCCAAAGAAAATTACAACTAAGTACACAACTTCCAACACGAATGTTATCACTGCATCAGCAATTGACAGTCTATAGAAATATTTGAAGCTAACATACGTATCTTTATAAATCAATATTTACCCTCATACGTACTATAAGCATCTCTTAAATTTGAGTTATTTGAGGCTCTAAGCGAAACAACCACTGCAATCGCAAATTCTAAAATGAGATTGAAAGCAGCTAAGGTATGTCTTAGTTTTGGTGAGAGGCACTCAGTAAATAAGCCGGCGAGAAGGGCAATGCTGATGAAGAAGGTCAATCCGGATGCAATAATGATAAAAGCGGATTCTTGTCTGATCTCTTTGAAGTAAACTTATTTGCTGGAATCTCTGTCCCTCAAATCCCTGGCGAATATGTAGCCTTCTGCGACAACTGAATGAGTTGATGGTTACCTGCAAGATGTAGACCTACAAGCAGGATGGTGAGGATGAGACAGATCGCATATCCTGTTTTTCTTGCGGATGTTATAGCCATAAAGTTTAAACTTACTATTATGTAAATGCGTGGGTTATATTTTAAATCAGCGTCCACGATATAACATTCGAATGATAAAATCAACATACATTTTTGGCAAACGATGTACCCTATATTGAAGTTAAGTTATGCTTGTATCATATTGTAATTATTTGAGGCTAAATATACGAAATGGAAAGAAAATAGCCTATAAAAAGCAATTAAAAGAAATATCTCTAGATGCTATTTAAAAGAAGATATATTTCAAATTCGAGACCTTAATAAGTATGTTGAGTATATAGAAAATAATTTAAAAGGCGAACCTAAAATTATTGAATAAATTGAAAGTCATAACTTATTCCTTGGTTATCATACACTCCATTAATAAGTAATTTTCTCTCGAATAAATAATAAATGGCAACTAGGGATGGGTTAGGTTATTTCTGCTTACATCCTAAATTATAAGTTTGCCCTATTTTCATTACTATTTTTATAACCTAATTTTTATCATCTCTAAATCTGACTTTACCGCCTCCCCACTATTATTTGTTCGATCATTCCCCTACTCTTATTTATTCGGCCACCTCCCACCTTTATTAGCGCCCTTGATGTTTTGCTTCCCGAGTACTCTAGAATGTTCTCTAAACTACTTTATGCCGATCAGGTATTATAACTCATAAATAAAATGGCCCTTCCCTTCGCACTACTCGTGCCTGGACAGCCTCTTTTTACTGGCTTCGAGTGCACCAACGGCATCTATCACATAGATATCTAAGATCCTAAATCAATACCCAATATTTCAGTATTTCTCACTGAACCTATACCCTAAAATTACGCCATAAGTCTCTACTTTTCTCTGCCACCATACAATTAAATGCAATATCTTGGAGCAGTGGCGAACGCCCGTCCTTCAGATACATTTTCGACAGGTTTTCCCTTCAAAACCGAATTCTAAAGAATCAATACAGTAAAGCTATGTATGCAAGCTCAATCATTTGAGTAAGTGGCCAATTTAGTAAAATGTTCTGATGGTCAGAAAGAGTATTCTAAGTTGGTGGCCCATAATCTATACAATTTTATGATGAGTTTCCATAATAAGAACATTCTGACGAACAATTACTACCAAGGCAGATAATACCTGGTAGTTCCCACGGATACATTTACCCGTTGGATGAAAAAATTTGATGAGAAGTACTAAAAAGATCCCAACTTTATCCTCAAAACGACTATTGAGTGAAATGATATCAATCAATTTTAACCTATGAAATCACTCATTCCCCTATATCTACCTAAACATATATAATTTTAGTAAACTTTTTGGTGGATTGATTTAGCAATCAAGCCTAATAATTTTATTTGATTACGAAATAGCATATTTGACTGTTACACTACTTTAAATAGATTTGAATAAATCGATCTTCTATAAATTACATGGAAGAAATAAGCCAAGGACAATATAGAATACCCATCTAAAGATATGATGGTGTCAAAGTTAACATCGAAATCAAACAGAAACATTTACAGAACAAAAAAAGGAAAGTTAAGACATGGACACAAGAAGAAGATACTATACTACTTGATCTATACAATCAGTACCCCAAAAAATGGAGTACCATCGCCTCACTTATGCATGATAGAAATTAAAATCAGTGTCTACACCGCTACAGAAGGATCAATCTAGAGGGCGACCACAGAAAGATATGGTCGAGTTAGTAAGATGAAAAAGTAAAGAAATTGATAAAAAAAATAGGCAAAAATTGGAAATTACTGTCCTAAATGCTCGGTACAAAGACAGGCAAACAAATAAGAGAAAGATTCATAAATAAATTGGATCCCAAAATCAAAAGAGAAGAATGGACTGATGAAGAAGACAGGAAAATCATCATGCTTTACTCATCAATTGGCAGAAAATGGTCAGAAATTAGCAAGCATCTCACTGGCAGACCCTAGAACAAAGTTAAAAACAGATTTTATTCGTTCATTCAAAAAAATTATGACATAAAATACCATCCCATTTAATAAAAGAGCAAGTAAGTTGAAAAGCTGTAAAAGGAAAATGTAGCTGATATTTAACCTCAACAAAAGAGAAGTCTTGGGTTTTTGAAATAAATTTCTAATCTTTGTAAATCCAGCAACAACGAATTTATGCAGTTTGAACCTAAATAACTCTACAATTTCCCCTCAATAAATCACTTCGAAGATGAAATTAAAGTAGATTTTGGCGAGAACCAAGAAAATGCCTAAAATCGTGGGTATCTTTCAATTTTAAAAATCGAGTAGGATGAGGAATACGGAAATAAAGATGTTTTTTGCTAAAACTAAGAGTACAAAAATGAATTCTTCTACTTGTCCCAACATTGATTTTAATTACTATTTATTGTTGTAAATCCACAATATTCAAAGTTAATCAAGATTGAAGTACTAATCTCCCAAGTAATCTTTGATAAATCCTCTCAAGTGTTGGAAAATATGACTAATTGGCATCCTAATTGGTTTTTCCTTATTGTCTTTTTTAAAGAGTAGTATTTAAGGCAGATTTGTAATCTATTGGAAATCAATTTCATTTCTATTCACATCGAAAAATCCAAACGTAACATCTTTATCCACAAGCAAAGCAGCTACTTGCTTGTATTATTTGTAAAAGGTCTGAGTTTTAATTGTGGTACCTCGCAAGATGTGCAGCCTATGTTTAAAGTTGAAAAGAGTAGAATGTAGTGGTTGGGCGATGTAGATATTACTTCTCTTATGTTTTTAGCAACTACCTTTTGGATGAATTTTTCTGAACCTTTGCCAGTAAATCCATTCTTTTTGGGGATCTAATCAGAAAAATAGAAAGGCTCTACCTCTCCTCGACTCACTCTTTCTCTAAAATCTTTTAATTTTTCAACTGTAAAATCTTAATTAAGAAATTTCTACCTTTGTCTGTATATTCAACATATCTAGCAAGTTTTCCAGCTGCTTTAGCGTCGCTGTTAAGGTTTATATGAGCAAATGCTGGAACTTTTCGCAGATCAAATGTTAAGTGGTAACATAAATTGAAGATGAAACTCTCCTTTTGATCTTGAATAGCAATCGAAAAGTTGAATCCCAAAGCTTCTGGTGATAGTTATTTTTCCAAATTTTTAACATTTTACCATAACTTTTCACATCTAAAACTAAAATCACATGTAACCAAAGATACACTGATATTTTCTATATAAGAAGATAGCTACTTTACTTTTGAGCAAATCTTTCGGCGACCAATGATTGAGATCTTGGAATTCTATGCAAAAGATTATTTTTTACAAACCATTACCACCCATCCAACCTAGTTGCGTACTCATATTCAACTCTTTACGTAGCATTTCCTTTGATATAAGTCACATTTCCTGCTTTCAACCCAATTTTATTAAAATACGCTTAATTTTTGATGACGCAGAAGTCTAAATTAATTCTGCAATACTTAAAAAAGGCATAGTCTTAGTAAGTGCATAAAACATAGCCTGCCCCTCTGCTGCGGTTTCATTGGTAGCAAAACAAAACCAGTTAGGACTATGGTTTATAATCTCATTCATTTTCTCTTAACCATCGACTATAGCAGGACTTGTAACTATTCTCGATTCAATCCAATCACTAATCTCTTTGTTAAAATGTATATACCTTCGATTTTTGTTTGCTCGGCACTACATCTGATTAATATTTTATTAAAGATGAGAAGCAAAGGTGTTTATTTGGGATTATCGCATTCGGGTAACTTATTGCCTCTGCAGTCGTTTAGATAGAATTTTACATCTTAATTTAATATTGAGTACCTGTATCCGATGCCCATTTTTCTAGAAGAGGTCGTATATCATTGAGAGTTTGCTCGTCAAAGAATACGAAGTGGTGGGTGTAATCTGGGAAGAGTTTCAAGTTGTCCAAAGTTTATTTTTTTAAGATTTCGATGTTGATTGCTGAGCATACTAAGATGATGCAAAGCAAATTGAAATAAGATTTTATCATAACAATTATAAACTAACTATAACAAGTCAAAAATAACAAACTTTCCCTCTTAAAAGTTAGATTTCAAGGTTTATATTAAAAACATCAAAATTCAAACTCAAACATACACTAAGAATTGATCAATTGAAAGACGGATAATCGTCACAGACTGATATATGATTTATACTTAATCTAGCAGAATAGGATGAATAGAAAGAAAAAAGATGTTTTTAGAGCTACCAAAACATGATTACGTAATACTTAAGATTTTGCTTATCACTTATTCCCATGGACTTTTTTTGTCTTTTGAGGCTATTCTTTTTGCTATTTTTTGATCATTTTCTTTTTGCCTGTTTTCTTTTAATTCACTGCTTTATGATGTTGCATTAGCTTTTGTCTCAAGTTTTTTATGCTCTTGGCTTCTGTCTTGCTCTCTTTCTTCCCCTTCTTTTGATAGATCATATGACAAACGTATATCTCTTCTTATACTAAATCAATATAGTAATTTTTTTTACCTCTGTTCACTACAAACATACAATTATCTTCATAAGGGATGCCACCTGTTACATTACCCTCTTCATCAATAATAGTTATAAATGAACCTTACGGCTTCTTCTCTCCTTTTAACTGTAAAATGAACACATCAATGATATTTTATCCTAAACTGTTGAGAGGGTCGTTGAGAAGCAAGTAGTCCTCTTTTTTGAATAAATAGCAGTCCACACTCAAAAGGTTCGCTTTTTTAATATCTAGAACTACGTATTCCTCCAGTATCAATTTTGTTGCTCTTTTGGCATAGAGAGGGCCTGCAGGTTGTTATTAAATTGGTTCAAAAAGATATTAAATTCCTGGAAAACTGAAGAACTCTTCTTTTGTAAGGTCTTCTTCCAGTTAAAATGTAATTAGATCTTATGGTACATTGGGTACAAATGGTGCAATAACTTTTGCTTATCTCAAAGCTGCTTGTCCTTTTTGGTTAAGCCATCCTGTTACTGCTTTTCTACCATCTTAATGGCTCAAGGCTACTTAATGATAAGAGATGTTTGATACCTAAAAGATTACAAGTGTATTTTTCTTAATTTTAATGCGTTTCACAGCTTTAGATGCAGTATCATCATAGAAAACCAGGTCAGCAGAAGGATGGTCCTCTAAATAATAGGAAAATGCATATTTCCGATCATCTACAACATCATCATGACACAATAGATAGTCTCTCTTGAAATAGTATGAGGCAAAAATGTTATAAGAAGTGTTTTAAAGAGACTGCATCTTTCCAAATTGTTTACTAAGTTCATCTTTAAAGAAAGCAATCGAAGGTTAATCAACAAGTTCATTTGTCTGGTAAAAATGAAACAAGTCACTCTACTTTTCCATGAATTGCAGGTGGCTGTAAGCCTATACTAGTTGAGCGTATGTTTAAGGAGAGAGGAAATTGTCAATTTGGTAGTGTACGTAAGGTTATTAGTATTTTTTCATTTTTTACGATTGTTGCTAATAAAATAAAGCTTATTACTCATCCAACAAGTATATATCTTATCAAAATAGTGTTAGAAATGTAAAAAATTGATGATTGATGATATAAATTGAATAGCGATAACATAGTTCTAAAAATATTATTTATTATCAGATTGAGTCTTTGATAGCTTTGTAAGCATAACCTTTATCTTATATCTTATCCTTGAAAAGTTCTTCATCTTCCTTTATGTTAAAAAACATCTCTTTCGGAATCGAATCTCTCAAAGAATCATCCTTCTTTAACTAAACAGACAGCCTTTGAGAAATCATTTCGATTTCCACTTTGTCAACAAACTCTTAATCATAAAATGTGCCTTCCCAAATTGTTCTTAGTTATTTACGCTTGAAGGCGAAAGCACTAAAAGTTATTATCATGAGAGTCTGGACAATTATATCAAAAGGAATCGGAGAGCTGCTAAAAATATTTAAGAGGTTCCAAATGATAGATCCAAAAAAATAGCTAGTAGTAGTAGTTATTAGGTATATGTTGGTAGTTCTGCATCGATCAAATCTTCGCAGGTAAGAAACGAGGAGTCCTGGAAGAAAGATCGAGGTTATTGTAACAAAAACACATTTTTGACTATAAGTGGGAATGATAAGTGGCATTTGAAATTGAAAAGGATTGTTAACTGAAACAAGAAAGTATATCATGAAGTTCTGTTTGTGTAAAATGGGTGTTAAAATAGCCCCTGTTATGAAAACGACATTCAGTAAAACATACGAGATAAATCCGATTTTAAATGATACAAATTTAAAGGTTTTAATGAGTCCAACAGTTATGCAAAGTGCTATAATGTCATTGAGGATCCAATTTTTATTGCTGAACCACCAACCAAATGATAGAGCCAAGCCTATTACTAATCCTATCACATCCATTACCCTTATTCTTATTTATCTAACGTATTTTTATTTTCTAAGAAAGTCAATTTTAACAAACTTGTACATTATCTAGATTGCAATTAATGCTACACTAAGAGGACCTATGATCCAACTGAGAATATCATACATAAAAGAGGCAACTTAAGGAAGAAAGAGGGTCATAAAGCCAAATAAAAGGTAAGAACAAACTATAATCATAACCCATTTGAGATTGTATTCGATCGCAAAGTTGGAAAAAGAAGACAGTTTTGAATAAATACTTGAAAAAGCTAGGATTATTGTAGCACAAACTGTAATAATAAGCTCTCCCCATTAGACATAGAGAGGATTGTAAGAAACATTGCATTTGAGATAGTAAGAAAGGATAACAAGGTTAGATACTGTAACTTGTATGATATCAAAGTAGTTTTCGGTGCTTAAGTACGTAGGGCAGTTATGATAAATCGAAATATTGCAAGAAGTTTGATTACATATGTTTTAGCTTAATTTTGGCTAAAAATGATCGTAGAGAGCATTAACAGTAAGTTACAGAAGTATAGTTGAGTTTTATATATAAAGACTGAGAGGCAGGTTATTGATATATTGTTATTGAGATTGAGAGTAAGCGTAGATAATGCTCGAACAATCAAAATTATTGTTTTAAAGGATAAAATTTTAGTTGGGAGTGTAGTTTGAGAACAGCAAAAGGCTCTGGTTTGTAGTTAGAGTGATTATGGGTTGAGTTGTTGCAGTTGTAGTTAACCAAAATAAAAAGGCAACAAATACTAACATAACGATAACAATTATAGAAAGAATTTCTAATCTATATTTATTTATTTTAAAAATTACTTGAAGAGACTGCTAAAAGATAGTTAGAGAGAACAGTTAAAGAAAGAGAGAATATTGTATAATTCATTAATATCCTTTTGAATATCTAAAAAAATCTTAACTTTATGCTAAAGAATCAGTCTGAACTTTATCATTTTTAAGGTATAAAAATTAAATTGAATGCATAGCTGCTAAAGACGACATAGTTTTTATTCCGATCTTAAAATTAATTTAAGTTTAAAAGAGTTATCTACAGAGATTCATCTTATCTACATTAAATTTGATAATATTAAATGCAGGAAGATAACATTGAAAAAGTTTAGTATCTTCTCTTCTAACAACTTGTTCCCCCCTCCGCTTAAACCATTGCCCAAGCAAGCATATAACTTGGTTTCAACTCCAAATAGTGGTTCATACAGTTTCAAACTTTAAGTACAAACTATCAAATACAGCCAATCTGCGCCAGGCCAATCGCCATTACGCCTCACTTTTTATCAACGAGCTACTTCCCCTCAACTATAAAAATATCCTTGCACAAGTATAGAATTTACGAAGCAACAACTCGAAGTAAGCTCTTACTTTAGTTTCATAAATATTTGAACATCAAAAACTTGATTAGGTACAAGTACCAATTATTCGCGCTTTAGTTGCTTCAATGATGGTTAAATCAGCAAGTTAGAAGGGCTTTCTTAAAAATCAGGCAGTTAAAGGTCTAAAATTTTTACCCAGCAAGTGGAATGATGGAGTAATTGAGTAACTGTGTTTACAAACTCAAGCTAAGGATGGCCAGATAGCTTAACTCGCCATAAGATTACTTGCTTAAACTGTTCAGAACAACAAAAACTTTGAAAGTGATGGTAAATTCTTGAAAAATCTCTCACTAAATTTGAATGGAAAAAGAGCAGTACTTCAAAAAAGAGCCAAGTAGATTTTAAATGATCTAAAAAAAAGATAAGGAGAGTAAAAGTTGTAGTTGAAAATAAAAAATTCTCAATAGCTTCTCGAATAATAGTCCAATACTTTAAGGCGAGAACTGAAGTAGAAATAATCAAAAGCCAAAGGACCAAGTCTGAAAGACTTCATAAAACAAAAAAAACAGGAACAATGATAGTATATATCACTATAAAGAAATATATTAAACACTAAATTTCCTTAATATTATTCTTCGTAAACTTTTAAAAATACTATCGAATTGTCTCTAAGTTTATAATTACTTTTGTTGCAATATATGAGCAGATATTAACATGATCCTTAGCTTAACTCAGGAATACAACCCAGAAAAATCAATCCTAATACTTTTAACCTCGATAACAATGGATTCTATATCTTCGACACCAAAGTAATAAAATTCACATAGTCTGAAGATTTTCAAAAGCTCAATAATACATTGACTGATATTGCAGAACCTATATCCAAACCTGTTCATATCTACTAATTCGATATCACCAAATCAAGTTTACTCAGAGCCAAAGCACTAGGCTACAATACAGAAAGAATCATCAATTTTTTAACAGAATATACCAGAAATCCGGTCGACCCACCTAGAAAATACATAAGCTAAAAACTTTATGATCTGATTATTTCCAACATGGAGACCCGTACAGCATCAAGAATTTATCTGATCGAAGAAACAGAAAGAAACTATTATGTTTTTGAACACAATACTGATTTTATTATACCAGCAGATATCCAAGATCTTTTATCAAAATAAATACTACCGAGAGAAAACAACAATCAAAACATAGAAGATGAAGCCAGAAATCCTCAAAGAAATATGAGAAGATGGGAAGTAAATGACTACATGCATAATTAACTTTCAAAAAGACTATTTGATAAAGAAATACCTGTTTTATCTGAAAAACCTATTGAAAAGCATCAGCTTAGTAGCGAACTCAAGAAGAATATTCATCTGTATCAAAATAAGGGAGCACTTCATTGCAAAAACCTAAAAATAGAGTTAAAAGCTTTCACAAAACTCAGAGACTATCAGTCGTAAGCTCTGAAAGCCGTCGTACAACAAACAGGGACTATAAATGCAAAGGTGGCAAAAAGTGGTTACATAGTTCTTCCTTGTGGTGCAGGTAAGACTTTATTGGGAATCGCTATTTGTGCAAAAATAAAAAAAGAGACATTGATTGTCTGCAGTAGTGACTCAGGAGCTGAACAGTGGAAAAGATAAATTTAAAAATGGACTCAAGGAATGCCTCGCTAGCAAATCATTATTATAACTTCAAAAACTATCGATGATTTTAGATTCAGGGTAGAGGACAAAAAACCTTATATTTTTATTTCAACTTACTCAAGTCTAAAAGCCAAGTTAGAAGGAAGATAGAAAGAGGGAGAAGGCAAAAAATAAATGAAACTTTAACATTAGTGGATGAAACTTATGCCTTGGGGACTTATCATTTTTGATGAAGCTCAATGGCTACCTGCACCTGCAAACTCTCTCATCGCTAATTCCTTACTAGCTCATGTCAAAATCGGTCTGACTGCGACTCCTCTCCGTTAGGATTAAAACATTAAGTCTTTGATCTATATGATTGGGCCTCAACTGTATGTAGGTAGTTGGCGAAAATTTGTCTAAAACGGTTATCTTGCGAACCCAAAATGCATTGAAATCCGTACCAAACTTACGAAAACCTTCTCTAACTACTTTAAATTAGCTCAGTAAAAATCAGGAAGATAGCTTTAAAAAGAATCCACTTTTGAATCAAATCCTAACAAAATCAAGACACTTATTTATCTACTAAAACATCATGAGGCTCTTGGAGATCAAATAATTGTCTTTTGCGATAAAATCAATGTAATCAAATTTTTAGCCGAAAATCTTAGAATACCTTTACTTTCAGGAGATACACTCATCGAAGACAGAAATTTCGTATTTGATATGTTCAGAGAAGGTAAATTTAAAACTGTTCTTCTATCCAGAATCGGAGATGAAGCGATTGACTTACCTAACGCAAATGTTGGCATAGAAATCAACATCCACAAAGGATCACGAAGACAGATGCTACAGCGTTTGGGAAGAATTATGAGACCAAAATAATCAAATGTTTCTAGTTCATACAACGCTATTTTTTACACAATTGTAACAGACTAAACCCCTGAAATGCTCTATTTCCGAAAAAGAAGAGAATGCTTAATAAATCTTGGCTTCCAATATGACCTCAGATTTAGTGAGTATGGAGAAGAAGGTATTGGAGATATTATTCAAGATTAACCTGATAAATAACTTATCAATTAAGTCATCTAAAAATATAGCCAAGCCATACCGAGTGAGAGCGAGTACTTAGCAAAGATGAGATAAAAATGATGTATATGAAACTATATTAATTAACTATTTGCTAAACCTTTAGAAAACTCTTTTTTCTTCCAACATAGATTTAAATTAGAATTGAATGAAAGAAATACTTATAAGATTCTAAGATTCATTATATTCAATCGAATCTTATTCATTATAACTTCTATGATAACCCCACTATAAAAAAGAAACTTACATAAAAATGAGTAAGAACAAAGGATATATCAACAACTCATCAAGCTTGATATGAAACTTAAAAACAATCTATTTCGGAGATAAATTACAAGTATGAAAAACCCATGGGATTCCAATTAAATCACAGAAGAAAATTAATTGAATGACTTCCGCAACTGTAAAGCTTAAGGAGTCATACCTACTTACAATCCTCATATGGAATATTTTTCTTAAATTTCTAATCAATAATTCGACGAAGATTCTCTCTTTATCTACCAGAACAATTTTCTTGGGCAGTTGAAGCATGTTCATAGTGATTCTAGCCCATCCACTAATCCGATGGTCACAAAATATGAAGAAACAAGTAATGAAGTTGATTAGGAAGAATGCTCTTTTGGCATAAAAAGTCATAGTATTGAAATTTAAAGACAAAAATTTGCTCAGATGCTGAAGTAAAGAAAATACATATAGAAAAAGTAAATATAAAAACCATCTTCTTCAGCCAGAGGTGATATTCTCAAAGATATTGGTAAATAATCCAAAGAGAAAAAATTATCTTTGATTTAAAAAACTAGACAAAAATTGAAGGATTAATTGAATTTACATTTACAATAAAATATGAAAAGAAGATAATCAAACTCTCAATATATTCTTAAAGTGAACAAGATAGAGTAATAAAGAAATATTTAATAACCCCAAATGAATAATTTTTAGACTTTTGAAGGATTTTTCTCCAAAGCTGTAGAAGTCAATAATTACTAAAAAAATACCAGAAGAACCAAGAATTCTGAAAAAGAAAATTCTCTATAATGTACCTTTAAGCCAACAGATCTCAAAAAATCTTCTTAAATTGTTAACAGTACTAAGTATGTCGCCTCAAGAATTTCTACTAATAATCTATCAAAGTAGAAAAAACCATACAAACTACAAAATTCAAAACCTGTTTCTAATAAACAAAGAATTGAATAACTTAGGCAACCAAGAAGATTGAAGACTCAAGGTTCTTAACAAATTTAATAATTACCCTCCTTCCGACCAAGTTTATCTAAAAAATCAATTTAACAAATGGCGAACTGCGCTTATGATGTCGCAACTCGTAATCAATTATGGTTGTAACAAAAAAATGAGAAGTTAAAGATGATTAAAGAATAATAAGAAATATAGAGAAGCAGGAGATAAAGCTGCACTTATTCACCTGCTCTTTGCGCTTACAAAGGAAACAATGATCCTAGTTTTCAAGATTCGGGAAGCAGGGAATAGCAAATCATTTTTAACGGCTCTCTGTAGTTAATAAAAATATTACGAAATCTAAAGGATAAGAAAACTTCCCTAATAAGTAAAATAGGCAATCTATCTTAAACTAGCCCAAAATAAATTATATTTCGAAGGGGAAGAAGCCAAACTATCAATAGGCTGTAAAACAACTCCATAACAGGATAATGAGCCTCAAAATTTGAAATATTTTAATAAAAATGAATATGTATATATTCGATTGATTCTTCATCTTTGCAAAAGACTTATAAGGATATTTTTTGACTTAAAACTACGTTTATTGCAGTTAAAATAAGCTTGCTCCCCTTTATGGAGATTCGGCAACATTTATATGTATAATTGCGCCATTCTTGATATTATAATAAGATTGCCATGCTAAACGGAGCACGTATTTTCTTCTCAGATCAAAATCTCAATCCAAACTCTCTCATCTAAGGTACTAATACACACTTCTAACATCTCTTCAAATCCTTCCTCCATAATTTCAATCGCTAGAATACGAGAGTCTATCAAAAAAAACTATAATTACAAATCCGTAATCGTAAACACGTCTTACCTATAAAAATCTCAGATCTTAGATCATTTGATTAACAGCTTTATGATAAATTAGCCATATCACCTTTGTAAATGTTGAGCATAATGGAAACAGCTGTGAAGAACTATGTCAAAGAAAGAGAAGAGTAGTTTCCCATCTTTAATGAAGATCGTCAGAATGATGATTGGCAGGTAGTATTGCTCAGTGACGATCATCCAGTAAAAATTAGAGATATTCACAGCAGTAAAGTCTCCAAATTATTTGTTGTCAGTGGGATTGTGATTAGTACCACTAAACCGTATATCAAAGCTTCAAAGCTTAAAATTCAATGCAGGACTTGTGGCAACACTAAAACTATTGAGTTACAACCTGGACAATGGCCTTATGTCCCATCTTTTTGTTAAGGAGTTGCAGGAATCACACAAAAATGTCCTAAGGATTCTTTTGTTGCTGTACCAACTTCAAATGTTATTGACACTCAGTCACTTCGTATTCAAGAATTTCCAGATGAGGTACCAACAGGTTAAGTGGCAAGAACTTATTCTTTGATTGCTGACAGAAGAAATGTATCTTTTTGTGTTCCAGGAGACAGAGTTAGAGTGACAGGAGTGATGTTGGTAAACTAAGTCAAAAGTGATCAGCTTTCTAAAGGTTACATTTATGTAACTGGATTTGAGAAAATAAAAGAAAGAACAGATATCACCTATAGTGAATAATAGGAAGAAAATTTTAAAAATATGAGTAAAGATCCTGAACTCGTTTAAAAAATAGCCAAATCAGTAGCACCAGGTATTTACGGAAATGAGTAAATCAAGAAGGCTATAGCATGTATGCTATTTGGAGGTTCACGTAAACACTTGCCAGATAATACTATCCTCAGAGGAGATATCAATGTTCTTTTGATAGGAGATCCTTCAACAGCCAAATCTCAGTTTCTAAAGTTTGTTGAGCAGGCTGCAGCTATCGCAGTGTATACTTCAGGTAAAGGTTCCTCAGCAGCTGGTCTCACCGCTACTATTACCAAAGATTCAACTACTGGAGAATTCCAAATTGAAGGAGGTGCTTTAGTACTTGCTGATGGAGGTATCGTATGTATAGACGAGTTTGATAAAATGAAGCCAGCAGATAGAGTTGCTATTCATGAGGCTATGTAACAGCAGACAATAAGCGTTGCTAAAGCAGGTATTACAACAAGACTGAACTCCAGAACTTCAGTACTAGCCGCTGCTAATCCTGTTTTTGGTCGTTTCGATGAATTGAAAATGTTAGAAGAACAAATCTAACTTAAGAGCACTATTTTATCAAGATTCGATTGTATTTTTGTTGTTAGAGATATCAACACAGCAGAAAGCAATGAAAGAATAGCTTCGCACATTCTTGATATTCATCAAGGTAAGGCCATCAAAAATGTATAAGGTGCCATCCCATTTGAAGTTCTCAAAAAGTATATAAAATATGCTAAAACTAAAATACAACCTAGGTTATCACCAATGGCTGCTTAAAAAATACAACATACATATGTCAATGACAGGCAAAGTGCCTTGGAACAAAGCAAATTAAAGAAAAGTCAAAATCCTATTCCTGTTACAGTTCGTCAACTCGAAGCTGTTATCAGACTCAGTGAATCTTTGGCCAAGATGAAGCTGAAAAATTAAGTTGGCCTATAATAAGTATAAGAAGCTCATTATCTTTTTGAAATCTCAACCATAAAGACAATAAAAGGAAGTCAATAGTTAGGTTACAATCTGAACTAAGGAGCTGCAGCTGAAGTACAAAAAGCAGAGGAGGCTATCAGAAAAAGAGTTTGTATAGGCAACCATGTTAACACTAGCGCTTTACTTAATGATCTTGAATCAAGATTTAATCGTGCAATCGTAGAGCATGCTCTGGTAAACATGATAAAAAATCAAGAGCTAAGATAAATCAAAGGGCGTAAATCTCTAATCCGTGATCGTTGATTAGTTATTATTGTTTAATTAAAAAAATTAAAATAAAATCAGATTAAATTATAGGGATTTTTCAGAGACGTCGGCATTCATGGATAATATTTAAATGACTGCATTAACTAAATCAAAAAGATTTGCAAAGCTTTTAATGTTAAGATAGATTTACTCTAATCATAACAAGAAAATAAGCATATTTCTAAAATACTTCCAAGAATAAATATTTACAATTTATACTAAGAATACTCTTAGTAACAATTTCAAATCTGCAACATATTTTTGAGTGTTAATCATACAAAATATTCAGTTGGATATTTTTCTTCATTTTATCCGTTATATTCGTAGCATAAATTTTCACCTTTTTTAATCTTTCTACTTGTCACCAGTAAGACCATCGGCTTTCCTCTATAGCAAATCTTAATCGAATGCACGTTTTTATCCTCTTTTCTTTTGCCGACTCCATTCAAAAAACGCGCAATATTGGTCCATTTTTCAGGACGAATTACTAAGGACTAGTCTGAGTTTCTACCATACCAAAGATCCATAACACTATCATTATGTAGAAGTTTCTACAAATCTATCGATTTTCTAAGTGTCATCACTTATCCAATGTACTCACAAATTATAGTGTACGCAGGGATATCCATGTCTGCCACTACATCCACTCCTTTACCCTGAGAATACGTGAAAACATATGGGCCAATCGGTTGTGCTTTGTAGAGAAGATACTCTTTTTCTTCTTCTTTGCTCATGTTTGTTAAGCCAAAATCCAAATTTTAGGCTGAAAGATTATCTAGAAGATTATCTAAATCGACCAAATATTCAGTATAACTCATTTTCTTAAACTCAATAATTCTCAACAACTCTTTTTTATACTTCTAAATAAGGTCTGTATCTTGTTTTGATAAAAGTTTGCATGCTAAAAACTCATGGCTCTAGCTTTGGACCAAATGCTACAAACGATTTGCCTTATTTTTATTTTTGAGAGCTATAAGTTAAAACATTTAGTTTATTTTGAGTTGATTCAATGGTTTCTCCTACTTTTTTTTATTACTTGGTAACAAACTGGTAAGTTTGATACATCTTTTACACATCTTCAAATTTTTGTTGAAGCATTTGGAATGATAATCATAATGACAGGTTGAGCAAGTCCCAATTTTCTCGTACTTTTTGATGTCCTAATCGCAAGCTGAGCATTTTTTCAGGCTTATTGGATCAGCTAAACACAATGAACATCTAAAATTTTTATCTGCCGAAACTCCAAACGTATCTTTATAACAATTCTGATGATAATTATCATCACAATCTTCACACGTGACAATGCTTTTTCTATTGTTCCAACTTTTACAAACCCTACAGATCTTTAAAATTTCTTTGGCCTTCTTTCTTATATTTGTAATTGACTTTCTCTTTGACTTACAAAGTTGATGGATTTCAGCAATCGCATCACTAGCTGTGAATTGTTGATCGTTGGAAGTAAGCAGCTCAAAACATTCCTCTATACTGCTATAAGTTATTGGCGTGTTACACTTCTGAGATTAAAGTTGTTTTTTTGTTTCGAGAGCATACTTGACCATTTTTGAGGCAAAATAAAATTTATTAAAAGTGATTTTATATTCAAAATTTATACCGGGTATTATAACAAATTTGAGAATAGACTTCATACTTGCACAAAATGTTAAGTTTCAGAGGTATCTATAAACCGTAAGCATAGAAATTATAATATAATTTGAGAAACTTCTCAACTTTGAAACACTTTTCTTTATTATTTATATTCCAGTTAATCTAATTTATAAGCCCGCAGTATTTTTTTGCTAATTATATTAATCAATTACGAGTATGAGAACCATTCTCACACTACTCATAATCCTTGGAGTATCCTACGCACAAACTCCAACATACTATACTACACCCATCAAAAGAGGACTCACCCTTCAAGCCACTGTCTTTCCTAAACCTGAAAATAATTGGGCAGGCCGCTTCTCATGTAACAACTGTAACCCTTTCGAAGGAGATACGTTATGTAATCGCTCGCTTCCTTTACTCTGTCTCGCCAATTCGAAAAGTATTGTCAGACCTTACTATAATATCGCCATTCAATATACACCATTTTCAGTCACTGACGGAGGATATTACGATGGCTGGACAGGAGGCATGTTCGAGGTTACTTTACCTGTTCAAGGATCGACAATCACGAGTTACCAAGTCGGAGATAAACTATGCAAAAGTTATTTCGGATAAAATGCAAAGTGGGCAGAGTTTAATGATGGCTACTATATGCCCTACATGAATCAAAATCCTCAAAAAACTTGGTCTCTATGGGATTGGGCACAGACCAAACGTGGAGGATGGAATATGTGGGGTTACTTTAACCACCGCTACCGTGGAAGAGCTTGGGTATGGATCAGAAATCAGCCCAACTCCAACTGTGGCAGATGATTTAGGCTTATATGCATTTTTTAGCAAGTATTTGAAATATCAAATAATTTTTTTATCTTTAAGCGTGGTAATGATCTGTTGTCTAAAAAGCTCAAAATTCAGAAGAAAGCTAATTGTGGGAAAAAAAGAGAGCAATTTAGCTAGATTGTTGATTGAAATTATATTAACACAATACTTATCCATTTTAATATTTTGGTGAATTGACTATATTTGCTAAAAAATA
>Ga0194117_10002509_pt1 | contig 19428 bp, 18 predicted proteins | sample TA2MahsurfametaG_FD_160579 | JGI IMG/M metagenome (GOLD analysis project Ga0194117, IMG submission 160579) | Freshwater microbial communities from Lake Tanganyika, Tanzania - TA2015009 Mahale N1 surface | ecosystem: Environmental > Aquatic > Freshwater > Lake | place: Tanzania: Lake Tanganyika...
AATATCAAATTTAAAGATTTTATATAAAGAAACGTTATATTTAAGAAACAAGTCAAAACGAGAGTGATAAGTGTTGGGGATAGCTTATTCTAAAACAATATGATTTTCAAATATTAAATTGGATTATAAATATATGTAAAATAAACAAGTGGAAGAAAAAAAAGAAGACATCTAGATCGAAGAAACCATGGGGCTTAAAACGGTCGATAATTTTGAGGAACTTTAACTCATTCCCGACCTCCTCAGAGGCATCTACGGTAAACCACTTCTTATTTAGCCTTCGGTTTTTAAAAGCCATCGATCATTCAACAAAAGGGTATTATCCCAGTCATCAGCAAAAGAGACACAATTGCCCAAGCACAATCAGGTACAGGTAAAACTGCAACTTTTTCAATTGGTCTGCTCCAACGCATTGACCCCAAATCTCCTGAATGTCAGGCAATCGTTCTTGCTCCTACCCGAGAACTTGCTCAACAAATTAACAAAGTTATTTTCTGTTTCAGCGAGTTCCTTAAAATTAATACACGTTGCTGTATCGGAGGAACTGATCCCAAGGAAGATCGTAAAGCTTTAAAGAATGGCGGTGTTCAAGTAGTTGTCGGAACTCCTGGAAGAATAAAAGATCTGATCGAAAAGAAAGCATTGAGAACAGATTTTCTTAAAATCGTTGTTCTTGATGAAGCTGACGAAATGTTGGGTAGAGGTTTTGTTGATGAAATAAGAGAGATCTTCGAAAACTTGCCAGCTGATATTCAAGTCTGTCTTTTCTCAGCAACTATGCCTCCTTAAATTGTTGAGATGACTGAAAAATTCATGAAGGATCCTGTTAAAATTTTGGTCAAGAATCAACAATTGACACTTGATGGTATTAAACAGTTCTACATTTCTCTTCAAGAAGACAGTCAAAAATTCGGAACTCTTTTGCAACTTTACAAAAATATGGTTATATCTCAATGTATGGTCTTTACTAATCGTAAAGAAAGAGTCAAAGAGTTGGCTTAAAAATTGGGTGAGCATAAGTTCGTAGTGTCTTGCATATCAGGAGATATGTAGATGTCCGAAAGAGTTAATGTGATGAAAGAGTTCAGATCAGGATCTTCAAGAATTCTGATCTCTACTGATTTGTTGGGTCGAGGAATCGATATTCAACAAGTTAACTTGATCATTAACTATGACCTTCCCACTGATACTGCTAAGTATATCCACAGAATCGGTCGTTCAGGTCGTTTTGGAAGAAAAGGAGTCGCTATTAACTTCGTTACTGCTGGTGATGCTCAGTTTTTGGCCAACTTGAGACAATTCTATAACACCCAGATCTAAGAGTTACCCATGGACTTGTCCAAGATTTATGATTGAACAAATGATGTTTGTAAATGGATCTACCTATAATGAATAAATTTACTTAATTCTTTATTTTTATTAGTAAAAAACTAATATCTTTGATGATGTTTTAGATTTATTGTAATTTGAAAGTAACGTAATATCAAGCTTTTTTGTTTCATAGATAGTCAACCTTTAAATCTGTTATCAAAAGAAGCCAATGACAGAGATAATGTCAAGTTGTTGAGACATTCTTAGATTTAAAACCATTATGAATCTGCATCATTGTCATAAGTCATTTCTATTGAGGGCAAACTTCCTATCATGTACTTCATTCTTTAGCATTCCTTTGCGACCATAAAATTTACTTACTACCCTTTATCATTGATCATTGAAACACTTGGAACTGTGCCTAAATTTAAATCTTTAGATATTAGGAATCTCTTCAGAGTATTTTTGTTTGCATCTTTGTTGATAAACTTGGTCTTTACGAGAGTTCGGAGTGTAGATGTTTTACGTTTTTTGAGGGTTAAATAGGCTCCTTTGGTGAGTTATAGTTTTCCCAAATGAGTTTCTATATAGAAAGGTGAACCTTTGGACATACTAGTCATAAATTATATTATTAAATCTTTCGTTAAGATTAATATCGGTAATCACTAGTCTTCCAGCTTTTTAAGGAGAGTTTGTTCGTAGCCTGGGGAGTAGAACTGAACGATTTCCAAGGGGTAAAGAGCGTTAATTTCATCAATATATTGTTTCAGCTTATCTCCAGGTTATGTCTTTATTTCTTGGATCTTCTTAAGTCCTCCTTTTTGGATAAACGATTTCTTCGCAGCAGGATCATTGGGTAGAGTTTTAGCGAATTGATGCAAAACATAGTGTAAAATTTCAGTGGGACAATTTTCGATTAATGATTATAGGGCGCTTAGGTGAGAGCACATTTGTAAGATACTTTTTAGAGCTTTTTTCGACTTTTTCTTGAGTTATTCAGAATTTCGTGGGTCTTTGTATACTTAGAGAAGTAAGCGAGGAATATCTTGTTCTGCTAAAGCTTTGGCATGATCAGGAGTATGTCCTCCAAGCTGTCCTAAACTCCAAGAAGCTGCAGTTCTGACACTTTAATTTTCATTTTTCAAGGCATCTCTGAGGGGATTGATACCTTTAGCTTGAATGACACCCATAGCCATCGTTTAGTCGAATGCTGAGATATAACCTAAAGCAATGATTCCAGGTAGAGCTTCTCCTTTGGCTTCAGAAATAAAATCAACAAGGGCAACAGCTCCTCCAGAGTTGCAAATAAGTTTAGCAAGATCTATATTTTGTTTTGCGATTTCTCTAATGCAGATTGCAGCATATTTTCTGACAAGATTATCGTTATCTTTGAGTCTGTAAAGGATTTTCGGGAAAATATCATTATCAACAACAATTTAAGCAAGGTCAGCATTGTGCCTGCAAATGTTAGCAAGGCAAGAACATACCTGTCTCTTGAGTTGAGCATCTTGGTGGTTGATCAGCTGAGCAAGGAATGGAACAGCACCTGCATCCACCACAAATTGTGCCAACTCAGCTGAATGCTTACAGATTTATGATAGTGCTGTGGCTGCAATACGTTTTAGAGTTGGTTCAGGTTATTGAACACAGAGCACTAAAAGTGGGACTGCTCCTGCCTCAACGACTGACATAGCCAACTCAGGAGTGTGCTTAGCGATGAAAGAAAGTGCCCAGGCTGCTGCTTCTTTAACAGTTGGGTCAAATTCTTAGAGGCAGACTACTAATGCTTCTAAAGCTCCAGAGTCTACTACAGCTTTTGCAAGCTGGGTTGAGTGTTTTGCAACTGCTCTGAGAACAAAAGCTGCTGCTTTTTTATAGAATCTCTATATTAATCAAGAGTTACATTTTGTTCATTGAGTGACATAACCAACTGTGGTAAAATTTCGTTGTTAACTACACTCTATGCAAGTTCTTCGTTCATGTTAGCAAGACGTCCCAACGCGAGAGCTGCACTTTGGGAAATAGAAGGCACATTATCTAGAAGCAAAGGTCGCAATAAACTCATTACGCCTGCAGATTGAAGGGCTTCAATGTTTTGAGGGCGCGTGGCCAGTTCAGCTACAGTTTGTACAAAGGTAACTCTTGCTTTCTGGTACTGTTCGAAGGGTTGTAATACAGCTTTGCTCATTTGTAAGTTATAATTATTAAATCTAAAAAAATATTGATAAAAATTCTGGAAAACTGAAAATTAGAAGTAATAATTAAACAAACATCATACTTTCTGCCCGATTTATCTGATGAACTCAGAAAGATGATCCTTTTTCATCATGATGATGTTGGACATAAAATTGCTGTGATTTACCTTGATGCTTAGCATTTCTGCAATCTATGTGAAACGATTGCCGATATGATTTTTATTGTCGTTCATGACACCCACCACAGTACATGTTTATCTTTCAGTGTCTATCCAGTTGGCAATAACAGGCTTGTAATTATTTGACCTTTTCTTTTATTTAAGAATTCCCATTAGCAGATAGCCGATTCTTATTAAAGCTGAAGGATGTTCGAACATTTTCTTATCATCAGTGTCATTGTGAATATTAGCAATACTAACAGAACTCATAGTAATGATATGATCTCTTTCCATAATATTCTTGGCTTATGATATCAAAATTTTCGACATTTTTTTGGCATCCTCTATTCTTTTCGTGATTTATTTTAAACTGCCTTCGAAGATATCGTAGGCTTACCAAAAACACTTTATTCTATACTCTGTCATCTATTTAGTAGTCAAGGAAGTTTTAGGAGGATTTTCCAAGATGGCAGTCAGAATGTAGTAGAAGTCGGATGCCATAAAGCTAGCAGAGTAATCTACTTGTCTCTGGAACGAGGTATAGACGATGTCAAATAATTTAAAAATCTAGGAAGTTGGTATTATTTGATTTTCAATTTTAACTTGAGATTCTTTGTGCATATACTTGAAAAGCTGTTTAGCATCCTGAAGAGAAATTCCGAGTCTATGAATATATTCTTTCAGTCTGTCAATGCCTTTATCATCCCACAAATGAAGATGTACCATCAAGTAGGTAGAGTTTAGCATACTTTCGTATAGCGACCAGTGATCGATTAATGGGATTTGATAGCCCATTTTTGTTGAAATATTTCCCTTTATTTTTTAACCTTGAACGTTTTTAGCACTTGAGTCATGTCTGTAAACTTGGGTCAAGGAATTAAGCATATCTTTAGATATCTTGTGTTCAAGATACATGCTAGTCATTCCTATAATCGCATACCAAAGATATTCGTTGTTGATTTGATTGAGATCCTTCACCATTCTGTAGGCAGAGTAGGAGCTGGGATATCCAAAGAAATTTTTGCCATAGTAGTTTACGATTTTCTTTTAAATCAAATTTTTATGTTTTCTAAGTTTTTACTTGAATTCTCTATTCTTTTTTCTTTTAGGTGAACCTTAAATTTTCTCATCTAAATCCTCAATATCATAGTCTTAATCCTAGCCTAATTAATACTGGTTGAGCTGTTCATACTTTTAGATTTCCTCAGTAGTCGGACAATGTTCAAGCTCACTGAATCCATCGTCAACTATTTTGATCTTCATAAAATAAAAGTTACTTCTTGACTTTATAAGTTTTTGTGATTGATGGGTTTGTTGACATCAAACAGAAAGATTTGAGCTTGATTTTGTTGAACAATCCATGTTTAAGTGAGATCCATGATGCCACCACAGTTTATGAACATAAACATCCTCACTTTTTCATAGGATTTTGCTTCCTCTAGTCTCAGCTCAATCTAAGAATAAGTTGTAACTGGGTAGACTTTGTATTGAATATTTTAGCATTTAAAAAGTTTCTGAATAAGTGGATGTTTACTGAAAATATTTTGAGGGTGCAAATACTATCGATGTCTACTGCTGCGAAGATAACGATTGACACATAGGAGATGTTGACTTCCTTTTGTATTTATTAGAAAAGTGTTATGATGTCTTTGATATCAATTTTCATTTGGCGCTAGTTATCTGTTCAATTTGATTATAAAAATGTTTGTCTATCCTAGCTTTAACTAAACTATGCAGTTTTATAAGTTTGTTCTCACTACATTTCTTTTACAATAAACAAACACTTACTTAGGCTCATCTTGCAAATACAAATCTTTTGTTATCTTAGTACAAAACATTTAATAATTGTTAAAAATAGTAAGTGAAGTTAGATTTTTATGAAGTAAATCATCATTCTTTTACTTTAACGTGATAATTGTCTACTTTTACAATTTATGGGTGGTTGAACTGAGCTCTTTCAGGGAATAGTTCTGGATGGTAATTGTAAGGAGCAGGTGCACCATACTTTCTATTAGGCAGTTCCTTTGGAATAACGTCAATATAATAGAAGGGAACCTTCCTCTCTCTGCTTTCTCTAAAACTTACAATACCCTCAACTTTTGCATGTATGGTTTGATCTAAACCTACAATCACATTTTTGCCTGATTTCCATTTAAAACCTCTCTGACGCGCAATGATATCATTTGGGTAGACTTCCTGCCCTCCGAATACTTTAACACTGTATTAGATTTATTATACCCGAGTCTTCTTCCTGCAGAATCTTTTGTTTTTTGAGTGGAAGAAGCTTGCATTTTGGATGCGAAGTAAGTGAGAGTAGTTGTTAGTTGGTTTACAGCGAGTTGATTATATATTTTTGTGGCCAAGATGTTCATAATACAAAAAATATTATCTCCACTCCATAGTTATCATAGTTAAGTATAAAATAACAGATTTCAATTTTCGATAAAAAATAATCAATCCATCATCCAATTTATATTTCGGAGGAAAGAAGACTAGACACATGTACAAGAAATAGATTTATAGCTGAAAATTATATAATTAATATCTTATTTAAGGTCAAACATTTGGGATCAAAATCACTCAGATATATGGCACATTCTTTTTTATATGGTCTTAAAGTTATGAAGTATTTGGACCATTTGCAGTATAGATGAACTTTCCTTGTAAAGTGATTAGAATTTTGGGTTTGCAAGTTGCATGAAGTTCTGATATGTTCAAGGACTCTATCTTCTCTTGGTCTACCAAAATTATATCGATTCTTTTTTAAAATTCGTCAATGACATTGGTTTGAAGATTTTTATAGAAGGGCATGAGTGCTTCACAAGGTCCACTCCAGGTTGGATGTACATCGATGACTACTAATTTGGGATTTCTATCATTGAAGATGCTTTGGAAGTGCTCAACATCTCTGACAGTAGTGGTTAATTCAATTTTTTTGGGAGGCATCCTCTAATTTAAGTTATAAATATCAATTACTAAGTTAAAATTATTCAAATTACCATATTTCTATCATTTAATTTCACTTTCCGAAACATTTCTCAACCCATAGTTTTATCACTTCTTCTTATTCTTTGTTTTCGCTGTAGGTTTAATCCACGAATTTGTAAATTTCTTTGTTTTAGGCATCAGGGAACAGGTTTTTGATTTTCATAAACAGATTTCCTTTGGCTCGATTTACTTGAGGACTATCTAAAGGTTTGGGTTATTTCAGAATTGATTCAGTTACTTCGATTTTTTACTATTCTTTTTAGTTTTCTAACTATATAGCTTTTTTGTTTGTAAATTCTTTAAAGTTATAGTTGCATCTTCCTGATTGTGGATATACGTATTCTCTTTTCTATATTCCCTTTTGATAAAGTAGTTCAACCATTTATTTGTAGTTTAAACCATAGTTTTACTAAACAAAATTGTAAAACTTTTAAGCAGGTTTACCAAATGTTAATGATAACTTTTGACATCTCCATTAAATGAATTTCTTTCGGAATAATTCATCGGGCATACCAATTGTCTTTGCATAGGCTATAAAAGTTTAACGCGGATGAAGATCTTGATTTTATTAAACATAGCTACGGTAGTTTTCGGGTTCACCTCCAAAAATAAAGGAAAGGCCCGTTAGCTTATTATAAAACCATCTTCTGCATTGTTGTCTCTGCTCTCCTTATCTTCTAGGACATCCCCTGAAGAATTATCTCATGCAAGGATGTTATTAAACCTTTTCTTCAGCTTCTACATGTTTTATTTTGAGTAAGTTATGTTGGTGCTAAATTTTATTTTAGCATTATTCACAGAGATTAAAGTTAGGGCACTTAGGGCATTTATACCTGATACCAACTATAGGAATGACAGAACAACCTTTACACTATATTCCTTAATGTGTCATCGAATTTTTAACAAACGGTTTGGGTTGTTAACTATTTTTTATTTGTTACTTCAAGCAAGGTAGGAGAGATTTTAATCTTTCATCAACGAGATTTGTCACCATTTAGTTAAGGAAATATTTAAATTTGCAACTTTTGTCTTTTTGATTGCTCTTTTGGCATTTTTATTCACTTTGAATTTGACTTTTCAGCTACTTCTAGTCTTCTTTATTTTCAGATGGGCCCTCCATAAGATAAGACTATGTTGCCTTTATCTTTTATACTTTTTATAATTCCTTAGGTTCCTATTTAACTTTTTAAGGTTGTAAAACCGAAATCATCTTTTCATTTTAAATGATGCTTTCTATTTTTTTACCTTCCACATTTATTTTGACATACTACTTCCCTTATAAAATAGTCTGCATGATTTAAAAATCTTCATTGGTAAGTATGGTGATATCATCTCCCTCTGTATCATGGAAAGTCATTGATAAGGATTATTTGGATAGTTTGAACTAAGTCTGTATGAAATTCAAAATGTGATCAAAGTCAAGCTCTTCTGTGTAAAGTCTGAGTTCGTTTTTGTGTTTTAAAACGATTTTCATTCCCTAAATTTACTTTATATCTGTATATATGAGAATTAATCTCCAAATATAAAGAACACAATTGATAGATTCTGGTAGTTTTTAAAAACGTAAACTTAGTTTTCTGTCTGCTCTTCAGAAAAAAAATAAACATCAAAAAGTCTAAAAGAGAGCCAAGTCAAGGTTCAAAGCTAATTGTTTTGTTCGAATGCATCTAAAAGAGATCTAATCAAACCTTACATAATTATCAAATAAAATATTAGTTCTTTTTTACTAATTAAAAGATCGTTGAGTTGAAAGTTTTTATTGTAATCATTCAAAGTATGTTTATTGTTTGGTTTTAATAGTGTGTTGAGATGTCGCAAACTCCGGAAAGAAACGGACTATAGAGAGTCTGCCTCTTGGCAAGTTTGTGGGTGATATGCGCATTACGTCTATCCTGACAATATTGAGAGAGGCAGAATTAACACTAATGCAAATATTAAAATATTATAAATTAATAAATCAATAAATAAGATTTAAAGGAAAAATAAAAGAATCTTTCACCTGTCTTTCGAAGTTAAGATTCTCCTCTATTATTTCTTGCTTTTTATGAGTTTTGTTTGAAGTGTGCTCTATTACTTCACTTCAAACTCCTCCTATATTTGTTTTTAATTGAAGATAAAACTTGGTTTATTATCTTTTGATTTTCTTTACTTTTTTGATGATTTTTTATCTTTGAGGTGTTACTATCTCTGAGTAAATAGAGACTTGGGTATATCTTTGTATGAATATCTTTGATGTAAACTTGTTTTAGAGTAAAAGTTTTATCCTTATTGTCTTAATATCTAGGGACTTTTTGATTTCCAAAGCATAAATTTTTAGTTTTTAGGTACAGACTCGGTTTTTTATAATGATTTTTTTCTTTCCTACATTTTCAAAAGTTTAAAATTTTAGTTCAAAACTTCGTTTAGATCTTTTCTAATAGTCTCAATCTTTTGTTAGATTTCTTTGGTTTGTAAAGGAGGAAATTACAATATAGATGGTACCAAAATAGAGTCAACTTTTTTTAGATAAAACGCTGTGTTATGGTTGAACAGTAAATTTTCATCTGTATTTCGCTAAGAAATCTTCTTTACTTTATCTTGTAAAAACTGAAGAGTTTTGTTGAGTTATGCTTAAAATGAATGATGTTCGTTTTTGAATCTATTTTAGACTTATTGACAATATTTGATATGTTAATTTTTTTTCGACATAATAAAAGATGCTAAATCTTGGTAAAATTTATTAACTACAAAAATATGGTCATGGATCTACTTGCTAATCTTAGCCATCCTTATCTCATTTTTTGTTTTAAATTGATTTATTTTCGGCAAGATAGCACACACTATACTTTAAAGACTATTTTGTATCTATTATTTCAGGATATTTGTTACTTTATCAATTGGTACAATTTAGTGTTTCTTATGCGAAAAAGCTTGGTACATGCAATGCGCGCATAGTGGTTTTTTATCATCCAAGCAAAATAAAGTTATCACGCTATTATGATTTAGACACCTCTGGGGAGTTTTACTTAAAAATATCGAAGTTTAATAGTTGATGGGCAGCTAGATTTCTTTCCGAAAAGCCCGAATGTAGTTATTCAATTATGATGACTCGTATTTTTTACCCATTTTGTACCTTTGAGTAAGTTCAGGACTCTTTCTTCTTGGAGATTTCAAAGGCTCTTCTAAATTTTCGACTATATTTTTGAGAGGAATGATCATGAGTTAAGATGTAGTTATCTAGTAACCGTATATTATAAACTACTAAAGGAATTTTTTAATTATTTTAAATAATAAGTGATTTTATACTGGAAAATAGAACAAAATCGTGTTTGAGTTATCAAGAAATTAAAAATGGATTAGAAGTCAGATTCAAATAAAATTGAGAGAACAATTATTCTCATATTTTTAGGAGGTAGAATCAGATGTAGAATCATATATAAATATCTTGATCAGCATAATTAATTAATATTAGGATAACTAAGTATCATTTATTGACAGTTGTAGCTATTGGGACTACGATAACTAAAATAAGAGCTACTACAACAACTCCAATTATTATCTTCATCTTCAAATTACGGCAATACATTTCTCGCTCAACAGCAGCAGAACTAGTCTCAAACATTTGGGCATTTTCTGAATTAAATCATACATACCTTTGAGATCTTCTGCTTTTTTGTGCAGACCTTCTAGGTTGACTTGGTTGTCTAGCAGTTTTCTCGTACTATCTGAGATGTCATTTTGTATCTTGATTAAAAGTCTATTACATCATTTATAAGTTTGTTGGCTTATCCGATTTTATCTAACTCTTTTAATTTGTTGTATTTTTAGCTAATCTCAACTAACCTGCCTTTCGCATGTAACTTCAACGTCCCCTTCTTATAATATTTCTTACATCAGGTTCACTAGAGTAATCACCTATTTGAGCTAGATGGGTTCTGATTTCGTTGATAGCTGCATATATATGTCGTTAAGGATATTGAGCAATGCAAAGTGCGAAGTATAAAAATCCTTTGTCATCTTTTTTACAGAACCAAACTCCATATTACGATTTTATTCTCTGTCGTTATTCTTTGTTTAATGAGAGTTATTGGATGCGTGCAACAACCTGCGATATTGTTAATTTTACCTTCTTAACTTCCTATTTGAGAGTCTACTGTAAGCTAGTATCGATGAAGTGGCCTAATAAGGGCAGAGTAGATGTTTCTCTGGTAAAGCCAAAGTATTTGAGATTCGACATATTATAATATGTAAGAATCTATAAAGAATTTCATACAGAAAACAGATAAAACTGAATGAATGATAAATTACTAGAAATAAGAAAAAGTAAAATTAATTAAAAATAAATCACAGTCAAGTTTGCAGAGTATTGGGTATAATTTTTAGACCTAATCCTATTTGTAACTCTCTATCATATTATTAGTTGAATTATTGTATTAAACTCATAACTTTTTTCAATACTTCAGGAGGTCTTTTTGAATTATGATTTCCCTTGAAAATTAACAGATGTTTATATCTACCCTCAAACAATTTATAGAGTTTTTATGAGTTGCGCTTGTCAATTAGATTATCTTCATCTCCAGAAAGAAATATTAGCATTGTCTTCAAATTTATATTTTTTACAGATTCAGCTGTATCCAAACATTAGACATTGTAATTAGCTAATTTTTATACTTCAGACTTGATTTTACAAAAAATGCAAGGAAAAAGACCAGAAATGAGGCAGTTGGGTACAAAACAGGGAGTATTTGCTTTCGCAAATTGTTTACATAAGCCTCGAAAAGATTTAAAAGCAGAGTCTGCGACTATTACATTGGCTTTCCCAAAACGAAGAGCAGTTGCAGCTCCCATACTTCGACCCCAAATTACTATTTTGTATTTCTAATTTTTGAGAAATTACACAACAGCTCCAACTTGTTCGGCCTATCTATATCCTAAACTAATAGTATCTTCTTCGAAATTACGCCCACATCCCATAAAATCGAAAGAAGCCATCGAATATCCATGAGGTAAGTACTCGCGAATGGAATAGGATTACACTTTAGATGATGAATTGCCGTGAAGATAGAGAATGATCCAATTATTTTTCTATTGAGGATCAATCACAAAGAGTCGTATTTTTTTATTATGATGTAGTATAGTATAGTCTGAACGAGTGTATAGTATTCCATTCATGCGGAAGCTTGTAACAGCTACATAAATGTTGATTTACTGCTTAAAGGATCTGCAATAGTTGAACGGGGAGGTCGCACTATCCCTTATACTAATTTTTACCAGAAAGAGGGCTCTTCAACTGGATTTTGCTATCGTTTGCTAGTTTGATTATCCCCTTTAAAAGTCATTTTCATGATTTCAAATTTGTTTTGTTTAGGAAATATTACAGAATTATAATAATAAGGTTGTTCTAATCTAGCCAAATAGTTTATAAACAAAGAGCTTATTTAACCAATACACGACATCAATAGAAATTAAATAAATTAAGGCAGTAACAAAAAAATATAAATCAAAAGGGATATCGAAAATTTTATGGTAAAAAGGCATTTTAGAGTGGATTTACATTATTCTTTCTTTTTAATCGTATACTCTATGTCCTTTTCTCCCGACCTTTAACAGTAAGAGGAGCCTGCAACCATTGTGTTTGCGTTACTGGTGCTTGGGGAATAATCTCTTCTTCAAAGATAACTGGAGCTTTAACCACGAATATCTTTTTGCTTTTTTCTTGTGGTCTGGGATTACTATGAGAAGATCTTCTTCGAGGATTCAAGTTCCTGATGGTTGAAGCAAGTTAATCTTTTTATTTTTTTTAATTATCAGAGGTTCTCTCATTTCCTGAAGTATCAAAATGAGAGGTACTTTTTCTTTTGGAGATGATGAAACTAGTTCTGAGGGATAATTTACTGGAGGCAGACTAATTCCTCTAATCTCCACTACTTTTAGCAGTCGGAAAGAGAATTGGGACAGGCAAATAGCTACTACTTTTACGAACGAAAACATTAATTTGAGAATTAATGGTTTTATTTCTCTCTAAAAGTTTCCCTAATAATTAATTTTTCTTATTTTCTTCCTCCATCTTGTCGTAGACATAGTCTTAGAGAAACTACTTTTTATTCAGATCCAAGAGAGCATAAAATTTATAGAGTTTATTTGCAGTTTGCTATTTTTTATGAATGTCTATCTACTAATCATCTCCCTATTTTACTTTATTTTTTATGTTGAGCAGTCTTTATCGACGTTTTGTGGAAGGTTTCATAGTTTTTTTAAGAGAGATAGCTTTTTTTTCCCTTTCTTCGGTGCTGCTTAAATGTTATTGGATATCAATTTTTTTGTGTAATTTTCTTACTGTCTTTTATTCCTATTTGATTTTTCGATCAGGATTAGGAGTTTGTTCAACATCACTATTCTCCATGGAATAAAGTTCCTTAAACCAAATTTAATCGCCAAGCTCAACTTTTTCAAGATATTTTCTTAGTTTCAAAAACTGTTTCTTAAATTTATTGGTGCAATAGCTGATGATATGCTACACAAAATCTTTTACCACAAAATATTACCTTTTTAATATTTTATTCAGGGTTGATTTAAACCTACTAAACTACTTCAATGTCCGCCCGTTGTCGTCAAATACGCTCTTTTGAATCCTCGAAAGAGATCCTTCAAGAATTTACAATAATCTTGAAGATAGTCGTAGCATCTACCTGATTTAATATAGTTGTACTTTGAAATAGGGTCTTAGGAATGCTATCCTTCAGCAAACGGATCAGTGAGGGAGCCGATTAATTCCTCTTCTTTACTGACGATTGCTGAATGCTAATTATCAAAAAAGGCGATGAATTTTCTGAAGATTGTGGTATTATCAAGATCATAAGACGAAGTGGCAAGGTGAGTTTTGACAAAAGTTAGCAATTAAAAATATAGTTCTTCTCGTTCTTTGACTATTTTGATTAAGGGATTGACAGTATCGACTTGTGAGCGATTGGGCTCCTACATTTTTAACTACTATTGTATTTGCTAATTTTATTAAGTTAAAATAGTACTATGAACAAAATACAACTTTTAATCTAAGAAACAAGCGAATCTCAATGTTCTCTTGCAGCTGAGAATACAAGAGCTCCATGGCCCATCGTTTTTATTGTCGAGATAATCTTGATAAAGATATTTAATAGTTAATCTTTGAAAAATTACTGGACTAAGCCCATATTTACGTTTGTAAATATTTGACACAAAAAATCGAAGTATTTTTTACTATTATCCATAAATATAGAAGGTTAAATGACTCAAGATATTTGTAATTATATACTGATGATTAAATACATTACTAATCACACTCAAAGATCTACGTAGACCTTCTTTTGCTTATTTTTTGCTTATCTTTATTAGATAGCCTTTCTAGCGTTGGCTGCGACTGATGTTTTTCCACCTTTCTTTTGTGCATTTTTAGCTGCTTCAGCTTTCTTTCTCATCACTTCTTCAATCGTTTATCTAAATTTGAAAAAAAGTACATGTTAACAATCTATTATTGTGTAGGTTGTAACTATTACTTTACTGGCTCAGCTTTGGTCTCTTCTTTAGGTTATTATTCACCTTCAGCTTTCTCTTTCTTTGGTTTCTTCTTTTTCTTTTTCTTCTATCCATCCTCAGCTTTGTTATCAGTAGTGACATTTAGCTATTTTAGCAAAGCTTATAATTATTCTTTTTATTGTTGCTTTTTAGATTTCTTTGTTTTTTTGCTTTTATCTTATTGTTATTAAACAGGGGCTTTTGTTTATTATTTTGTCTCCTCTTTTACTTATTCAGTCACTTTTTACACTTATTTTTCTTCATCACTTGACTAACCATCAACCTGGAAAGGATTTTTGACTGTGTCTAAACGGAACTTTTTCTGTTATAACTTTTCAGCTTTAAATCCTCCTTTGACTGTCTTTATGTTTGCGAAGTCTGCTCTGAATTTTTTCTTGGGATCGAAAGGTACGATGTTAGGTTCTTTCTTTTTTACTTCTTCTTTAACAGTTTCAACTTCTGTTGCTACTTTTTCTTCTTTTTTGGGTTGGGTAGGTGCTTGCTATTATTTCTATGAGTGTTCTGACTCAGATTCGTCCTCGTCACTAGAAATATTAGTCCATCTATTGTTGGCTATTTAAAATGGCAAATACCTTTGACTTCCTTTTTGTTTTATTCGATAGTTTGTGCAACTTTTTCTGACATCTGGAGTATTAAATAATCAAAAAAATATTAAATATAATATTACAGCTATAAATATCTTCATGATTGTCTCCTTTACAATTTTTTTATCTGATTCACTTAGCACGTAAAAAAGGTTTTCTTAGTTGAGAAAAGTTACTAATGATTTTACGAAGAGAGACGATAAATAAACTACTTTCTAACAACTAGAAACATATTTGTCCACACTTGTAGGCATTAGAATAGTACCATAGTTCAGAATTATACATTACTTATTATTTAGTTTTTATTTAAGCTTTCACTTTTTAAACAGAAAACAAAGAAGTGAATTAAGATGGGTCGTGTAGATCAATGGTAGATCGCAAGATTACGGGTCTTGAGGTTGCGGGTTCAAGTCCCGTCACGATCACTTTTTAACTCTTAAAATTATAAAATAATCAACTTTTTTTAAACTATATCTAGATTCATCTAATACACCATCATTTAGTATCTCCTAAGTTACTTGAAATAGTTTTTCCCTCAATGATTTGGTTCAAAGTCCTATGAAACTCAATTTCTTCACCTGTATAATTTTCTGTGCTAATCTGCAGTTTCAAAATATGGTTTTATAATTTCTTTTATTTAGGATCTATGCTAAATGCTAAAATCTCTAAATTTTGAGGCTTGTTATTCAAAGTTTTTACTAAAGATTTCCCCTTCAAGATTAGCCCTGAAAAAATGATTTTATGGGTGGCTTGCAACTCAATACTGATGTAATAAACTTACTTAGAGTGATCACGAAGAATCGAAGCATTCATAGGGCAATCTAAAAGCTCTCCTTTATCTTTTTTGAATTTCAATAGTCTTACTGTTTTCAAGACAATGTTTTGTTTTCCATAATCAAATTTAACTTAGCTCTTTGAAGGGTCAACTATCATTTATTGTTTTTGTTAGAGTTCAGCACTATCACCCTCTTCTTCTCCATCTTCATTTTTTGTAAAAAGATTTGCAGGCTTTGTTGAATTGTCATTTGAGCTATTCAGATTTATCCCTCCAAATAAAGATTTGCCTGGCAATGAGAATAAATTGCCGCTTGTTGAATTGTTGTTATTGTTACTGAAAATGGAGCTAGTGGAGCTAGAAGGGCCCTGACTGAAGAGAGATCCAAATAAGCTCGATTTTGGCTTGTTGGTCTACTACTGTGTTTTAGGAACTTAGTTTGATTTAACATCATTATCGCTGTTAGGTTTATTGTAATCTTTGGAGAATAAATTTGAGAAAAAGTTGCCAGCTTGTGCAAGACCTGAAATACTCGTTTTGAAAATGCTATTTTAAAAATGATTTACCTGTTCGTACCTTCATTCATCTAATTCTTTAAGTTAGGATCTTTTTGAGCAAAAGAAGCCTCAAATCCAATAATTTTGAGCTCAGGTTTCGATTATGCAGTTAATTTAGTTCCTTATGTTTTTCTTGCCAATTTATAGATCCTATCTAATATTTGAAATACTTTCTGTTTTTAATTTAGGGTGCATCGGCTGCGTAGAGGTTATCATCTCCATTGTCTCTTTCTTTTTCCTCGTAAGTAATGGGATCAATGTCGTAGGAGGCAGATCTCTTAGTCATCTATAAATGTATGATATATTTTGAGAATTATAATAAATAATAGTATTCATTTAATTTATGATAAAAAGGAACCAAAATTCATATGCTTTTTATAGAGGTGTTTTAAGAACTGATGTATATTATATTTATAAAGTGTACAATAAATATAATTGGGTTTTGTTAAGTTTTTATTGTCTAAAGAAGTATACGTTATCAATTACTTTCGTTTTCATAAAGTTTCTTCATTGAAAACAGGTACATTGCAGGTTATTCGAAGCTTTCTTACTGATTTTTTGAAGTATTGGAGTGCTCTTTGATTGTACTTTAAAGATTGTCGATAATATTAAACTTATTAAGGAAATAATATATGAAATAAAGAATTATTTATTCTCCAAAACCTCAGAGATCTCCAAATCAAGCCACTGTAAACACCAATAAAAGCCCAAAGAAAGCACTTTTTTCCTAGTATTTAAGCCGAGCCCAATCCAATCTCAATACATCTCCACTGCAGCAGCCATCTAAGTTTTTGAAATAATTCGAAAACCTGAAGAAAATTTCTGATGAAGCTTTGAGTTTAAGGCAAACTTTGAACTCTAAAAAAGTACAACTCATGTTTAGACCTTAGAATATGCAATAGTAATCAGAAAAAGTAAAATTAGGAGACCTCTTAAGGCAAACGATGAACCATAAGTCATCAAAAGCTAAAACTTAAAAATATTCTAAAGAACTCAATACTTCTAACTAAAACAATATGCCAAAAGATGGAATTTTTACATCCATGAAAAGTTTGAAGAATAAATACGCAGCCAAAATCACAGAAAGCAGATCTTCAACAAACTTAACTGAAAGCTACCTTAACTAAAATGAACAATAGGAATTAAATAAGAAAATAGATGAAAAGAAGAAATTTTTGGAGAAGTTAAGAAAACAACATGCTCAATAGTCTAAAGATTATTTGAGAAACGTGGTTCAAAGATCACCTTCTTATGTAGATCTAGATAAATAAAAGTAGACTGAAATTAAAAGAAGGAAAAGATAGCAAGTTCATTTAGTTATGACTCCCAAAAAGTAAAAGAGTCAGGTTGATCGTTTAAATTCTCCAAATTAAGAAGCAAAACTAAAGAATAAGCAAAATCCTTTTAATATTCAAACCTATGTTCAAACATATAAAAAATTAGTTCTAACAAACAATTTTCGAGAGAAAAAATCATTTTTGAATGAGTTTTAGATTGGAAGAAAACTAGGTGAGGGGAAGTTCGGTGTTGTGAATTTAGCACGCCATAGAAAGTCATTAGGATTATTTGCATTAAAAAAAATAGAAAAAGCGGTTATCAAGTCTCACATGATGACTGACCAGTTAGCACTTTAAATTCGCATTCAAAGTTGTTTATCTCATCGAAATATTTTAGGAATGTACGGTTTTTTTGAGGATAAGCATAATTTCTACATAGTCCTAGAGTATATGGATGGAGGTACTCTCTACGAGAAGTTGAAGAAAAACAAAATCTCGTAAAAATAAACTGCCTTTATTATCAAAAACATTGCTGAGGCTATAGATTATCTTCACGATTTAGGTATTGCTCATCGCGATATCAAACCTTAGAACATTGTTATATCAAACGTACATATTAAGTTATTAAGAATGTCTACAAGTTGTGCGATTTCGGCTGGGCTGCACTCTGCAATTAGAGGAGAAAAACATACTGTGGAACTTTTGATTATGTCGCACCAGAGATTCTCTAGGGTGTAGATTACGACATGACAGTTGATTTATGGTGTTTGGGGGTAATGACATATGAACTTTTGACTGGTAAGGCTCCATTTTATCATATAAGTCGTAAATAGACTATGAAAAAAATTCTAAATGTGTAACATTCAAATATTTCCTATCCTGAGACCATGTCTTAAAATGCTCGAGATTTCATTGATAAGCTGGTGAGGAAGAATCCTTAATAAAGAATCAAAGCGAGTGAGGCTTTGCTTCACCCTTTCATCACAAATCTAACCTTTGGTTGATATTTTACGTTTTAATTTATTCAATAGTTGTGGCTTTGTTTTGATGAAATAGTAATAATGTTATAATTCCACACAAATATTCTAAAATGAGTTTGTTTATTAAACCCAATCGCCATGAGAAATTGGCTCCTGGGTGTAAAGTTACTAACTTTTAGGTGCATAAAGAAGAGCCTCTTCTACTTGTCTCTTCAACTTAAAACAAACTAGAGTCTTTTTATTTGTACAATGTTCGTAAAAAAGGAAATACTCATCTCATCAAACTTCATCTTCAAAAATGATACCGATCAAAACATTGAATACAAACTAGCCAACTGAGTTGTTTTCTTTTACGGGCAAACACAATATAGTTTACTGTAGTGATTAAAACTTAGTTATTAATAATAAAGCAGAAATCAAGCAGTAAATCTAAAACTACACAGTAAGGGCAGACTCAATCATCTATTGATTGATGAGTATCATGTATCAATAACGACATCCGCTGATAAAATGTCTATATGTTCTGTATAAAAAGCTGAACAGCTCGCGGAACTCCAGTCCTATGAAGATTCAATATCGGCTGTATACTGGCATAATTCTTTGGCGATAAGCGGAGACTATAAAGGTAGGATCAATCTCTGGGTATTGGTTATTTAACAAAGGACATAAACAAGCAGAAAATAATGCATAAAAACTCAATCTATAGACATAGAGTAGATCAAATTGACTCATTTGTGGATTATATTCATACGAATATCTATTACTCACTGGTATCTGCTTAGAAAAGAATGGCTCTGCACGATCTACGTACTTATAAGCCAATCAAAATTATTAATAACATTCCTAATAATGTTAAAAAGCTGAAGCATAACTCCTCAGGCAAAAGTAAACAATTAGTTAATTAGTTTTTCTGATGAATGATCAGAATGTAGAAATTATCGATTTGTATCAAGGGTTTGATATTATGGGTAAATTTGCAGTTGTGAAAAATTAGAATGTTTAGGATTTTAGAATCAAACATCTGGAGACTGTTTTTTAGGAAAGGAATTTGA
>Ga0194117_10002510_pt1 | contig 19428 bp, 16 predicted proteins | sample TA2MahsurfametaG_FD_160579 | JGI IMG/M metagenome (GOLD analysis project Ga0194117, IMG submission 160579) | Freshwater microbial communities from Lake Tanganyika, Tanzania - TA2015009 Mahale N1 surface | ecosystem: Environmental > Aquatic > Freshwater > Lake | place: Tanzania: Lake Tanganyika...
AAAATATTCTTGAATGTCACCGCCACCGCCACCGCCACCGCCACCGCCACCGCTGTTTACATGCTTTATCGTCATGAGTTCACATGGTGTCACTATTGAATCTTTCACTTTCATGAAAAGGCGTTTCCATGTTTCGAGATCTTCATCGCTGTAATTATCGTTTTTTGATGCAATGACCGCAAGAAACTCATCCACAACAAAAAATAAACGTAATATTTCAGGGTATGAATCCTCTTCAAAGAAATTACGGTAAAATACAAGATTCGTATAGGTTGACGCCATGTAATGATACGGCATGATATTATGTCTCAGTATTGTTTTACAACATTCATATCCACTTCGTTTATCTGAAATGTAAAAAGCGGAAATTGAATTATTATACTCGATAATATCATTATATTTATCAGTGGAAAGGAATAATTTATTCTGTGGATATTTATTATAATTTTTATACTTATGATAGAGCGCATTCACCATAACATGATTTCCGTCAGCTCGAAGATTTTCCATTAATGTCGCGATACCTTCAATACGTTCTTCATCATATTCCATCGTAGCACAATAATATTTCATCGACCGATATTTATCACCTTTCTTATCATAAAGGTTTCCAAGACATAATGCGCTATAATATTTCTCTTGACTCCAGTTGTTTTGCGAGAGAACACGAAGATACCACTCGATCGCTTTGTCGATATAAGCAGGTCCAGCATCCATCCAACTTTGTGCGCAGTAGAATGCGTATCTATCGGCAAGCGCACGACCCCCACCGATGCCAACGCTATCGCAGTCAACGCCGTGAATGGCGTCATGAAACCCGCGCTCCAATACCTCCGCATCCTTAATATATTTATTGGGGTCCTGATTACGGCTTCCTACACGCCCAGACTCTACATAATAATTTCCTTGAATCGCAAATGAGCTCTCTTCTTTATCTACGCATGTGATGTATTCATGAAGCACACCTATGTAACGCCATCGTTTTCTATTATTTACGATCAACGTTCGCATGTAGACGAACGACTCGCCTAATTTAAGTTGATACGCGTCATGTGTTAGAACTCGAGGCAATCGAAAATCACCATGTATTGTATCGTCCGCGTCGAATATAAAGAGATAATCGGTTTTATTAAACGCCATCTGTAACGCTAGTGTGCGATTGAACCCGAAATTGCGCCATTCAACCTGCTCGATATATCCGGGTATGTTTTTTTTCTCGAAAAAATCGCGAATAAGTTCCATCGTATTATCAGTAGAACCTGTGTCTGAAATATAATAGGCATCAAAATCGATATAACTACATAAATTTTCTAACGTTTTTTTGATGATATGTGATTCGTTTTTTACGATCATATTCAGACATATTGTATAAGATTTAGACGGTTTCCTATCATATACTTCTGTGATTTTCATATGATTGATAAGATTATATGAATTATATCTTATGTTTTTAGGTCCATTTTTATTTTACATTCATATAATAATCGTATAATATGTCATTTACGCGTTTTCATGACGACCCGGATCGTATCAAAAAACAACTTCAACAGTCGACCGATGTAGGGCGTTATCGATTGAATGTTCCAGGACCTGGTGATAAACCGCTTTATTATGAAGATCCATATGTTCGAGCGCAATTTTGGGCAGGCAATATTATGACCAATTCCGTCGATGTTGAAGCGGAGTTATTCGGTCTATCGCGTCGTTTGAACCGCGATTCAGTCGAGAATTATCATCATGATGAACAGGCATCGGTTGCTACTCGCACGAATGAAATGATACGATGTCCTACACGCGGTGGTAGTTCGGTAGAACAGTCGCGTGCAACTCATCCCGCGTGGATGTTGCGTGACATCGAACAAGACAATTGGAAAATGCTTCACTTCGATCCTCAGGAAAATGTGTTTATGCCTTTCTTTAACAATCTGAATACACGTATTATTGAAAGAGATCGTTTTGTTTCACAGACAACTGTTCCTGGTATTTCTGATGACACATATTTCGCGGTTCATCCATCAAATCGTAATCCTGCGCTAGAAGGGATGGTTGGAGGACGACGCGATAATGAACGCGGTTTAGGCGAAGGATTCGGCGGTGCTGGTGTTGAGGGTGTCGGAGATATCCGTCAGTTTAGCGGAACGAACGCGTTGTTTTCATAATCGTGGTTAGATCTATTCTCTAATATTATATGTATTAGAATATTATATGTATTAGAATAATATATATAATAATACCAGTAACATAAAAATAATAAAATGGCCGAAATAGCGTTGATATTAGGAAGTCTTGGAGCAGCTTATATCGCATCGAACCGGAAATCACCCACAGTAGTGCACGAAGGTTACCGTAATCCAAACGCGAATAATGCCAGATATTTGCCGAACATGAGTATTCCTGTTACGAATTATCCGGTGGTTCGCCCAAATACTGGAACAAACGTGAATGAATATAAGAATCCGAATACACACACCGATCGATATTACGCGAATAATGTTGATTATGATAAGATGTCTGCTGGTGTTGCTGGTGGTGTTGGAGGTGTAGGCATACTTCGCGGAATCGCAGAACGCGGCCGAGATAATTCAAAGGATAAGAAGGACGTTATACCGATAGCAGGTTCAACTTCTAGAACAAGCGTCGTTGGAGAAGGTTTAGACACGCAGTTCGGAGATAATTATAGCAAAGATGGGTTTATGTCACTCACTGGAGCCCAAATCGATCCTATGGCGTTCACGCATAACAATATGGAGCCGTATTATGGCGCGAAAATACGCGGATTGACGACCGGTGCGAATATGCATGAGAACGTCCTTGATAATAAAGTTGGAGGCGGTTCGCAATATGTAAGCAAGACTGAACAGGCACCGCTTTTCCGCCCTCAGGAAAACATGCATCACCCGAATGGTATGCCGAATCAGAATGATTTCTATCAGTCACGTGTCCTTCCTAGTATGAAGATCGCGAATGTGAAACCGTGGGAGGAGGTGCGTGTTGGACCTGGATTGGATCAAGGATATAGCGCACAAGGGACGCTTGGATTTAATTCAGGAATGGAAGCACGAGAGAAATGGATTGATCGCGGTGTAGATGAATTACGCGTGAAAACGAACCCGAAGCTTACATATTCTCTCGAAGGTCACCAAGGACCTGCCGGACATTATGTCCAAAATGCGCCTACCACGGAGACTTTAGGGCGCATGGAGAAGCATTTGCCCGACACATTTTTTATCAATACACCAGACCGTTGGTTCACTACAACCGGTGCTGAAAAAGGTGAAACACAGCGTGCGATCGAGATGGACCGAGAGAGTAATCGTCAGACGACGACTACAGAATATTTCGGTGCGACAGCTCCAGCAGATGGTGGAAGCGCGATGTATGCTCCTAAGAATTTCGAAGATACGCGCCGTCAGACCTATGACGGTAAGCCGATGATAAATCCATATGCTGCGGAGAGAAATACTGCTACAGAGGCCGATTTCGGTCGTATGAGCTATAAGTTTACGCATAATAATCGAACAACGGTTCGTCCAAATGAGATGGGCGGTATTCATGGCGCGCTTAAGGCTGTTGTTGCGCCGTTGTTGGATGTCCTCAAGCCTTCTCGTAAGGAAAATGTGGTCGGAAATGCGCGAATGTATGAGAATGCACGTATGCCGGTTCCTGCTGCGGTGACCGCGACATTCAATCCGGCCGATCGCGCGCCTACTACCATCAAGGAGACGACGGTGGGATTGGTTGGGTTTGACCACTTGAATGTGGAACGCCAAGCCGCGGCAGGTTATTTAATCTCTCAGAATACGCCGGTGGATACCGAACGCGCGACTACTAGCACTGATTATTTAGGAGGCGCGGGAGGGACCGCGACACGTATGGGAAATGGTCTATACAACGCCGCGTATAATCAGCGCAATAATGTGAATAAAACATACAAAAATATCACGAATCACGGTTCGATGTCTCTCTTCAACTCGAATACGAATGTTGAGATTGACCGTTTGGACGCCGACCGTGTGAATAATCGTGCGATGGTGATGACGAACGCCCCTTCATCTATTCCAAGTATCGATATTTATGGAAAGATGACGATGCCGCAAAGTTACGATGAAGGTAAGTTGAACGAGAGAATTCAGCCGGATATCTTGAACGCATTTAGACAGAACCCATATACACATAGTCTTCAGACGTACTGATTCATTCATTCATTCATTCATTCATTCATTCTAGTCGCCTATCCTATAGATAATTTTATAACATTATTATAGTTATAATATTATAATTACTATATCAAATGAACATCCGTGAATTATTTCAAGACAAAACCACGGTGATATTCGTTCTCATTTTAGTAATAATGTTGAGCGTTTGGGTCTCACGCACATATCGAAATGGCGGGTTTAGTCGCTGGATTGCGCCGTCGGAGGGATACGGCACGGGGGTGATTGAAGGAATGACCGTCCTTACACCACCAGCGTCGCTCATGACATTATCGCATGATGTGAATGTCCCTTCATCTGCCAGCGCTACCGAAGGAAAAGTCATTCTTAATCGGTGTGAATTTGTTCAGAATAGTGTAATGAAATATCGCTTCATCTTCAAAACAACCGCAGGAACCAACTTAAAGGGTGGTCAAAATCCGGCCAAAACGATTAAGATAACGATACCGAATATTTATGCCAGCAATACTACAGCGACCGGCATGAGCTTGACGATGAAACTGAATAGTAGTAATGCGCCGGTGATTGAAACGATTACAGCTCCATCAGCCGGCCTTAGTGTCGCAACCGTAGGAACAAATTGTGAAATAACATATACCCCACAGCAAACCGCCGCTGATGTTGGACCCGCAACCTATGAACTAGAAATTAACGGTGTAAAAACACCGACAACAGCACCCGCAGCGCCAACAAATAATCAATATATTACATTAGAAAATTCCGCAGAACCTTCCGGTTCTCAGACTTTGGTTGCCGTAAATTTATATTCAACTGACTCAGCGAAGATTGTTAAAATATTCAGCAGTAAGACGTATGACTTGGATACAAACTATCAGGTGTGTCGTAGAATAACAACTACCCCGTTGGCAAAATTAGTTGAGAGAGACGATTCGAACACCGAAACACCAACTGGTAGTCAGACCGTCTTTAAGTTGGATTTTGCGTTGACGAATCCATTAAGTGTGGGTGACATGATGATGATACAAATTCCGAATTTACTGCGATTAGATGGCGTGAATCTTGAGATAAAACTTTTACAGGGTTCGAGTTCGTTTGCTTATCAAAATTTGATGTTTACGACCGCGACACCATCCTTTGCGTCATTCATATTGAGTGGAAATAATCCTGTTGTGGCAAATACAACCGCTACTTTATTCGTATACGGTCTCCGAACTCCAGACACAGCGGTTCAGTCGTCTTCCACCGGAATTAAAATACGCACATTTTTGTCAAGCACAATAAGCCCTGCTGGTGCTGTATATAATTTTAGTAGCGTTAACTTTTTAGATGAGGGAGAATACACATTTCCAGCTATCCAAAGAAGGGCGGCGACAGCGGTTAGCACCGGCACACCTACAAGCTCCGGAACCGCGAGTGATGGAACAACCTACGTAACTAGCGCAGCATCATCTATTTTGATTTCCGATGTGAAACGCCAGATGAACTGGGCGATCGAAGCACAGAAGGAGTATGAAAGTGCGTATCGTGCGCTTCGTGCTGCCACCACTACAACTGCGAAAACGGACGCACAGCTCAAATATGACGTCGCAATCGCCCGCCGTAACCGCCTGATCGCGAGCCATCCCGACTCATGGTATGATGGTGCCAATTGGCGATATGGCGATGATGGTCATGTGCGTAAATGTGCTGAACCGTCCACATTATCAAGTAACGAAGGCAATTGCCAGAATATTTTTCGCTTGGACGCAAGCGGCAACGTCGTCAAATCCGCCGACGGAAATAATATTTTGCTCATGCGTAAATGCCCGTGGAAGTGTAACAATCCTGGACAGACTGGTTCGGACGCATGCCGCATCGACGCAGATTGCCTGAAGGTGATTCGTTGGGCGACTTATTTACCAGATGGAACCCAGATCGAGAAGAATCTGCTTGCGAGCACACGCACACAATACGATGATATTGCGAGAGAAACAAGCGCGTCATCACTTGACGAAGACGATATATACCGTCGTGGAATTACTCGTAATTTCGGTGGTTATGGTCGTCCAATCCGCGGTCCTACCGGACAAGCACAAGCACAAGCACGATCACAAGGACAACAACGCTCTGGATTGTTTGGCTCGATTCGCGATGCTGCTGGAAATATCATTCGCACAGTAGGTAACTGGATCGACCCGAATGACCCCGCGAGCAACCAACGCACCGATCGTCGTAATGCGTATTACTATGAAGATGGAACGCCCGCTGCAACCGCGTATCTCGGTATGTATAATGGGCAAGGATATGATGAAGAGTCACCATTTTACGCAGCATCAAAACCGACGAATTATTACTATACTACTAATTATTATTACACGGACGGCGAGGCAGGTGGTATTAGCAATGCTAACGACGGCAAAAGCAACATGCCAGGAACATTATCGAACGTAAAACCGTATGAACAAGTGATTAATTTTTGAGAGAATCGCCATTCACCTGTGAAATGGAATTAAACATTATTAATTCATTATTACAACCCATCGTTGTAATCATGACAGAAAATCCGGAATTACAAGACATCCATAAAAATATTCATAACAAGCTCGACGTTTTTATTAAGAACCGCAAAATCCCGAATATCATATTTTATGGCACACATGGGTCTGGTAAAACATTTATACTAAATCGGTTTATTAACATGATATACGGTGGTGATAAAATCGCAATAAAAAACTATGTAATGAGAGCGAATTGTGCTCATGGAAAGGGCATTCGGTTCATTCGCGAAGAATTGAAGTTTTTTGCGAAGACAAATATCGACATGAAAGATGGTGCGATTTTTAAATCGGTTATCTTGACGAACGCGGACAAATTAACGATCGACGCACAATCCGCATTACGACGATGTATTGAACTATTCAGTTCTTCCACGCGATTCTTTATTGTAGTTGAAAATAAAGATAGTCTATTGAAACCTATTCTTTCGCGATTTTGCGATATCTACATTCCGCATCCTTCTATCGAGTCGACCACGGCGACGGCCACAACCGTTAATCTTCACACATATTTAGCCGATAAGGTATGTAATACCAATAAAATAACGAAACCGAGAGAAACCAATCTATCGGAATTGATAACTATCCACCCTAGTTTTTTACGACGGACTATTACAGCCTCGGCGGGAGCATGTGATCCAGAATCAGAAGAAACATATTCATGTAAAGACTATGAAAAAATTCTCGATTTATCCGTTTCGCTATACGAACAAGGATATTGCGGTCTTGATATTATCGATTTTATTCATAAACATCCAAATATTCACGATATTCGCAGATATGAAATGTTGATCATGTTCGATAAGGTTCGTAAAGAGTTTAGAAATGAAAAGTTGTTACTCTTTTATTTTCTTCATTTTATTGTATTTCGTTGTAATCTGAGTTTAGAAAATATTTCGTTTATGTAAGGTCAGTATTGATTTTAGGCTTACTACCGGCGCGATGGATGATTATTCGGTTACTTCTCTATATGAATCAAAGAATGAATGGGCGTCTCGGCTCGTGAATATTCTGACACCACTTATTCAAGAAGGTATACGCTCTATTTTTGATGAAGCTGTGAAATTGTGTGTTGGAAACAAAGAACAAGACAAGTATTTGATGACGTTTCAGAATCTTCTCTCGAGAGTGCCGAAATGGAACCCAAATATTATTAAGGAAGAGACGGCGCGAATAAAGGAACGTAGCACATGCGGATATTTAGAAGATTTGATAACATGTGTTCATATCATCCATTTGAAGTGTATGACAGTGATGCGTGTTGGAAATAAACAGAAGAAAGTCGATATCAAGATTCCGCAATTAGCTGACTTTATTCATAAAATTTACGTGAATACCGCACGAAAAGTATATTCCAACGTCTATATTTTCGAGAGAGGAATTCAGCCGCTTCATACACAGCGCAACAATCGCGAATTTGAGATTATTGTCAAGGAGTGTATCTATAATACGATTCGCGACAATATACCGGTAGAGGAACTGATTAAGATGTATTTGGAAGATACGATCGAAGACGTAGTAGAAGTTACCGAAAATGAGGAGGTGATTCAGCAAGAGCCGATTATCTCGGAAGAGGACGCCAATCTCTCGGCGAGGCGGCGTCAACATCATGGAAGCACACGTCGAAGACGCCATCGCGATCGGGTAGGTGGTGGCGCCGACGGTGATGGGGGCGACGGTAATGGCGCCAACGGTGATGGTGGTGGTGTGACGCCTACAATCGACCAGCTTGACTTCGTAGGTGAATTAAATGGCAGTTCTAATCTCTCGAATGGTTCGACATCAATAACAAATGGCGGTGATAGCGGCAGCGGCAGCGGCAGCGGCAGCAGCGGCGGTAGCGGCATTTCGTTCGGAGAGAATGAGGTGCGAACCTTTGAAACGGACTCTTCTGAGAGAAAGAACGAATATATAACACATGACGACAGCTACGGCGATGACGCGGATGACGATGAAGGCGATTCAGGACGATTAAAGATTGGCGGAGATATTCGGTTGGATACACTCGATATTCATACGTTAAATGAGATACAGGAACTCAACGCACCGCCTTTATTAGATGATATTGAGGTATTGGCGTAAGCGTAAGCGTAAGCACACCACTTATAAAAAATAGCCATATATTACAAACATGGCCGACGGCGACGAAGAAGAAAACAAATGGTATAACAATATATTTATTATCGATTTACTCATTTTCATTTTCTCTTTTGTATTTTTAGCAATCGCAGGTCTTATATTTTATGTTTGTTATCCACCGGTAATAATGGCGTTCCAGACATCGTAGCGGCGGGTTAGCGTGGCGACGCGTATAAAAACCAATAAATAATTGAAATTGTATGTATATACGTGTTTTATATACATTCATATTCGTAAGCACCATCATATATGTTCAACACTACAAAATTAGCAATCATCGGCGCATCTGTCGCTATCGTATATTTTTTATTGAAATTCATAGAAATGCGATTTGTCGACGCTGATAACCAAAAACCGGTGAAGGTCCTTATCCGTGATTCGATCGTGGTTTGTGTGTCATCGATTTTAGCAGTATTTGTTTTGAATCAGTTTGAGAATATTAGCAGCGGTGGCGGTGGCAGCAGCAGCGGCAACGGTGGCGGTGCGCCGGCTGTATTTGTGGATACACCCGGATTTTAATCCAAATGAAGTTCTTCTTTCACGTGTTCTTCATGACCTTTTATCATAATACCATGCTCATGATAATGTTTTCCAACTTGGTTCAAGTTTGATAACATCAGCCGCCATGCCGTTGTATACGAATGTTCAACGTATTTCAAACCCGCGGAGCTGGCCCACTTCACACAAAATCTGCGAACATATGGTGCCGCAATTGCGTTCTTATATTGCGGCATCGACGGAAACAGATGATGCTCGATTTGGAAATTAAGATACCCCATAATCCATGTTACAAGCTGTGATTTAGTAGAAATGTTTACTGTGTGATCTAATGCGTATTCAAACCACAAGAGATGTTTGTCTTCCGGAATTACATCGGTGAATGTATGTGAAAGAGAGAAGTGACCGAATAAATAGATGAAATTCCAGAAATTCACGACCATCAAGAGGAAATAACACCATAATACGCCGCCTCTACTTGCTCCACCAGAATAGAAAATGAGGGGCAACGAGAGATGAGAACATGTCATACATACCGCTTCAAAGGCGGTTTCGATATATACTTCTCTCGATTTTGCCGAATATAATCGTTGAAAAACCTTTTTTGGGTGAAGGTAATACGTCCAAAATAGATGGACGATGATTCCATTGACGATAGGCAAAAACGTCCATGCTTGAAAACGCATCCACCACCGGTTCATAAACCGCGATGCTGTTTTCCCATTCGTATTTTCTTCAAATGCGCGATTGAAAAAAGCAACAAGTGGCGTTGTATCTAGATCGATGTCATGTTTGATTTTCTGGGGTGTAGCGTGGTGTTTTTGATGCATTGTATTCCATACCGATGAACTTACGCCGCCTCCAAATCCCATCATGAACGTTTGTATCGCGCGATCAACCCTGCGTGATCCAGTAAAACTAAGATGACCACATTCATGTTGGACCCAGCCACAGCGGGTTTTAAATGCGATGAACGAGAGAATCGACGCATAAATGTTATAAGAAGCAAGCCATGTTCCTAGACCGAAATAAAAAGCAATTTCTAATAATCGAAAATAGACATGAATATAATCAGGTTCAAAGCATCCTTGTTCGATGAGTGTGGCGCGCATCTCTCGAAAATCCGCCGTCATTTCTTTTTGGCGAGGCGTGAGTTCTTCAAGTGTTTGAATTGGAGTCGTGTCAGATGAATCAGTATAACGCGGGAGTGATAGCAGCATCTTTTTCGCTTTAGATGACCGATGATGAAACTCGTTAAATACCTCGGTCGCATCCGCAGAATTCTTCGCGTAGTTGATGATATTTCCACCGGGGTGTTTGAATTCGGTGATGTCGTAGGTTACACCGTCGATCGTTATTGTATCGCGTGTCATTTATATATACAATCTCAATATATAAATAACGTACTTTATGTTATAATTCAAATACTTATTTACTGTGTAATACCATAAACATAAAGATAAAATTGAATCGTTATGTTTATATTACGATAAAGCATCATCACATTACGATACATTATCTAAATGTCTTCTGCCGCCTCTACTGCTGCCGTCGTTGCCCCTGAACATGTTACCGTGAATGTTCATTTGGAGGGCGTCTCTCCTTCTAAAAAGGACGAAGAATATTGGCCTCTTACTTTGGATGCGGTGCGTTACTGCTACTTGGGTTACATGAACGACAGATTGTCGGAAGACATGATTCGCGATGGAATGCGTGCGATTATTCGCGTCGGTCAATTACCCGAAATCCAACAGAAAAAAATCAGCGTGTGGAAATATCTTTCGAATTACAGTCCTCCAGGTGATCGTGGATTCATGTTCAGTTATGGCGATGATCGGATTGTTACGCTCGTTGGTGAACATATGGAAACTGGACATTCTGGTGCGAGTATGGGATGGACGATGCGTAATATCGAGTTTATCGCAAAGAATGGAGTTCCTGCTCATCGAGAGATGTTTCTGAATAAGAATAAATAGGTAACGTATCCACATTCATCATAATATGCGTATTTTTACCGTCTTTCAAGAACTTCGCCGCAAGTGCTGCGTGTTTTTTGTATTTTTTATACGTAATCTTGTATTCGTCGAAGAGCGGATCATGGATTTCATTCGCGGGAATATGATTATGAACCGAACGAGAGATCATCTTATACAGTTTGAAATCCGGATATCTCTCTTCACCGCTTGATTTGTAGAGGACGTTTCGCCCCTTGTCGTCGGTTGTCCACTTTACAACTAACTTAATGATCGGGTCTGATTTACACAATTTATCTACTTTGCGCAGGTCATAAATGAAATAGTCGAAAAGCGCGCAGGCAAAACGGCATAAATCGAAACTATAATTTGGTTCGACTGTTGGTTTGTCTGGATTGTAATACGGTGGGAAATTGTATTGGGTGGCCGCGTCACCTTTCGGATGATAACTATCACTACATATAAGCTCTCCGTTGAATTTGTAGATCGCGCGGCCAAAATCGATGATCTTGAATATACGTCCATACGTTGGAACCTTGTAAAACTGGTCTTCGTAGAGATAGTAAATGAACTCTTCTGTAGTCTCGATGAACATGATGTTATTTGTGTGAAGATCGTTGTGTGTGAATGCGAACATCTTTTGATAAATGACCAGCGTCATGATGACTTGAAACAGGAGTGAAGTCCATTCTTCTTTTGTTAACTCGTCTCGCATCATAATATGGTCGAGTGTGCTCACGCATTTTTCAAGTAAAATTGCTTGGATTGGAAAGTCTTTGATTTTTACGATGATCTGTTCGTCATCGCTGTAATCTGTATAGGATGTCATGTCGCTGTTTTCTGTTGTTGTATCTGTTTCATGTGTTCCGTCATCACAGTCACTTTCGTTCGATTCAGTATTGTCATCGTCGACGTTATTGTTTTCACTTTTGGTATTTTTTGCGTCGTCGTCATCGTCATCGTCATCGTCAATCGTCGTATACGATGAATTTGACTGAGATGTATCGCTTTCGCTGTCGCTGTCATCATTACCGTCGTCGTCACCTTTTCGTTTACTTTCGCTCATATTATTTCCGTTTGTTGCGTTCTTTATCTTTGTTTCCAGCACGTCTTGATGTTGTTGTTCTTCACTTCTTGATTCAAAACTATCAACATTTATTTCTACGACATCGAGAGATGCTGCTTCCAACGACGACGGCGGCGGCGATGACTGTATAACCGTTGGTTCAAAATCAAATACATCATCTTCTAGAATCGATATAGGTTTATTCAATACAGGATTCAACTTATTACGGAGTTTCAACCATTTATGATCACGCATACTCGATTCATCATCTCCGAACTGCGAGTAATCGATCGTAAAACGTTCATTTTCGTATGTATTAAAAAAGGAACAGTCAGCCAAATAGTCTATATCGTCGAATACATTCGTTGAAAATTCGCGTTGTTTACATAGATAACTTCCATAATAGTCTAATCCATGAACAATACCATGTGTATGAAGAGTGCGACTTGTCAAATACGAGAAAAATCCATCAACATAGGATGAATTATTCGTATTCAGCATTTTTTCTTCACAGTTTTCCGGTGTTGAATTGTATCTAGGAAGTGACGATTTTGCCGCCATCCCCGCCAACGGTTCATATTTACCAGATAAATAACGAATGGGGTCCAATAGAGGCGAGTATTTTACAAATATAGGAACATTCGTTGTATTTCCAGCGTCATCTCCGATTACAGTTTCTAAATGGTTTAGAGATGTAGTAGACAGATTGTCATTGCGGATTGTTTCTCCCATGATTTGTCTAGGATGTTCAATAACATTTTGTAGATAATACTTTTGGTTCAACTGAATCCCGTTGTAATTGGTTTCGTTGATACAAAAAAATCTAGAATATATCGGTATATAATTTTGAATATCATACAATAGCGCCGAGTCAATCCTGTCTGGTGTATATTTATGTTTTCGGTAGTGTAGTTGAAATTTCGATGTAGTGGTTCTCATTTTATTCCTAAAATACAATAATAATATGATTGTTCGATAGAAGTTTTATATCGGTTTTAAACGGGCGGCGTATATGGTCGCATTCATGATTCGTATAAACCCTCGCAAAAAAATATACGTTGTCTGTATCAACAAAGGTATAGCAGATGAATTTAGAGCTCGCGAAATTCGATATGAAGGCAATCAGCTTTCGCCCCGATGAAAATAAGGGTCCCGTTATCGTGCTCATCGGGCGTCGTGATACCGGTAAAAGTTTCCTCGTTCAGGACTTGATGTTTCACCACCAAGATATTCCGATTGGAACCGTCATCTCCGGAACGGAGGCGGGCAACGGCTTTTTCGCCGCCCATGTGCCAAAACTATTCATCCATGATGCGTATAATACCGCCATTATTGAGAATATTCTCAAGCGCCAAAAAGCAGTCCTAAAACAAGTCAAAAAGGAAATGGATACATATAAAAAGTCATCCATTGATCCAAGGACGTTCGTTGTTTTGGATGATTGCTTGTATGATAACAAATGGACGAAGGACGTGATGATGCGCCTCCTCTTCATGAACGGCCGTCATTGGAAGATCATGTTAGTCATCACAATGCAATATCCATTGGGTATCCCGCCGAATCTCCGCACGAATATCGACTATGTTTTTATTCTCCGCGAGCCATATATTGCGAATCGTAAGCGAATCTACGACAATTATGCGGGTATGTTCCCCACTTTTGAGAGCTTTTGTCAGGTCATGGATCAGTGCACCGAGAATTATGAGTGTCTGGTCATCAATAATAACGCAAAATCGAACAAATTACAAGACCAAATCTTCTGGTATAAGGCACAACAGCACGGGCCATTCAAGCTCGGCAGTAAGGAGTTCTGGGAAATATCGAAGAATCTCGGTTCTGATGATGAAGGCGAGCAGTCGTATGACCCTAATGCTGCGAAAAATAGCAAGGGACCGAAGATAAATGTGAAGAAGAGTAAGTGGTGAGGGAAAGTTGCTTTACATTTGGGTGTATAAAGATAGCGAAATTAGCATTTCAACCCAATTTATGAAATCTTGCTCTCGGCGATATGAGAGCAAGATTTCAGTCTAACTAGTTTTCGAATATTGGTTTCGCATATTTATTTTCGCATCGCGAAAACAACTTAAAGACATCCGTCTATACATAGTATAACATACGCTCACAACGATGTCCTCCGCTTCTTCTGCCTCCACTGCTTCTTCGGCAACCCTCAACATTGTTGAACTCATCGAGAAAAACCCGATTACAAGGTTGTCACAACAATACAACAATCTTCTCATTGCGAAACTTCAAGAAAACTTCAGCACATTCGAACAGCAATTGTTTGTTGCTAGCTTTTATTGTTACCTCAATTATGATAAGAATACCGATTTTGTAGTTGATTTAGATCACGTTTGGAAATGGTTAGGATTTAGTCAAAAGGCGCACGTAAAACCGATGGTTGAAGCCAACTTCAAACTTGATATTGATTATAAAATTGTCACTTCATCCGAAACAGATGAAGACCAACTACCTCATTCACCAAACAAATCCGGTTCCGACAAACCCAAAAAACATGGCGGCCACAACAAGCAGACCATCAAACTCACCATCCGATGCTTCAAACTTCTCTGCCTGAAAGCACAGACCAAGAAAGCCGGTGAAATCCACGAGTACTACGTGAAAATGGAAGAAACACTCCACCAAATCCTTGACACTGAGACAAGCGAACTCCGCGCCCAACTCGAACAAACAAACGCGCAACTCAACCAAGCCACCATCACCCTCACCCAAGAAAAGAAACGCGCAGTCGAGAAAACCCTCATCAGCCAGTTCCCAGTTAACACCGAGTGTATTTATTTCGGCACCATCGACAACACCAACGCCGAAAATGAGAAACTCATCAAGTTTGGCCACACCAACAACCTCGCCACCCGCGTTGCCGACCACCATAAGAAATACACGAACTTCATCCTCGCCGCAGCATTTAGAGTCCATAACAAAGTCGAAATCGAGAACCACATTAAAGCACATCCGAAAATCAAACGCCAACTTCGCACGATTGAAGTCGCCGGTAAAAACAAAACCGAAATCATCGCATATGACAACACAAATTTTACAATCGCCCGCTTGACAAAACATATTGAGGATATTATTCACGCTAGGATGTATAATATGGAAAATTTCAACAAACTGCTTCAACGCAATGAAGAATTGGAAGCCGAAAATGCGAAGCTTGCTAACGACCTCGAATCGAAAAAAAAGACCATCCACGACCTCACACTCGCCAATAATGAACTCAACGAGAAGATCGCGCAACAATCCCAAACACTTCAAGTCGTCGCAAGCGAAAATGAATCTCCCTTCACCCAGCACATTCTTCTCCCCGAAAATGAAATGACGAAAAAGTTCGACGAGTTCGTCGCGACATGCTGTATCGTGCGTCCCGATGTCGAAGAAGAATCCGTAAATCTTGAAGGACGATTCCGTCTATGGTCGCATACGAAACCAGCGAAAGAAACCTTCCACGCGTTAAAACATTATTTGGATGTCCGATTCAAACCCAAGCGTATCCAAAATATTCATGGCTACCAAGGTATCAAATTGAAAACGGTGGAATATAAGAAAATGATTTCAAATCCCGCTGAAAACCCAGAGCAATATAATGTCGAGACCTTTTTATTCGAATGCTGTAAATTCTCCGACACAGGCAAAATTCTGAATACTGTATTATTAAAGGAATATCAAAAATGGAAACTTAGTATAGGGAAGACGGTAAGTGAAAATGACATGAAGAACCTGAAAACCTACCTAAATGCGTGCCCGAATTCTCTAAAAGCGACGGTGTGGAGTGAAAATTGCGGCAATGAAGGGTTTTACGGTCTCGAACTGAAAAAAAGTTATTACGAGATGACACAAGCCGTTATTCAAGGACAGGCGAATCCGGTGATTAGCGTCCAAATTTCAACCACCGGTAAGAAAGTCGAGAAACGCCTTGTCAATTCAAACCAAGTCTTGAAGACATGGGATACAATCGCCAAAGCAGCTGCTGCCGAAGGCTTCTCCGCCGCCAAAATGAGTCGAAGTGTCAAAGACAAAACAGTTTTTAATGATTATTATTACTGTGTCGCGCAGTCCGTCTAAGTAACGAATTCACACGACTAGTAATAATAAACAATTTAATCTTCGAATTATAATAAATAATAAATAATATTATCCTATAATATAATTCATTATTCATTCTTACATGAGAACTCTTCAATTTACACACCCGAAGACCATGTCTTCTACCGATTTTTCTGCCTCATCTGCTGAAGCAAAGAATTCATCTCTTAGTTTTGGTGGCGGCTACAGCCAGTCTAGTGGTTGGAACGCCAATGTTACATTTACCAAGAAATGGTAGATAAAATAATTTAGAATATAATAAGCATACGACATTATTATTACTGTATATCCCAGTAGTAATAATGACCTTTGTTTTCATTTCGATTATTCAAATACTAATCAACGTTATCCATCTCCTTCGCCTCCGGCGCGCCCGATGAGGACAGCCGCGACAATCCGTGGTCGCTATTTTTATCCATAACGACATCATCGCTCTCGAAAAGCTCCTTACGCATCTCCTCAACAGTCATCGAGAGAGACGATGAATCATCACCGTCATTCCAAATACCGCCACCAACGCTCTCTCTCGCATCGCTGCTCGCACTTCCGCCTTCACCCACCATGTCCTTCGGCTTCGCATCCACCAACGTCTCGCCGTCCTTCGCCAACATCTGCGTGAGTTTGTTGCCACTCTCCTTCGCCAGCTTGATATTCTCTTGAATCGCCTTCGCCTTCGTCTCCTTGACACGCTTATCAAACTCGGTCTTCGCCTGCTCTTCATTCTTCTTCTTCTCCGCCATCAACTGGTTCAAGGTCTCCTCCATGTATTCGACGCGACCGGTCTTATACGCGTCAGGGTGAAACGGCACCCACATACCGACAGGACCAACGAACACGTCATGGTTCGGATCCACCTCGCGCAACATCTGACAACGCAACTCCGCCTCCTTCTGAGAGCCAAAAACGCCGCGCACCTTCAACCCGCGAACCGATGTCTGGAAGTTATGCTTTTCGTTGAATTCAGCTTCAAGGTCGTCCTCATGCTTGTCCAGAAAAGTCTTGTATTCATCGTAGATATTTGTTTTTTGAAGGATATCTTTCTCTTCTTTAGCAAATTCCTGAAAATCAGCGGACAACTTGTCGAAACTTACATGATACTTAAATGAAACGAAATTAAGGAACTGAATAAACTTCTCCATCGACTTCTGATAGTCCCAATAATGAAGGAACTTCTCAAAGAAGAAATGGTCTTTCTGCTTCAAAATGTGTTCCGGTGAAACGAAAGAGAGGCATGCGAATTTCTGTCCAGCAATCGGTTTATCCTCCTCAAGAAGATCGATGTATTTCGGATTTACGTCACCAGTTTTAGTTTGTTTTAATTCAACGCCGGATGGTGGGATAGTCGGTTGCGATGACATGTTTCAACGAGTTCTGGAATTATAATATAGTATGACATAGTTGTTTAAGTGTTTTAACGCATTTGTTTTCCACGTTTATTTAATGAATGATTGGCGAAAATAGACCGACATCGCCAATATTAATTTCTTATCAGTATTTATAATAAATCATCCAAATGTCCGGTGTTTTTGATTTAGGCGAACTCGTGAAGAGAACTATTAAGTATTTGGTGGAAGGTGTCATGGTCGCCATCGCCGCCTACGCCATCCCTAAACGCAGCCTTTCTTTCGATGAGGTCGCGTTGATCGCTCTTACTGCCGCTGCTACTTTCAGCATTCTGGATACCTATGTCCCAAGCATTGCTGTTTCTGCGAGAACCGGTGCTGGCTTCGGTATCGGTGCCAACCTCGTCGGTTTCCCCACCCCTCTTCGCGTATAAATAACGTCCCGTCCCGTCCCGTCCCGTCGCACGCCGCGGATGCGCCAATTCGCACATATAATATATGCTTCAAGTAGTATATATTATAAGAATGATTGTAATACCCGAATGGAATGAATTTCGGAAATGGATCGGGCTGCCTCCGCCTAAAAAAGAAAGCGGTGCTGTGATGGAATTACGTGAAAGATTTAGTAACTATCATTACAAGATTGTAGAACGAGATCCCGACAATTTTCGCATCTTTGTCGCATTATTGATTACCTATATTATTGTTCTTCTCGTCCAACCCACACGTTACTATTGGTGGTATCCATCTTTCAATCTCTCAATACCTGGAATCGGAAAGGCATTTCCAGACAGCCGCGATGAAGTGAATATCGTTGTCACCGAATATATTATGAAGCGTATGCCAAGCGACGTCGCATTCTTTCGCATGACCGACATGAATCCCGCAGCCGCTTTTACGAATGTAATCAAACCCGACGAAATGAGTGTTGAAGAGATGGACAAAATCATGACAAGCAGTCGTGTGATGTTTGTTACTAAATTGTTGAAATGGAAATACAACCGCGCGCGCCCCGCACAAATCGCGCCTGAACTCATCAACGAAAAAAATGGAACGCTACTTCATTCCGACTCCGCGGCAACACCCGCATACCCATCAGGTCACGCAGTTCAGGCGTATTATTTAGCAAAAATACTTGCTCGACGATTTCCGGCGAAAACACAGGCCGTGATGGAGATTGCGACGAAATGCGCGAATATTCGAATTATGGCGGGGCTACACTATCCGAGTGATCGTGATTTTGGGTGGTGGGTAGTAGATCGATATTTAACGGATGACTGATGATTAGGCTTAGCGGCGCGGGGGCGGCGGAGGCCTCTTTTTCACCAGATCGGTCATCATTTTTTCGTAATTTACGTCTTGTTTTTCGATATCACTATATCCCGGACGCTGGATCACGCAAATCGGTGTAATCAAATACCATCTATCCACGCGTTGAAGACGTTTCCAATACATATCACAAGCAAATTCCGGTTTGTTTTCCGGATTAGAAGTAAGACCGGTGAGAGCTTCTTCAAAATTCTGGATCAACGTGTCATAATACCGACTACATACGAGGTAACACGTGGCGACTTGACAATTCGCAACCCGGGG
>Ga0194117_10002518_pt1 | contig 19383 bp, 6 predicted proteins | sample TA2MahsurfametaG_FD_160579 | JGI IMG/M metagenome (GOLD analysis project Ga0194117, IMG submission 160579) | Freshwater microbial communities from Lake Tanganyika, Tanzania - TA2015009 Mahale N1 surface | ecosystem: Environmental > Aquatic > Freshwater > Lake | place: Tanzania: Lake Tanganyika...
AACTACTAATATTAATAATTTATTCATAATGATAAGTAAAGTGACCAGCAAATTACTCCATAAAAACATCTCGAATTTTTGTTACACACCCTTCACCCCTCTCCTCTTCGGAAACGGTAAATAAATCATTTCTTTATCTCGATGGTGGGATGGAAACTCTCCCCGTCCCAATGATTACTATGTCGAGGATAAACTATAAGCCCAACAAACCGGAGATTTCAAACTACAAAACGGAATTTTTAGAGTGGTCTTCACAGCCAATCTAAGCGATCCTTCGATGAATATCAACATCAACTATCTAAAAAAAAGCAGTTCACTCAATCAACTTCTACAACTATCTGCAGCTGAAAAGTAGCAGTTGGTCTAGAATCCTTCAACAATAATTATTGTAACTTTTTCTTGATATTAGAGACCCACTTTTTCTGAAAATCCTAGCTAAAGTGAAAATCAAATCGCTAAAAATATGCTTGAACTTGATAAGCTATTTGAGCAGGCAGTAGGGCTTAAAACAGCTTATCTTATCAATGCTTAAGCAATTTTAATACCCTAATATTTAGAATAAACAAAGAAGAGACATAAAGCAGTCAGCGCAGATGTAGCATTAAAGGGCAAATCATTGGAGTAAGTTGTTTTCGATTATGGTCATAAACTTGAGCATGTATTTTACTCCTACCCATTTGTAGAGAGCATTCCGAAAGCTAACTTCTCAGAGCTTTTGGGTGCGATGGAGGCCATAGGTTTTAAAGGAAAGTTGATTCTTTCAGGGGGATCCACTTATGATGAGTAATTTTAACGGTTCCAGATTGCAGCAAAGAAGGCAGGTTTTTCATAGAAGTTGTAATTTGCACTTTAAAACGATGGATGGTACACAATGATTTGATTTATAATGATGTCTTTGTTATTTATCTTAGTTATTTTATGTCAAGTCTTAATAGGAATAAATAAATATAGAAACATATTTTGAAGACAGTTTACTAAAGTAGCCCCAAAAGTTGATAAGCTTTATAGATATAAATACTTTAATGTATAATTTAAAGCTAAAAGATATTCTAGTAAGATAAATTGCACATACTTTATTATCTCTTTTACCCCATTATAAAAATGACTGAAAAGCCAAGCCAATAGTACGAGGTAGAGAAAGTATTAGATAAAAGAATAATTGAAGGAAAAAACTAATACAGAGTACTCTGGAAAGGTTACTATGAACACGAAGCAACATGGTAACCTTAAGAATGTCTTGAACATTCAAAAAAATTGATCAAAATATACTAAAAAGAAGAAAAAATCAAAAGAAAAAAAGATATAAATTAAAAAGCAGTTGAACAGAATCAAAAACAACTAATCGAATCTAATTATCAATTAATTAATAATTTCAAAGAGTTAGAATAGCTGTTTACTGAAAAACCATTCTTCCACAATCCCATTCCGTTTATAAAAATGGGAAAGCCACGTTAACCCATAACAACGTTTGAGTTATTAATATAAAAATCTCCCAACGAGATGATCAAAGTTTAAAGATTTGACTATATTGCAGGCTAATGGAAATAAAAGCTTGAAACATGTTCATCTATAATAGCAAAAGCATCGACAAGATAGAAAAATTAACTTGTATTAAGCGAAGCACCAATAATGATAGATGGCATTTCTACTCAGAACAAACAATATATTGTACATTTCGTTTTCTAACAAAAAATGTACAAATGCTAGTTAAAAATGCTTCGGCTTTTGAAACCACACTAGATTATCTAGTTTTTGCTCGAAAGATATGACCCTTGTGATAGTAAGATCAAAGCATCGAAAGAAATTTACTAATATTTGAATAAACATCCAGAAAGAAAGTGGGAATATTTTGATTGATTGTTTTATACGTTTATTTTTACAAACACAGCTCTTCTCCTTGGATTTCCTTAGTCATATTAAGTATGATCTTGGATGTAGGTCAAGATTCCTTCTTTATCTCTTTCACCGTTGTATGTTAAAGGTGAAACTGTCTTGTCTTTAGCAAACCAATATAGAGTAGGGAATCCAGAATAATTAAGACCTTCAACTTAGTTGAGAGATCCATCGAAGTTTGCCTAAACTATATTAGGATTGTGTGCAATCGCTTCAGCTGCAGCATCAAAATGTGGGGCAATAGTTTTGCAATGACCACACCAGGGGGCATAGATTTTCAAAAAAACTTACTTTTCAGTTCCTAGAACTTCTTTTTGGAAGTTATTTCCTACTATAGTCTTAACTGCACCTGTTTATTGAGTCGGAATAGGAGCAGATTTCAAATACTGTTTAATTTCTCCCGCTTCGACTTTGGCAACAAAAGCTGCAATTGTTGGAGGAGACAGATCCGAAGTATCTCCCATATATTTTTTGTAGCATCAACAAGGTAAACGAGGGCAGGTGTGTTTTATACATTAATACCAAGAAACTCACCAAATCTTTTAAAATGATCTGCATTTTGCTACTTATCAAGAGTGGTATAGAGATGGTCTGCATCACTTGCAGAAGAAGCAACATATTGAGATGATAATTATGTATCAGATGGCGAAGTAAAGAGAATAAATGTATCTTTTTTTATCCTTGAAGATAGCATTGACAGCCTGCTCCCCAAAAGCGATGTACTTCGACTCGAGTTGTACCACCAGTATGATTAAAACGAATGCTAACAGTTTCATAAGATACACTATATAAAACGACTAGAATAGCTGCTTTATTTCATATAGATATAAAACTAATAAAATAAGAAATTTGTTACTATCAGGATGTCAGAGGTCAGAGTCTGGTTGTTTAATGTTCCCAAAACATTCCGATTGTTTTGCTTTGAGTAGACACTAATCCAAAGCCATACTGACCTCCAACATCTTGAATTTTGTTACGACATCACCCTCACCCATAATTCTACCAACAGCCATCTATTCCTCCCCAAAAGCAAAGGGTAACGAATAGATATCGGATTATTCTTTATACTTCTATTCGCAATGTGATTCTTAGATTTTAAAATTGACAGGATAAATGTTCCACAGTTATTCCTTGCTGTTATTGACTTCTTTTTTCTCTATTGGTTAAGATAAACACATAATTTAGAGCTATTTTTTATCATGTGATCTTGTATGAGGTTTCTCTTACTTCTCTTCAACCTTTAAAATTTATGATTATATTATGAACTCTAAAGTATAGAGTCTTTGGGTGATGAATTCGCTTCATTGCTTTATTATTCTTTATCTTTCTCGTCATTGTAATTATTGACTTTTTTGCGCTTTTTGCAGTTCTTTCTGAACTCATGCATCTTCAATATTTTTTAATCTAACTTTTAGTCCACTCCTTACATATTCTAGTCTATCCCATATACAATCAAGTAGGAAATTTATGTTAGTACATCTAAAATAAATCTAAATTTACCCTTTGCCAAATTAAATGCATCTGGACCTGTCAACCTCAGCCGCTTCTCATAATGTCCATCCACAACCGACATAAGTTTACTCAAATATTGTGATTAGAATTGCCTAATATTCTTAAATTCTTTCCTATGCCTTTGATTGGCTAAATACCCATTTATCTTTGTCAAAACTCGTCGAACAGAAGAATAGAAGAAATTTTTGACTCCATTGTCTGTCCTACCAAGCAATTTCGCTGCGATTTTTGCCCACTTGTTGCCAAACTTCAAATGTATTTCAAATAGAGTTAAGATTTCTGATTATGTCCATTCGTCCCTCACAATAGCAGGATTCAGTTGATGTTGCCATCTTTCTCTACACTGCTTGCCTGATCTCTGTCTTACTGTTCTTGCGAATAGTTCTTTAGAAACCTAAACCCATTTGTGTTTATCTTCGAGAGAGGCTAAGAGTAGTTGTTATAGGATTTGATCTTCCTAGATATGGGAGTGGGTACTTCGGGTGTCCAGCCTCGCTTGGAAGTGTTAGCTGGCATATTGGTTAATAGTGTTTTATTATTAAATTTAATTTTCCTAAATTGAAGTTAGCATTTCCATTTAATTTCCTACTTAGTGTTCTTCTGATTTAACTATAATTAAAATGTCATATCTATCCAAAAAGTATATAATTAACTAGCAAAGTATAAAGGATAGGTATTATTAATAGTAATTTGTGTATTTATTGATTAATATATAGCTGACAAGAAGTTTCTTTTTATAAACTATTGTCCAGGCCAATCTTCATATGATTTGAGAAACGCAAATTGATTGGATTGATTATCTAAAAGAAATAATCAAGGAGAAAGAATTAGAATAATGAGTGACTATATCAAATGATCAAATCGAAGATGTATTCAATTAATTGGGAAATTAATCTCTTATAAATTAGATTAAATAAGTCTAGATAAATTTTACAGTTAGATAAAAATGAAATGACAAATAAAATTTAATATATTCCATAAAAAGCATTGAGTAAAGAAAACTGAGCGCAAAAAGTATTAGTGTTTTAGGGAAGCTCAGCCCATTACTTTTATGAAAGGTCTAAAAATTCCCAAGGAATTAGGCCAACAATAACATACAATTGCTGGCTTTAAAGAGAAGAAAATAACCAATAACAATCCCAAATGACAAAAATGAAAAGGCTCGACTTAAATTACTTTTGCATACTCATCTTGATGATGACTGGAACAGATAAAATAGTCTAGTTGAAAATAAAAGGATAGCATAGTTTTTAAGCGTTTAATTACTTAAAAAACAGCACTAGGATATACTAAATTGCTTTAATAAACAGCCAAAATTCACTCAAAGAGTCTTTGAGCAATCTAAAGTTAAAAAGAAATACGAAATAGAACCATCAATGTTCAGGTGAGCCAACAAACAAAAAAAGTCATCGGATGTTCGAAAAAATCAAGTATTTGGTAAGAAAAAGCATAAGTCTTTTTAATTCATAAAGATTGCAATTAAAGCTAGCAAAAAACTAAGAAAATAAATTATGCGAAAACATTTGCTCAAAATTTGTCGGGAGAAGGAGGCGAAAAGCTAATTTATATAAGCTAAAAGCCAGATTATTTTATACAGTATTAATAATGCTGTATGTAGTGAGTTTAGTCTTTTTCGTGCTACAGCTACAGGTTGTACCCCTGCATATTTTTCTCCTTATCTTCAACACTGCTTTCGTAGACGTACTGGACGATTTGGTCAAGTCCTTAATGGTTGATTTAGCTAGAATGTTGAGTCGACATAGTTTTCAACGTGTACATTAAAAATGATAAGAATAGTATGATTTTTTTGATTGAAATTAAATAACTAAACTTGAGAGACATGGATGGATTGATCGGTTGAGTTGGAGGATATGAATATAGCTATTTTTATTAATTTTGCTAATCGTTTTTATTAAGTAAGTAAATACCATATTAAATACATTTTTTAGATAAAATTCTTTGTTATATTAATTATACGTCTTCCGATCAATTAATAAAAGTTTCTTAAACTCAAATAGTGCTGAAGAGGAGAATTTGCACAGAAAAAGCGTTGAAATACTTAATTTCTATATGGCTCATTACAAGAAGAGACGAGGGTGTTTTTTGTTGTGTTGATTCTTATCACTACTGTATTTAAGATTGTATACTCTTTTGGATCTTCTTCATAAAAAAGCAGATATTTCTGTCAAAACATCAACTAATGTTCCGCTCACATTATCTAGGAGATATAACTAATTTACTCATTTTTTTCAAATTTTTATTGAGTAACAAAATAAATATTTTATCAAAAAGTTTCGAGAATAACCAAAATGTAAATTAAAACTATAGTCAAAGTAAAGCAAATAAAAATAATAAAACTTCACAATCATTTATCTTAATTGATTTCATATGCGAAATAGATGAGAAATAACTATTTCTTGCTTGCTTTAACATCCGAAACTTGGTTATTTAATTACATTGAATCATCGTGAGTAACAATGATCTACCTTTTTTCACAGATAAACCAGCAGAATTTAAATCGAAGTATATCTTTCTGCTGGTGAAGCTAGGCTATTTATGTCTCTATGTCCGATTTGCATTTTGTAGGTTTGATGATCTGTCAAATTGAATAGTTTTATGGAGATTAGACAAGGGCTTCAGAATATTAAATTTTCTATCTGATATTCTCTGCCTTAGGTGATGCTATATCTGATCACTACGATTAATGTCTCCAAAAGAGCTAGTTTTCTTTTTAGGGAAATATCTCAAGGGAACGGAATGTTAATTTTAGTTAATTTATTTAGAATGCATAACAGAGAGACTGCGGCTAAAGTGTTTCTTTTGATGATTAAGAACCTTTCTACAAAAATCTTTGATCATTTTTTAATTATGAGCATTTCTAATTTGCAGCTACTCATAAAGCTTTTATTTTCTTAAATCAGCTGACTCCATATAATTTTGTCTTAGAAATCTCGTTTTTTATAACCCAAGTAGATTTCCAAAAGTAACCCTTTATTTGCTCAAATTATTGACGATTTTTTCGGTTTATCTAAGTTTGAATAGTAATGGTTTTTTGGCAATTACTTTATTTTTAGAAAATGAATTATTTTCCTTCCTTTCGTTAAAGTTGATTAGTTTCATCGTTTTTGGTTCTACAAATACTTGTTTATCAATGCTATTGACCTCATCATCAATTATTTTAAGTGAATAGATGTCATTGCGTGTGCCCTATTTGATACAGATGGGACATTTATAGTTGAGTGAACATTGAATTTAAAGTTCAACGTTTTTATCTAAATTTTGCTTTTATGGTTGCACTCTTTGAAAAGATAAAAGTTGAAAAGTTTTTCAAGTTTATTAAAAACCATTTCTTTTTAAAAATTCTTCTCTTTAGAGCAGTCACTTAATTCTATCAAAATATCCTGATTTGTAACTTACTAAAAAGTTCCATTCTGAATCAGTTCCATCGTTTGTTTCAACTGTTTTTTGATAAACAAGTTTACTTATTTGGAATGCAAGTGGATAAGGTTTTCAATAAATTGGTTTGCTTATGAAACAAAGAATGTCTTTGTTTGCTTATAGCCACCTTGTTTCTGCAAAGACTAAGAAGATGTTCTGCATAATTCGATTATCTTTTATTTGAGTGTTTTTCGGGTGAGTTAGAGTGAAAGTTGGGATGATTCCATAATTTCTTTTAGAAATTCATTACAGAATACTTTTATTATATAGCAAAAATGTAATTATGGTTGGCTAAAAGATGCCTTAGGTTTTGCTATTTTTTAGTTGATCGAATTAAATTATTTTATTGGCAAATAATATCTTTGAAGATGTAGTTTAGAGTTATACCTTGCTTGTCTATCAATAGTAGGCTTGTAAATGGTTCTAAAACAAGTATAAAAAGTGGTAAACAACTTCAATCACCTGAAAGTGCATATAGAATAGTTGGTCCTGATGGGTTAGGCTACAGCAGTATCTCTAAGGATAAACTTTAGACATTCTAAAACAAAAGTAAGTGTAATCCTTCTATAAGTGGAAGTAAAAAGATTAAAAACACTTCTATATATCCCAACTAATCTCTCCTTTATGATCACATTTTAGACTCAAAATAAAGTTTTCATTCAAACTTAAATAATCTAAATCCTGAGGATTAAATACTCTTTTCTAAAGAAAGAGCAAAATATCGAGCGAAAACATACCAGGACCGAAAATAATCTAAAATATGTAGTTTAAGTACAAAATATTACAGAAGAAACTAAAAATAAAAAGATTAGCATAAACACTCTTTATCTACGAATAAACACTATAAAACAGTCAACTTTAATCTGAGGCCATAGTCATTTTGTGCTTAAAAGGTTTAGAAGTCTCGATCTAAAATAGATCCACTCATGGATGAATCAAAACAGAAACCATCCTCCAAAATACATAGTGTGTATAATTAAATCTCAAGCATAAGAATCCCCAAAACTCATCATCTATAGTTTTACAGCAAGCTGTCGAACTTAACGAATCGAAATTAAGCAATAAACGTAAAATACAGGCAAGTGGAGAGTAATTTTGATAGGTTCAATTAAGAAATGAAAATGTCGTTGCATAATCAACTTAATGAGATCTAAAATTTACGCCAAACGATGATAAAGTAGTATAAATAAAGAACAATCAAGATCAATCTGACGACTACAACCAATTAAGGCAAGACAAAACAAAATATAGAACAGTTAAAAACAGATTAAAATAGAATATCTACTTTAAATAAGTCAATTTCATTTATAGTCGAATGATATTATAATCTTCATACAACCAGTATTAATAATCTATTTTATTCGGATCTTCTAAAGGGTTAAAAAAATATAAATAATAGTTTCTGAATACATTTTAATGTCCCTTTAGCCATTATTGTATTTTCACTTTCGTCAGTTATCGTTTACTAATTGCAAAATTATTTAAAGTTTAAAAAACAATGGCTCAAGTCCAACTGAAATAAGGAGTAGTCATGACTTACCAAGTTCTGCAAAACGCAATAACGTACCAAGTGAGAATAACAAACACGGCTAAGGGTCTATGGATGTGCATTTAAGAAGCAGGGCTCAACTGGAAGCTCACCATCACTAACGAAATGGTTGAGCAAACTGTAACTAAAGCTTCTAGCAGCAAATAAACCATGAATCTCAAATAATTCACAGTCAATTTGTTACAGGCAATCACCAAAGTTTCATAAAAATGGACTTTAGGTATTATGACACCCATCTAACTGTAGGTTTTGAGAGGAGGTACACCATCAAAACAAGCTAACAATAATAAAATCTACTTGATACTTTCTGATAAAGAAAAGAAGTACATATTCTTTCATGAAGATTCCATTATCCATTTACTTTTTTGATGAGTGAGCTGGGAGAAAAAGAAAAGTTAATTTAGGCAATAAAGACTATGAAAACACAATTGTAGTAGCTGAGAGTGGAGAGAAGTGATAAATCACAGAGTTCTTTTTCGATAATGAATGAAACTTACAACATGAGCGAGCAGATAAAGATATAAAATGAGTAGCTTAAGAAGAAAATAAGGATGTGCTAATAATCTCTAACCCAGAAAAGAGGAGCTGTCTAAATAGACTTGATTTTGAAAGAGAAAAATAATCTAGAGATCCAAGCTGAAACTAAAAAACGTGAATAAAACAAGTAAATTACTCGTCTCAAAAATATCTACCAGATGATGGAAAGATAAATAAAAGAAGTATAAAACTAAGTGTAAATGATAAATCGCTAACTCTTGATGTTGGAAGATAGTGTAGGAAATTCAGCAAAAATCAAATCACACGCAATCAAAGTGTTAAAATCATACTAAAATTAGCTGAGAACACAGAAAAAGGTGTTACAGAAACAAGTTAAATAAATTTAGACTCTGAAAAGAAACATTGTAACTTCTAAAAATAATGAGAGAAAAGTACAAGCTAAGATCAAACAAATACAAGCCTAGATCGACCAAAGCAAAAAGAAAACAAATATTAAAGAAATATCTAATAGACTTCATTCAGTTGGGAGAAATGCTGGAAGTAACGTAGATTCACTCAGTAGCAAATCACAATCAGTTGGTAGCAGCAATGGTGGAAAGCCTAGCAGTCAAACTCCAGGCAAAAGAGTACCAGTTAACTTGGTCAGATAAAATTTGATTAAAAAAAATATACCTCAAAGTAGTTCATCTCGAAATAACAATTTACTTAGAACGACCCCTAATATGAATGCTATAACGACCGATATCAAGAAAAACAGTAATGAAAAAATTCCTGGCAGAGGGATAAATTCGTCACATCAGCCTCAAGGCTATAACTCAAATACTAATCAAAGACTTTTTAATACTCAGAAATATCGAAGTGGGTCTAAGAGTGAAAATTAAAACTCCTCCGTACGTTCCGATAGTGCAGGCAAAAAGAAAGAGCTAACACAGGAATAAAGATAAAAGTAAAGATAGAGACAAAAAAAAGCTTTATAAAGATTAGCAGGGCCAAGAGCAGCAGTTCCAAAGGCTCCAAGCAATTAAAAGAAAAATGAACCACAAAATCGACTTTCTTCGCAAAATAAGCTCACTAGTAACTCAATGAATCGTGGAGGAGTTGTTAACAAAGGAGGATCTTTGACTAAAGACCAGAATAATAAAAAAGACAGTGCAAAAGAGATGCTACTGAAGATGAAAGAAATAAAAGCTCATTATAACAACCAAACGAATAAGAACGCAAACAGCAAAAATTTTGCTAACAAAATAGCTGACCTAACAAATAAGAATCCATGATTGTTAAAAGTTGGTCTATAATTTTTTAACCACATATTATAACCTAAAAACAAATAAATGATCGAATATTTTACACATTTGTATTAGTTTATATTTATTAATGCTTCGTATCCCTTCCCTTAGGTACGCGGTTTCGCAGCACATTCATCTCAAAAACCCATTCCCCACTGTAAATCATAAGCCAGAACCTTACACTGGACCTGCTTTTGAACAAGTAGTAAAAGATAGGACCACCTTTATGCCCAACTTTTATTTCCATTATTACAAAAAACCACTCCTCATAGTCGAGGGACATCTTCAATACCTCTATGATCATACTGGTAACAGATACATCGACCTCATTTCCGGTATTTCGACAGTCGCTTTGGGTCACTCACATCCAGCAATCACTAAAGTGGTTTCAGAGCAAGTTGCAAAACTCACTCATACTTCTCCCATTTACGCAAGTGAATGGCAAGGTGAGTATTCAAAGAAACTATGTGAAGCTTTAGGTGGATAATACGATAGCGTCTATCTTTGCAATTCAGGAGGTTAGGCTAATGATTTCGCTGTTTATCTTTCAAGATTGTACACCAATGAGTACAAGTTTTTCAGTTTGAAAAATGGGTACCACGGAATGGCAGGAAATGCTGGTAATATCACTAGCGTTGGTACTTGGAACAGTCCTATGAGAGGTGGCTTTGAATTCGAAAAGCTAGCTTGGCCTAGTACCTATAGAGGAGCCAACCAAACTGCTTAGCAACTTATTAAAGAAACAGAGGAGACAGTTAACGCAACTTCAAATGGCAAAGTTGCTGGTGTTATCTTCGAATGCATTCAAGGAGCTGGAGGAATTAATCCTATTCCTGAGGGTTACCTTCCAAAACTAGTCGATCTTATCAGAAACAAACATGGAGGTCTGATTATATGCGATGAGGTTCAAACTGGTTTTGGTAGAGTTGGTACTCCATTCTGGGGACATAGATGGCAAGGTATTAAGCCTGATATCATCACAATGGCTAAAGGTATTGGAAATGGATTCCCTATTGGAGCTGTTGTTACTAAAAAGTCCATTACTGATAGAATAAAACAAATTTATTTCAACACCTTCGGAGGAGGACATATCCAGTGCAGAGTTGGTTTGACTGTCTTGGAAACAATCCAGAAGGAAAAACTCGCAGAAAATGCTGAAAAGGTAGGAAACTATCTTATTGCTGAGTTCACCAAACTTTCTGAAAAACACAGAATTATTGGTAATGTAAGAGGTAAAGGATTGATGATTGGTATTGAAATCGTCAAAAATAAAGAGACTAAGTAGTTAGGAAAAGAATAAACTAGCCAGTTGATGTAGTTGACCAGAGAAAGAGGTATTCTATTCGGAAAAGGTGGAGCCTTCGGTAATGTCTTAAGAATCCAACCTCCTCTCTGCCTTAGCATGTAAGACGCCAAGTACGTTGTAGATGCTTTCGAATGTGCTATTCTTCACGTTAAATGATGAGATTATGCTATTCTCATATAATTTATAAAAACTTTACATTTTAATGCCTTTTAATAATAAGATCGCAAAAATAATTAAAAATCAATAAAAAATACCTTGGACATAATATTGCCACTTGTCATACCATCGAGAACGCCAATTATCAATGCTGCTGTTGATCAGATTTTGACAATAGAAAGATATTTCTGCATCGTTGGTGATTCCTGGAGGGTTGAATCTCTCTTCTAGCTTTTAAATTGACTCATCTCCTTTTACAAAACAAGACATCGTCTTACCATAACTACTGTACATTAGCTTTGTCAGGATCAATATTCTATGCTGATGCTTTCTGCAGGCATTGAAAGCTTTATAAAACAAAAGCCTAAAAGATTGGAACTGGGAAGATTAAATACCACCTAATGCTTCAACATACTAGCTTGTAAGTTTAAATGGTAAATTTTTCTACAGTTAAACTCCTTTTCCTGGAGTATTCGTCATAAAATAACCATAGTCTATATGGAAAATGGTTCCATCATTTTTAATCATGATATTTCCATTATGTCTGTCTTTTACTTGAAGGAAGTAAGTAACAAGACTGTATCCAACTAAAGAGTTAATAAAGTTTTTTATTTTAGTTTTATTGTTCAGAAGTGTTTTTAAGCTGCCTCCTTTTTTTCTTAAAGAATCTATTGTGATAGCATCTTTCACACATTCCATTATGCCAGCTTCATGAGAAATAGGTAAAACTTCATAAGGTGACAATTTAAAAAAGCTTTATAAAGATTAGCAGGGCCAAGAGCAGCAGTTCCAAAGGCTCCAAGCAATTAAAAGAAAAATGAACCACAAAATCGACTTTCTTCGCAAAATAAGCTCACTAGTAACTCAATGAATCGTGGAGGAGTTGTTAACAAAGGAGGATCTTTGACTAAAGACCAGAATAATAAAAAAGACAGTGCAAAAGAGATGCTACTGAAGATGAAAGAAATAAAAGCTCATTATAACAACCAAACGAATAAGAACGCAAACAGCAAAAATTTTGCTAACAAAATAGCTGACCTAACAAATAAGAATCCATGATTGTTAAAAGTTGGTCTATAATTTTTTAACCACATATTATAACCTAAAAACAAATAAATGATCGAATATTTTACACATTTGTATTAGTTTATATTTATTAATGCTTCGTATCCCTTCCCTTAGGTACGCGGTTTCGCAGCACATTCATCTCAAAAACCCATTCCCCACTGTAAATCATAAGCCAGAACCTTACACTGGACCTGCTTTTGAACAAGTAGTAAAAGATAGGACCACCTTTATGCCCAACTTTTATTTCCATTATTACAAAAAACCACTCCTCATAGTCGAGGGACATCTTCAATACCTCTATGATCATACTGGTAACAGATACATCGACCTCATTTCCGGTATTTCGACAGTCGCTTTGGGTCACTCACATCCAGCAATCACTAAAGTGGTTTCAGAGCAAGTTGCAAAACTCACTCATACTTCTCCCATTTACGCAAGTGAATGGCAAGGTGAGTATTCAAAGAAACTATGTGAAGCTTTAGGTGGATAATACGATAGCGTCTATCTTTGCAATTCAGGAGGTTAGGCTAATGATTTCGCTGTTTATCTTTCAAGATTGTACACCAATGAGTACAAGTTTTTCAGTTTGAAAAATGGGTACCACGGAATGGCAGGAAATGCTGGTAATATCACTAGCGTTGGTACTTGGAACAGTCCTATGAGAGGTGGCTTTGAATTCGAAAAGCTAGCTTGGCCTAGTACCTATAGAGGAGCCAACCAAACTGCTTAGCAACTTATTAAAGAAACAGAGGAGACAGTTAACGCAACTTCAAATGGCAAAGTTGCTGGTGTTATCTTCGAATGCATTCAAGGAGCTGGAGGAATTAATCCTATTCCTGAGGGTTACCTTCCAAAACTAGTCGATCTTATCAGAAACAAACATGGAGGTCTGATTATATGCGATGAGGTTCAAACTGGTTTTGGTAGAGTTGGTACTCCATTCTGGGGACATAGATGGCAAGGTATTAAGCCTGATATCATCACAATGGCTAAAGGTATTGGAAATGGATTCCCTATTGGAGCTGTTGTTACTAAAAAGTCCATTACTGATAGAATAAAACAAATTTATTTCAACACCTTCGGAGGAGGACATATCCAGTGCAGAGTTGGTTTGACTGTCTTGGAAACAATCCAGAAGGAAAAACTCGCAGAAAATGCTGAAAAGGTAGGAAACTATCTTATTGCTGAGTTCACCAAACTTTCTGAAAAACACAGAATTATTGGTAATGTAAGAGGTAAAGGATTGATGATTGGTATTGAAATCGTCAAAAATAAAGAGACTAAGTAGTTAGGAAAAGAATAAACTAGCCAGTTGATGTAGTTGACCAGAGAAAGAGGTATTCTATTCGGAAAAGGTGGAGCCTTCGGTAATGTCTTAAGAATCCAACCTCCTCTCTGCCTTAGCATGTAAGACGCCAAGTACGTTGTAGATGCTTTCGAATGTGCTATTCTTCACGTTAAATGATGAGATTATGCTATTCTCATATAATTTATAAAAACTTTACATTTTAATGCCTTTTAATAATAAGATCGCAAAAATAATTAAAAATCAATAAAAAATACCTTGGACATAATATTGCCACTTGTCATACCATCGAGAACGCCAATTATCAATGCTGCTGTTGATCAGATTTTGACAATAGAAAGATATTTCTGCATCGTTGGTGATTCCTGGAGGGTTGAATCTCTCTTCTAGCTTTTAAATTGACTCATCTCCTTTTACAAAACAAGACATCGTCTTACCATAACTACTGTACATTAGCTTTGTCAGGATCAATATTCTATGCTGATGCTTTCTGCAGGCATTGAAAGCTTTATAAAACAAAAGCCTAAAAGATTGGAACTGGGAAGATTAAATACCACCTAATGCTTCAACATACTAGCTTGTAAGTTTAAATGGTAAATTTTTCTACAGTTAAACTCCTTTTCCTGGAGTATTCGTCATAAAATAACCATAGTCTATATGGAAAATGGTTCCATCATTTTTAATCATGATATTTCCATTATGTCTGTCTTTTACTTGAAGGAAGTAAGTAACAAGACTGTATCCAACTAAAGAGTTAATAAAGTTTTTTATTTTAGTTTTATTGTTCAGAAGTGTTTTTAAGCTGCCTCCTTTTTTTCTTAAAGAATCTATTGTGATAGCATCTTTCACACATTCCATTATGCCAGCTTCATGAGAAATAGGTAAAACTTCATAAGGTGACAATTTAACAGATATTTTTTCCATTTTGAAAATTTTATCGAATTCTTGAAGTAGTTGCATTGCGAAGCTTTCTTGCCTGAGGTCATCATTGCTTTTAATAATCATATGGATGAGTTTATATCCTGGTAAGCTACTGTAGATTGATGTCTCTTGTATCCTTTAGAACTGGTCTTCACCACTTTAACCAAAATAATCATCATTCTAAAGATTTTTTTTATCATTTGGATTGTTAACGAGCTCTTTACAAACATGCTCTGTATTTTGATTTTCTGATTTACTTTCTACTTCTTCTTCAATTATTTAAGATCTATCAACTTAGGTTTATTATTCTTTTTTATTTTTTTCTTGCAATATTTTTCTCTCTATGTTTGAAAGATTGAAATATTTACTCCAGCCTTTTAATTTTAATATTTTTTCATTTTAAACTCTCTAACCTCTTGAATTTTTATGATGCCTCACTTAATTTTATCTTTTTTATTTTTCATTCTTTATGCCTACTCTACTCTATTTTATATCCTCTTAATCATCAATTTCTTCATCTTCAAATAAATTAGATTTTCTCAAATCCTTTCTGTTGTGCGCTGTCGATCTTATCTTTTTATCTCGTGAAATTCCATCGTTATAAGTTGGGTTCAAGAATGATTAAAAACAAATATAATATGGAGCTCTCTATTTAGTTTTGAAAACTTTTGATTCTTCACAAAGAATGTTTACTATATTTAGATCTTGATATGAATCTTTTGTAAAAGGGATGTAAATAGTAGCAGGCAATCTTTTGTTCACGTTTTTAAGATGAGCCTTCAGGTCTTCATCTCGATTTGGGGAAGTAATCAAAATTTTACTCAACTAAACTAAATCGGAAAAGAAATTGATTGTAGATTCAAATAGTCCTTTGGGAAAAGATACAGGTTTGGATATAACTGCTTAATAAATGTTAGATTGCCTTAAAGATTTAAGTTTACTGATTTTAATTTTTTACTGTGATTATCTGCTCTCTCGTGTTTTTACTAAACTCTATATATTCTAATTTGATATCCCAGTGGTTTCCTAACTCATCTTTTTTTTATTGTTAAGGTGTAGAATCGAGTTGTTGATAGGTTCGAAACTACACCGTATATTTTCTTTATCTTAACTTTACTACTAATATCTCGACTACACAGAAAGTGCATTTTAAAGTACTATGCAGGAATCGTTGATCGATTGAACCTGCTAGCTAATTATCTTTGCAAATTCCTTTTCAGCTTTATGATGTTGATAGCAGCGATTAATCATGCTTCTAAAATGATAGTTATATTTACTAACCCGTTAATATTTGATAACTGATTCTCCATTTGTGACGATCTAGAGTGATTTCATGTAAAAATAGTATTTCAAAGAGAAATGAATATCTACTTTGCATGCTCTAATCAGTAGTTTTTCTAACTACATGTTCTTTAGCTATTCATGGAAAACTAGGTATGTGCATAACTAAGGAATGTAAAATTAGAGATCTTACTTTGAAAATACGATGGGCTCGCTTTGGTTATTTATAATGTTCATCAATTCCGAGTATATCTAACTATCCTCTCCCAGAAGCAGGGCTACCAATATGAAAAATGGATCCATGATGACGCTAATTTTTTTATTTTCATGTAATTTTCGTATGTATTTTTTGATCATTTTATGGAAGGCTTCTTTGCGATGTTCTGACGTCAACAATGAAAAATCGAGATCCTGAATAAGGTAAAGAATAACTTGGCAGGCATGGATACATTTACAGCAGAAGATCTTGGCAAGGCAACCTGAATAGCTAGAAGCATACCATAGTGTTGTCTTTGTAAAACCGTTATGGCTTCGAAATTTTTATGTTCTCGTCTTTATTAAATCATCATTATATATCGTCTTAATGAAGAATGATAGATAACCTTAATATAAAACGACTTTAACAAAAAAATTGTTAAAACCTATACTTCCATCGAAAATGATCGATCTTTGGAAGGTTTATTAGTAAATCGATATTATGGATTGGAAGAGTATGAATAACTAAGTTGGCTTTACAATCATATAATTTTTCTATTCTTTAGCACTCTCTTTATTTACAAGTAGTGGAGGAAACTGATAATGAGAACCACTGTAATCGAAAGGAACACAAATCCGACTGACTTGAAAGATACGAGCTTCTGCAACTCCATATTGTACTCATTTACAGTCTTACTATAAAACTACTGTTCTTTAACTTGTTGGTACACTTAGTTTATTTTATCTACAATTTCATCAATTAATTTGCTGTCTTCGACTTTTGGTAGAGAAGCCAGATCTGAAAGCTAAGTATACCTTGATGTACTTCGAGTCCTTGGTAGAAGTTGAAGATAAAGGATGATTAAATATCATAGTTATTGTTTATGCAAAGGAAATACTCGCCTGTCACAGATGCATAACTATCGATTTTTTTGGAAAATTCAGGTCGTTTGTTGATAATTAGAGGAGTGCCATCTCTGTGATTGAGTGAGATCTAGAATTATTAGTGTTATGATTATATTCTGAAGTGAAAAGGTGTTGCTTATGCTGAGTGATAAGAGTATTACTAAGAAGTTATCCAAAGCAGCGTCTGCCGTTGGATCTGAGTGTGAATTCAAATTTGATTGTGTTAATTTGATACACAAACAAGAGTGTGATCATAATCGCGAGGGCTCTATGTTTACTCTACATAATGAGTGATATATAATATTTGAGGGTTTGAACTATTCAATTGTTAATTATTAGAAAAGATTCTTTAGAATTGATCAATTAGATATTGCTTTTATGTCTGAGAATGCAATTTAAAATACTTGAGATCTTGTATTGTGAGAACTTAATTCTGTCATTTAATTAACATTAATTATATCATGCCACTCTACGAACTCATAATCATCACCAAATGCAACCAACCTGCCGTAGCCGTCAACTTCCTCAGAGGAGTTACCAAATTTATCTGTGATAGGGGAGGCAATGTCAGAGACGTCAAAATTCTAGCTGATAGGTAAACATAAATTCATTCAGATTGTTGGCCAAATAAATGAAGTCTTTAGACAGAAAACCAACACTTATAGGACGTTATAACCAGGTTCTTTTCGATGGTCCGCCTTCGATGATGCCTTTGATTAATAAAGAATTTAGGTTGGATAACAACGTACTCAAAATAAGCTATTTCAAAATCAAAGATTTCTATTCTTATGCTCAGGAATACAACAAACCTTTGTATAGCCAAGTGTAGCAAGGTAGTCCCAAGGATGATATCGCTAGGAAGATAGCAATACTGAGACAAGAAGGATGAGGAATGATTGAGAGAAATACATTTAATACTATCCAAATCATAGGAAAATCCACAATTTTTTTAAGAAAATACTGAAGTTCGTTATTAGATATCAATCTAAAGCTGAAAGCAGATATAAAAATCTTTGAAATAATCAAATTTATTTCCCCCAAACACAGCAAAATCGATGTTTTTAGGGTGTTAATTCAAAAGGAAGTTGTCCGAATACTTACAAACTACGAGTATCCACAGATGAGATGCATTTATATTTTAATTTTTATGAAATTTTACCCGATTTATTGTTAGTTGCCCAAACTACAATATACTTGTATCCTCTCTCCACTGCTTTCTATTACCCCTTCACCATTAACCTTGAAAATATTTTAGCACTTGCCAACTAAGGCACAGTGGCTCCCAACCAAAAATGGGCTACTCTTCCTCTTTAGGTCTGGTTAAGAATATCAGCCCATTATGGTTGTATGGCTTTCTTTGTTTCGCAGTATAGAGCATTCAAAGCAGAGAAGATATTGAATTCATTCATGCAATTACTGAGATTGGGTGGGATATAGCTATAATCTTTGGCAAGTATAACTGATTTTACAATTTATCTATTATTTATAATGTCCTTTTGGTAAGCAACTTTCGATAATTGATTGGAAAGAAATTAGTCTTTCCATTGTCGGAAATATTAATTATGAAGATTTATTGTTTAGTTGAGTGGAGATGGGTATTTGATATTAAACGCTTGTCTTAGTGGTTAAAATTAAGAGAAATTGCGGCTGGCGAGGTCGATACATTACAAAATGTTTTGGGGGTTGACTTATTTTATCTCCAAGTTATATTTCTTATAGTTGGACTAGTTTTAATCTATTATTGGGATGCGATCTTTGCTAGTTGAAAAATATTGGATAGTTTTGTGCAGTTTCAGTACAGATGGTTTGGTGAATGAAAACATATCTAGAGATCTGGGTGAATGTGTGTTATAGGTGAGTATATTGGTGTTGTGATGTATTGTTTGTTTGATGATATGTATATATTTATGTTTGATCATTTGATTATTATTAAACATTCTATTTATATTAATAAAGCTTAAACCTAACAACTTTATTAATAAATGTCATCCGATACTAAACATTATTGGTATAAGCTATAAAAACAAATTCAGTTAGATAAAGCAACTATGACAGAATAAATATGTGG
>Ga0194117_10002519_pt1 | contig 19379 bp, 18 predicted proteins | sample TA2MahsurfametaG_FD_160579 | JGI IMG/M metagenome (GOLD analysis project Ga0194117, IMG submission 160579) | Freshwater microbial communities from Lake Tanganyika, Tanzania - TA2015009 Mahale N1 surface | ecosystem: Environmental > Aquatic > Freshwater > Lake | place: Tanzania: Lake Tanganyika...
GGGGGTAAATAAAGTGGTTCCATTGAATCAATTGGAAAATACCGTGGTTGAGTGGAGTAAAATCATAATGAAAAGAAGTCCCCTGGCCTTGCGCATGATTAAACGCGCAATGAACGCAGAACTCGATGGCCAACATGGATTGATGGAATTAGCCGGCGATGCCACCCTCTTGTACTACCTCACTGAAGAAGCTCAGGAAGGAAAACACGCATTTCTTGAAAAACGCGATCCGAACTTCCAAAAATACCCGAAATTCCCTTAAATATGAACATTAATGAGTTAGAGCCGAAAGTACTTTGGTCACACTTTGCAGAATTGAATGCCGTTCCAAGACCTTCAAAAAAAGAAGAGCGCATTCGAGCCTTTATGGTTGATTTTGGAAAAAATCTTCAACTTGAAACCATTGTTGATGACATAGGAAATGTCATTATAAAGAAAAAAGCCACCATTGGAATGGAAAACAGTAAAACCGTAATACTCCAGGCTCATTTGGATATGGTTCATCAAAAAAATTCCAATACCGTTTTTGACTTCGAAAAACAAGGAATTGAAATGTTTGTTGACGGAGATTGGGTAAAAGCCAAGGGAACAACACTTGGCGCCGATAATGGAATTGGTGTTGCTGCTATAATGGCTATTTTATCATCCAAAGAAATACCCCATCCTGCTCTTGAGGCATTTTTTACAATAGACGAAGAAACCGGAATGACTGGCGCAATGAAAATGGATGGGTCTCTATTTCACGGTGAAATATTGTTAAATATCGATACGGAAGATGACGACGAACTTTCTATTGGTTGCGCAGGGGGAATTGACACCAATACCTCCTATTCCTACAGCGAAAACTCCGTAACAGCAAACAGTAGCTTTTTTGAAATTTCAGTGAGAGGTTTACTCGGCGGTCACTCCGGTATGGATATAGACAAAGGTCGTGGCAATGCCAACAAATGGTTGGCTCGTATTTTATGGGAAATAAGTCAGAAAATATCAATCCAACTGATTTCTTTTGATGGGGGAAGTTTGAGAAATGCAATTCCCCGCGAAGCCACTGCGCTTATTGCTTTACAAACGAGGGTCATCCAACAATTTCAATCCATACTCAATCAGACAATTTCAACCATAAAAGAGGAATACAAAAGCATTGAACCAAGTGCTCAAATTGCTGCAAAAAAAGTAAATTCCTCGGAAAAAGCGCTGTCAGATGCTGATTACAAGAAAATTTTAAATCTTCTCTGTGCGATTCACAACGGTGTTTTTCGTATGAGCCCTGACATTGAAGGTTTAGTTGAAGCCTCTTCAAGTCTAGCCCGTGTAATAATTAAAGACGGTAAGTTTATAACACAATCCTTACAAAGAAGCAGTGTTGAAAGTACCAAAACTGAGGTTGCTATGGCAATAAGCTGCGCATTCGAGAATATGGGTTGCCAAGTCACCCAAGGCGGCGAATACCCTGGTTGGAAACCAAATCCTGACTCTGAAATTCTTAAATTAATGGAGTCTTTATACTTTGAAATGTTTAAGGAAATTCCAAAAGTTAAAGCGTGTCACGCAGGATTAGAATGCGGGATTCTCGGAAATCACCTTCCGAATGTAGACATGATTTCTTTTGGTCCAAACATTAGAGCTGCTCATTCACCCGATGAAATGGTTCAAATAAGCTCTGTTCAGAAATTTTGGACTTACTACCTTGAAACCCTTTCAAGAATTCCCAAAAACTAATTCACAGCGCATATTTATACTACTTTTAGCTATGGAATTTAAATTAAATAAAATAGAGGAGGCGATTGAAGAAATCAAAAATGGCAAGGTAATCATTGTGGTGGATGACGAAGACCGCGAAAACGAAGGTGATTTTTTAACTGCTGCTAGAAATGCTACACCGGAAATAATAAATTTCATGGCTACACACGGTAGAGGTCTCATTTGTGCTCCATTGAGTGAAGAGCGTTGTGATCAACTCGGTTTAGAAATGATGGTTAGAAATAACTCCGCAGCATATGAAACTCCGTTCACCGTAAGTATTGATTTAATTGGGCATGGATGCACCACAGGAATAAGTGCAAGTGACAGAGCTAAAACAATATCAGCACTAATAAATCCTAAAACAAGGCCTGAGGAATTAGGAAAACCCGGTCATATTTTTCCGCTGAGAGCGAGAAAAGGAGGAGTACTTCGGCGCGCAGGACATACTGAGGCAGCAATTGACCTGTCGAGAATGGCCGGATTTGAAGAAGCGGGAGTAATTGTAGAAATTTTAAACGAGGATGGCTCAATGGCAAGGCTGCCTCATTTAATGGATATTGCAAAACGCTTTGACTTAAAAATCGTATCCATCGAAGATTTAATAAAATATAGAATTACAAATGAGACGCATATTGAACGCGTTGTCGATGTCAACTTGCCTACTGAACTCGGAAATTTTCAACTGCATGCCTACAAAGACCTAAATACCGATATGGATCACCTTGTTCTGGTTAAAGGAGAATGGAAAGAAGAAGAACCCGTTTTGGTAAGAGTGCACTCATCATGTCTGACCGGTGATATTTTTGGCTCATGCCGCTGTGATTGTGGTCCTCAATTACACAAGGCAATGGAAATGATAGAAAAAGAAGGGAAAGGTGTAATTGTATACATGAATCAAGAAGGCCGTGGAATTGGATTGGTAAATAAATTGAAAGCATATAAATTGCAAGAGGAAGGGTTAGATACCTACGAGGCAAACGTAAAATTGGGATTTAAACCAGATGAAAGAGACTACGGTGTTGGCGCACAAATGCTTCGAGACCTTGGTGTGAGAAAAATGAGACTCATGTCGAATAATCCGAAAAAAAGAACCGGATTAATAGGCTACGGACTTGAAATCGTTGAAAATGTTCCTTTAGAAATAGAAAGTAATGAATACAATGAAAATTACCTGAAAGTAAAAAAAGATAAATTTGGTCATAATCTCAAATTGAACCCCTAATGCTCGAAGCTCAAAATATTCAAAAATCATTTGGAGAATTAACCATTCTAAAAGGTGTAAACTTTAATGTTGAGAAAAGTGAAATTGTTTCTATTGTCGGCTCCTCTGGTGCCGGAAAAACAACTCTTTTACAAATTTTGGGTACCCTCGATAGGCCGGACAAGGGAGAGGTAAGAATTAACGGAATCACTCCTTTCTCATTAAATCAATCGTCACTTGCTGAATTTCGAAATAAGCACGTCGGATTTATTTTTCAATTCCACCAATTGCTACCTGAATTTACCGCTTTAGAAAATGTAATGATTCCTGGAATGATAGCTGGAAAGCAAAAAAAAGTGCTTCAAGAGAGGGCACGTTTTTTACTTTCAGAGCTTGGTGTTGACCATAGACAAGGTCACAAACCAAGTGAATTATCAGGAGGAGAACAGCAACGCGTGGCTGTATGCAGGGCACTCATTAATGAGCCAAGTATAATTCTAGCAGACGAACCATCAGGTAATTTAGATACAAAGAATGCAAAAGAACTTCATGATCTTTTTTTTAAGTTACGCGAAGATTTTAAACAAACATTTGTCATCGTGACACATAACCAGGAACTTGCAAACATGGCGGACAGAAAGCTAACCATGAAAGACGGGTTATTTATATAGCATGCAATCAGATTTAAGGGAGTTTTTGATTTTTAAAAGCGATCTCTATGAGCACCCTAACTTTATCGCTTCTGATCCCATTCAGATTCCGAAGAAATTCTCACAACGAGAAGACATTGAGATTGTAGCATTTCTTGTTGCCACTATTGCATGGGGGAATCGCCAGTCAATCATAAATAGTGGTGAAAAATTAGTGCGCATCATGGGCAATTCTCCTTATGACTTTATAATGAACTACCAACCAAGGAAAGCATACGAATTTGTTCACAGAACATTTAACACCCAGGACTTACACTATTTTTTTTCAGCATTAAAACATATCTACCTGAATGGCGGATTGGAACAACAATTTATGGCCTCTGAGGAGAATCTGAAGAGCAGGATTATTGGCTTTCGTAAAGAATTTCTGAGCTCAAATCCAGAAGCAAGAACCAAGAAACACGTCTCTAATCCGGAAACAGGAGCTGCAGCGAAAAGATTGGTAATGTTTTTAAGATGGATGGTACGTTCGAATGCAAAAGGTGTGGATTTTGGACTATGGAAATCCATATCTCCCTCCCAATTATTTATCCCTTTAGATGTTCATACTGGAAATATTGCCCGTAAACTCGGGATTTTACATAGAAATCAAAACGATTGGAAAGCAAATGAAGAATTAAGAGATGTTTTCCTTAAAATTGACCCCTCAGATCCTGCTCGATTCGACTTTGCACTTTTCGGTTTGGGGGCTTTCGAGAAATTCTAAATTTCGGGGAGCGAAATCAAATGCACAATTTGTGATGTGCTACTCCTTTCATTCGGCTTCAATATAACATGATGCTCATCTTTTAACTCAAAAGTAAAGAACCACCGTTCCCCTTCAAATTGAATGTCTAATTCTTTATTTGTTGAATACACTGAAAAGGTTCCTTTTTTACCTTCGCCTCGATACAATTTTGAAAAATCGGATAGCAAAACATTGCCATTTGATGAAAAAACAAGAAGCTCATTTTTAAATTTTTGGGAAACATTTAAATTATCGCCTGGTGCGACTGAACTTAGCATCCAAATTCGAGTTTGCCCCCCATGAAACAGCTTGTCGTATTTAATCTCGTCTAGTCGGTTTCCATGAAAACATGACGAAACTAGAATCAGAATCAATATCAATAAACTAAAACGCAAAACCTTCCTTTTGTACTATTTCTTTTATTTCAGGACTAAATTCCTGACACTGTTCCTCATTGTACGTAATTTGTGTATTCCCTTTGTCATTACTAAAGCCTAAACACTTGTTAAATTCGAATTTTCCACTATTCCAGCTATATAAACAATAGAAATAAGCATTTTCTTTTTCTGAATTAAACTCAAGTACCAAATCAGATGGTGTAATTGAATTAACCGCTTTTGACTCTTTAATGAAACCTTTAAACGAATTAACCAATACAAGTGTATTATTTACACGTTCAAAAATGAACGAACGGTTCGTCATTGTGGAAAATTTTCTATCCGTAAACAATTCCCCGCTAACCGTCATGATAAATCCATCATTAAGCGTTTTATTTGGGTATAAAGGCATGAAATTAAAATACTTTTCAGACAATAGTTTATCCCTTTGATCCTTCGGTACTTCTAAAAATATTCTCTGTGGCATAGCGTTCAAAAATTGCAAGGAATCTAATTCACCAAGTAATTTTTTCTCAATACTGTTAAATTTATTATGGTGAAAATCTATATTAATAATCTTATCGCGAAGAACTTCGTTTTTGGGTGTCTGTTGTTGTTCTGATTGAGTTTTATTTTCGGCATCACCACATGCATAAATAAAAGAAATTAAAACAAAGAGTAGTAGAACTTTTTTCATGACTTAAAAATTTTAGAGGAATAAGAATAGGCATTATTAAATAATTCACGATCAATTGGAATGTTAATTTTATTCACATAAAAAAAATGAAGTAAATCCTCGGTTGGTAAATTTCCAGTTAAATCGTCTTTAGCCATTGGGCACCCCCCAAATCCTCTGATGGCACTATCAAATCTTCTGCAACCAGCTTCATAGGCCGCTTTAACTAATGGCAAAGAATTAGTTGGTCTCGTGTGAAAATGAGTGCCAATGGTTGCATTTGTTAATTGATTACTAAGTAATTTAAACAATTTTGAAACATCTTCCTCTTTGGCACAACCTATCGTGTCCGACAATGCCATAACCTTTACTCCTAAATCAACATGCAAGCGCTCACTCCAATTTACGACTAACTCAGGGGTCCATTCTTCACCGTATGGATTGCCAAATCCCATGGACAGATAAACGACTAATTGTTTATTTTTTGCTATGCATAAATTTTGAATTTCCTCTACATTTTTAAATGAATCAGAAATGGTAGAATTCGTATTTCTTTTTTGAAATTCTTCTGAAACGGAAAAAGGAAATCCTAAATAATCAATTTCAGAAAATGAAAGCGCATCCTGTGCGCCTCTTAAATTCGCTACTATGGCAAGTAGTTTTGTTTCGCTATTTAATTCAAGTCCTTTCAATACCTCAGCTGTATCTTTCATTTGAGGAATCGCTTTTGGAGAAACGAAGCTTCCAAAATCAATGGTATGAAAGCCGCATTTTAATAAGTGATTGATGTAAGAAATTTTTAGTTCTGTAGGAATCCATTCGTGCATTCCTTGCATCGCATCTCTCGGACATTCAATTAATTGTAATTCATTCATAATTTTGACAATACCGCTTTGTTTATTCGTTTCACTAATCCCGGACCTTCATAGATAAATCCTGTGTACAATTGCAGCAAATCTGCTCCAGCTTCGAGTTTTTCCAGGGCATCCGCTTCGCTGTGAATACCTCCAACGCCTATAATAGGGAATGCTTTTTTAGACTTTGTCGCCAAGTATCTTATTATCTCCGTTGAGCGTTTTGTCAAAGGTTTACCTGACAATCCGCCAGCACCAATTTGCTGCAAAGCCTCCTCTGAAGTTTGAAGATTTGGCCTCTCGACAGTGGTATTTGTTGCGATTACACCATCAATCTTTGTATTGTTGACGATATCTATAATGTCGTCCAATTGACTATCTGTTAAGTCAGGAGCTATTTTCAGTAAAATGGGTTTGCGTTTTTCCCTGGCATTGTTCAAATCTTGTAGCGTCTGTAATAGATAAGTTAAAGGTTCTTTTTCTTGCAAATCTCTAAGATTAGCGGTATTTGGTGAGGAAACGTTTACCGCAAAATAATCAACGTGGTCAAAAAGCGCATCAAACGATCTGACGTAATCGTCCACTGCGCCTTCAATTGGTGTTGATTTATTTTTACCTATATTTCCGCCGATGATGAGATCTTTGTGTTTTTTCATTTTCAGTTGCTCAACAGCTATTTCAACTCCATTATTATTGAATCCCATTCTGTTAATAATGGCCTTATCCTTTTTCAATCGATAAAGTCTCGGTTTTTCGTTACCAGGCTGCGCAAGAGGAGTCAAAGTGCCCACCTCAATAAACCCAAAACCACAACAGGCAAGATTATTAAAAAAGGTTGCATCCTTGTCAAAACCCGCTGCTAAACCTACGGGATTTTTGAAAGTCAGACCAAAAAGTTTTTTTTCCAACTTTTCATTTTCAACAATAAATATCTTCCTGTAGAAAAACTTTGCTGCAGGTAATTTTAAAGTAAGCCCTAATAAGGACATTGCCATGTAATGAACTTTTTCAGCATCGAATAAGAAAAATATGGACCGAATTAACTTATACATAAACAAAATTAAAAAAGAAAAGCGAGCCAAAGGGTCTCGCTTGAAAAATGGGATTATCGGTATGCAAACGCATTAAAGTTTGTTTTTCTCTAATTCTTTCTTTAAAAATTTCTTCCTGTTTAAACCATAGTCCTTGTAGGTTATATTCTTGGACAATATGATATTGGCATGATAATATGCATCTTTTTGTTTGCTGTCTCCTCTCTGAAAACCTGCACCAAACCAATTGACATTTCCTTGCGTTACGGAAAGATCCGAGGGGTTCGAGAGATGAGAGGCTATTGGATCTTGAAAATCCGACGGATCTTTGTAAACAGTACTCACGTCATCTATGTAATCTGAAAACGTTTTAACATAGGTAAGCTCAATACCCAGTCTCCACACTTTCGAAATTCCAAACCTAAATCCTACACCCGCAGGAACGGTTAGAGTGAACGGAAGGTACGATTTACCTTCGGTTTGCAAAGGTCTTAAGTTGACCCACTTGTCATTGGGGGCATAATATCCTTGACTGTTAAAATAAATAAGTCCCAAACCACTAAAAATGTAATATTGCTGGCTTCTATTTAATTTTGAATAATTTCCTGGTAAATTAAATGTTGGACTAAATTTTTCAATACTTGCAAAAATAAATTCGAAACGTTGTTGAATCTCTAAATTAAAGCTGCGAAAATTTAAATTTCTCGCCTTTCTTATGGCCTCTTCACTGTATTTATCGTCACCCTTCAAGTTAAACACACACAGACTCGTTGTGGTCGCAAAATTAGGGTGAAAACGCTGACGATATCCTAGCCAAGCTGCCAAACCTGTAGCCTGCCAATCTAAATCTTTCAAACTGTAGTCTTTTCCTACAGAATTAGCACCACCTAAATCTCCACTAAACTGAGTTGCACCCAAACCAAATTGAAGTTCTTTTTTATGCAAAGACCAGTTACTTTGGCTATTCAAATTGGTTTGCTGCGCCAACAAGGTAGACAACCAAAGGAAAGATGGAAGAAGAAAAATTATTTTCATTTAAAAACAAACTGTTTCAAATTTAGGGAAAAAATATGGAATAGTGAATTATTCATGATTCACTAGGGGTGAACAATTTTAACCGAGGTAAAAGATTTCTTAAGTTTACAGTGTTTTTTTTCATTCAAGTCATTTTACCAACTTAAATTAAAAAGTTAATATAAAATACTTAATATATTAATAAACAATCTATTAGAATTTTTTCAAAATTTGATGAGGGTATTTTTTACGAAATACTAAATAATTACATAATTCAGGAGAAAAAGCAGCAAAGAGGAAAATCCTACAGCTCCATAAAACCATGGATTGTAAAATAACCGAATTTGCTTTTCATACATTTTTAATACCTTTTGGAAATCTTGACGATTCTTAATGGAATGTGAATCAGGTTCTTTACGGTCTACTATAATTTTAATCATACGCTTATTTTTTATTAAAAAGTTGTTTCAATTTTATCAATGCTCTAAATGTTTTCACTTTTGCATTATTTTCGGTGAGATCCATAATCTCCCCTATTTCCTTAAACGAGCGTTTTTCAAAAAAACGCATTTCGATTAATTGCAGTTGGTCTTCTCTCAGTAAAGGTAAAATTTTCAATAACTTGGCTCTGTCGGCATCGGAGTGATCCTCGAGAAATTCATCCATTACTTGAACCACCCGAACAGAATCAATGCTTACCGTTCTTTTTGCTTGATTATCGCGAAAAAATTGATATAATTCACTTTTTGCAATTCTAAAAAGCCAAGAGGAAAATGGTACTCCTCGGTACTCAAATTTAGGTAAAGCTCCAATCGCCTTCACAAAAACTTGAGAGGTAATGTCATATGCCGCCTCGATGTCATCGACGCGACGGAATATATACCTAAAAATTGATTCGTGGTACCGGGAATACAGAGGCCCGAAGTGTGCAGGGTTTAATTTTGCTTTTTCAATGATGCTCAATTCCTCTTCGAGACGAACTGAACTTTGGTGGTACAATGCATTAGTGGACATGGCTTTACGTTTTTCTAGTTTTACAATGGAGAAAATTGAGCGATTAAACTCAATTCAAAAACCAATAACGCAATTTTGTATTTAAGGTAACACTTTAAGGATAATAATTAAAATGAAAATCTCACTTGTAAAATAAGATCGGATTTCACAGGGCCTTCAATTTCCTCAAGACCAGAACTTATTTGATTTCTGTTGTTATATATGAATACACCATAACGGAACCAAAAATCGACTTTTCTTAATGAATACCTTATTAAAAAATATGCTCTTGATCCCTGGTAGGAATAAGCGGGAACTGAAAAAGCATACTGTGCATTATTTTCAAAAGAATACAATCGTGTATCGTAACTATCAGTATCAAATAAGGCATACCTCAGTGCCAAATCTACCGGGAAACTTTTGGGTTTATAAATTAAATCTTGTGTAAATATTATGCCTTTTTCACGCAGGCGACTCGGTCGTTCAATTTGAACAAATTCAAATCGACTTTTAAAAGTGTAAAATTCGTTTAAACTGTAGGCCAAATTAAATCTAACATTTTGTTGAAATACATCCTCAATTTCTGTCACCGTAAAATCCGAATCTCTGCTATTGCGTTGTCTTAATTGTAATCGATACCTTCCGTAGAGCTCTAAAGTTTTGGAAGGTTTAAAGGTAAGTTGGGAGAGAAACTCGTGACCTCTTGACGGGGCATCAACTAAATATTTCATCCATGGAAACGTAAAAATATCTAGGTATGAATTCAAAGACCATTGCTTATTTAATCGAAGTTTGAGCCCTGCATAAACACCTTTCTCATTTTGGGTATTACTACCCTCCGAAAAACCAGCGTTGTAAAATGAGAAATAATCTTTGCTGTAGTTTCTGTAAAGTAATCCGATGCTTGCGTTTGGATCTAAGGATAAAAATATTCCGTGTACATGGGCCTGGCCACCTCGCATAGAATCTTGAAAGGGATTGAAATTCTTTGCGTATTCACCGAAGATATTCCAATTTTTGAGCGTGAACGAATAATCAAATGAAGTCACAAAATTATGTTGCCCTCGGAAATCAAATTGATTGTATGGTCGAATGTCTTTGATCAGGGATTTGTCATATCCCTGATATATGGCGGATCCACCCATGCGAAATGTTCCAAACCCATAATTTAAATTGACTCCTGCTTGATTTTCTCTAAAGCCGTTTTTGCGTGCAACTTCCTTTTCAGTTCGGTGTAATCCCGATAAATCAATAGTAGAAATAAATTCCAAATCATCGTATATTGAATCTATACTCGTACTACCATCAACCCTTTTCGAGGATAAAAAGAGTAATCCTGTCAAATTTCTAAAACCTAATTGAAGGGCGGCGCCCCGTAAAAATCGCGATTCATCTACCGAGGTATAGGGTCTTATGGGAATAGGATTGCGCTTCATGGTTGAAATATCCGCAGTTTTTCCAAATGCATAACTCGACCACATACCAAGGCCTTGTCCTATTTGCACCTGATAATCGCCAATTACAAAAGATTTTAAGTACTTCCCACCTTTAAAAAATACATGTCCGGAATAAAAATCAAAACCATTTTTCTGAGCCCCTTTGAAAAACTGTTCACCAGCATCTTTTTCTGCAGTAAACCCAACACTGATGTTATTTTTATAGGTGTACCTGAAACGCGAGTAATAGCGATCCGAATTCCCTAAGTAGTTTGTTGAATTCGTGTTTACGGTATCTGATAATTCCGAATACCCGGCTTTTCTCTCAACCGTTGGTTGATACCTCAAGAACAATTCAAACTTACCATCCTTAATTGCCTGCTTAAGTGTGATATGTAAATCATCTAAACGATCGTCGATTCGAACAAAAGGCAAAACTTGCTGTATGGTGTATAAATCCCAATAGGTTAAACTTTGAAGTTCATATATCGATATGAATTTCCCGAAGGCTTTCTTGTGAAGAAGTAAGTCTTGAATCTGAATTGGGGTAAGAAGGCTCAATTCATTTAGCTCTTCAGCATTTGTTTGATTTAAATTGATGGGATTATCAAAATAATAATTCAATTGTTCCACAATATTGGTTAGGTCAAGATTTTCACTCTGAAGTTGCTCCGAAATAAACTCTATACGCTGCTGAATTAATTCTCCTTTTTGCTCTTGTTGTGCCCAGTGCTTATTAAACATAAGAAGGAGCGATAAGACGATACTTATCCTAAACATTTACAAAAATTTATAAGAACATGAGACCGCGGGAGACCAACCCATCAGTTGATGATAGCCCGTGCCAAAATCCAACACTATTGTTTTTGCCAACACATAGCCAAAACCGAAAGAAAAGGAAACCGGCTGTAGTGAAAAACCGCCGCGAATAAAAGCATTTTCTGCAGGTAAATATTCTGTTGCGAACTTCACATTTAAGGGAAACTCTGAATTTTTTTCAATTTCCGACAAAAATAAAACCTTATCAGAAAGTTGATACCTCACTCCTAGCCTCATTAAATTTGTAAAACGGTCGTATTGATAATCGTCGAGAATAGTGCTTCCTAAATTAAAAATGCTGAATCCTATATTTACTTTTTTGTTCAGCTTTGTCAACACCCCGAATTCAGCAGTTATGGCATTTTTACTACCATAATACTCATTCAATCGAACACCTTGATAGTTCAATTGAACACCTGCACTTATAAACTCTGCAAGAGGTAGGGCATAACCAACTCCAGTTTTAAAGGACCTAAATTGAGTGTACCCATAAACTTGGCTTCCCACCGTTAAAGCACCTTTTCTCATCGGAATTACTCCAACGATTGTTTGACTCTGCATTTCTTTAATTAAGAATCTATTTTCGTAACTGACCCCCACAAAAAATCTATTTTTCGTTAAGCAGGCTCCTGGATTATTAAAGTAAAACCACCCGTCCGCATCAGCTGCTGTGGTATTTGAAAGTGCGACACTCCGAGCACCGGCATTATATACACCCTGAGAAAGAAATAAATAGCTTTGAAAAACGAGCGTTAAAGTAAGGACTCTCTTCATATTTACACTCCGAATTTAGTCAAAATTAAGAAAATTCGTCCGTTAATACTTTTTTTTAATTTTCAAATTACCCACGCAGAACATAAACAAGTTCTGTATATTTGACAAATAGACAATAAACAATGAGTTGTTTTGGTTTTCAGCCGATAGCGCTTTCTGAATGGAAAGAAAAAATTAGAAAAGAACTTGGAGAAAACTCCCACAACCTATTTTATAAAAATGAATTGGAACTGCTAGATGTAGACATTACATATAAAGATTACCATGCTAAATATAAAACCAATTGTACAAATAACGCCAATTCAACAACTAAAAATGCCGTTTCAATAGATGTAAATGACGAGAAAGAAGCGAACAGATTAGCTCTTTACTGCTTGAATTTTGGGGCGGATGCACTATTTTTCTCAACTAAAAAAACCACAATTAAGTGGGATATAGTTCTTGAAGGAATTGAATTGGATTACATCCAATCGTGGTTCCAACTGGAATCACAAATTCAATTTGACGAATTATTTACAGCCATAAATGTTAAATCACTGTCCAATATTACGATTATTGCCCCTTTCAACTCCCTTCGGAATTTCCATTTTAATGCTTTTTATTGGCAACAAATTGGTGCCCCATCTTATCTGGAAATAGGATTTCTCATTTATGAGTTAAATCATTGTTTAATTAAGCTAGATAAAAACCAAATTGAATTATCTTCATTTATTTTCACGCTTGGGTTAGATGGAAATTACTTCATCGATATGGCCAAAATTCGAGCGGCAAAATACCTTGTCCATTATTTACTGGAGTCATACGAGGTGAAACCAAAGCAAATAGAATTTCACGCGCACGTTGGTTGGAGCAATAAGTCGCTGCGCGATAAAGACATCAATTTATTGCGTCAAACAACCGAAGTTATGGCGGCCTACGCGAGCAATGTTGATGCAATATTCAACAATCCGAGTACCAAGTTGAGTACCATGGGTGCTTCTGATGTAGATTGGAGATTGTCCCTGAATATTATGAACATTCTTACAGAGGAGAGTTATTTGGGAAAAGTTACAAATCCCTTGGATGGTGCTTATGTTCATGCACAAATGGTAGACCAACTTATCGACCTTTCATGGAACCTATTTACCAATTGTCAAGAGCTCAGTAAGGAAGTTTTTTATTCTGTTTTAAAGGATAAAACCGTTTTTGTGAGAGAGGAAAAAAGGAAACAATTTACAGAAAAGGCAATAAGAAAAATTGGAATCAATGCTTTTGAATCAGCAGAGGTGAATCAAGAATACCACTGGGGGAAGATTCCAAAATTTTGCGAAATACCCTATTTGATATTAGAAAAGGAATTTTAAATGAAAAAAATTATTTTTTCAGAAGTACCCATACTCTCAAAAACTGAGACAGATGTTAGCTCCGAGGGATACTTAACAGCGGAGGGAATCAATTGGAAAAGATTGTATTCAAGCGATGATATCAAGGAAATAAATCATATTTCAGCAGTTTCGGGATTTCCCCCATTTTTAGGGGGTCCATATGCATCGATGTACGCATCCAAACCCTGGACAATTAGACAGTATGCAGGATTTTCAACAGCCGAAGAATCGAATGCATTCTACAAACGAAATTTAGCAGCAGGTCAAAAAGGTCTTTCAGTTGCATTTGACCTAGCAACACATCGCGGTTACGACTCTGATCACGAGCGTGTTATTGGAGATGTTGGGAAAGCCGGTGTGGCAATTGACTCTATTGAAGATATGAAAATATTATTCGATCAAATTCCTTTAGATGAAATGTCGGTTTCTATGACAATGAATGGTGCTGTTTTACCAATAATGGCATTTTACATTGCTGCAGCAGAGGAACAAGGAATATCGAAATCTTCTCTATCGGGGACAATTCAAAATGATATTTTGAAGGAATTTATGGTTCGGAATACCTACATCTATCCTCCATCTTCTTCTATGGAGATCATATCGTCCATTTTTGCATATACATCGAAATATATGCCGAAATTTAATTCCATAAGCATTTCTGGTTACCACATGCAGGAAGCCGGTGCGACAGCGGTGATCGAGTTGGCTTATACATTGTCCAACGGTTTAGAGTACATTAGAACCGGTTTGAGCGCAGGTTTGGAAATTGATGATTTCGCCCCGCGCATAAGTTTCTTTTGGGGAATCGGTATGAATTACCATATGGAAATTGCAAAGATGAGAGCCGCACGACTTATATGGTCGAAATTAATCAATCAATTTAACCCAAAAAATCCAAAATCCTTAGCACTTCGCGCCCACTGCCAAACATCGGGATGGTCACTGACGGAACAAGATCCATATAATAATATTGCAAGAACGTGCATTGAGGCCATGGCGGCAGTTATTGGAGGAACTCAATCTTTACATACAAATGCCTTAGACGAAGCCATCGCACTTCCCACTGATTTCTCTGCACGAATTGCACGTAATACGCAATTGTATATTCAAAATGAAACAGAGATAACTTCGTTTATTGATCCATACGCAGGAAGTTTTTTCATTGAAAAATTAACGCATCAAATCGTAGAGGAGACAATGAAACTTATTGAGGAAATTGAAACTTTGGGAGGAATGGCCAAAGCAATTGAGACGGGTCTACCTAAACTAAAAATAGAGGAAGCAGCGGCAAAAAAACAGGCAAGAATAGATGCAGGTCTTGACATTATTATTGGAGTTAATCGCTATCAAGCAAATGAAGGGTCAAGCATAGACATTTTAGAGGTTGATAATACGGTAGTAAGACAAAATCAACTTAAACGTTTAGGGCAAATTAAAAAGACCAGAAATAATCAAAATGTAAACCAGTGCCTCAATGAACTTGAGGAGGCGGCGAAAACTAAAGTTGATAATTTACTAGATGTAGCGGTGAAATGTGCAAAGGAAAGGTGTACATTAGGCGAAATTTCGAATGCGCTGGAAAGTGTTTATGGAAGATTTACTGCTCAAATTAAAACAATAAGTGGAGTTTATTCAAAAGAAGTTATGCAAGATTCTGATTTTTTAGAAGCCAAAAGATTGCTTAAATCGTTTACAAAACTCGAAGGAAGAAGGCCTCGAATGATGATTGCAAAAATGGGACAAGATGGTCACGACAGAGGAGCCAAAATAATTGCTACGTCATTCGCTGATATTGGATTTGATGTAGACATGGGGCCACTTTTTCAGACTCCTCTGGAAGCCGCTCGGCAAGCCGCAGAAAATGATGTGCACATTCTTGGGGTATCCTCCTTGGCTGCTGGTCATAAAACATTAGTTCCACAAGTGTTAGATGCTTTAAAGGCGATAAATCGCCAGGACATCATGGTTATCGTTGGAGGAGTTATTCCGCAGCAAGATTACGACTATCTTTTTAACGTTGGAGTCTTCGGTATTTATGGCCCAGGGACAAAAATCGCTGTGGCTGCTCAAGAAATATTAAACCTACTATTAAAAAGTCACAAATAAAAAATTGCGTATATTCGGCACAATAATTGAAAAAAGCAACAATTAAAAAAAAAAAAATGAAAATTATTTGTATTTTAGGTTCTATTCTGTTTGTAACCGTTTCAATCGTTGCACAAAAACCTTCAGCTGTTATTAAAGCCAACAAAAACATCTTAATCCTCGATGATGAAAAAGATGGAGCTGCAGCTCGAATTGTTAAGTTAGATGCGACTTTTACCGCGGCAAGAACAGACCAAAAAGCGACCGGTTATGTTTGGACTATTAGTGGTTCGAAGGGTCGAGATTGGGAGTTCGTGAGTGGTGAAGAAACGAATCGTTCAGTACAGGTGAAGTTTAATCGCATTGGAAGTTACGACATTGTTGCGAGTATTAGTTACACTTATAAAGATAAAAAAGGAGTAGAACAAGAGGATGAAGTTTCTGACGAAAAGGAGGCTTTCGTCACTGTTACCAATAATCTTGACGAACTACAGCAATTATATGCCGATCAAAATTTTATTAAACTTGTGAAAAAAGCCGACAACGTGAGAGTAAAACCCAAGTATGCAAATGACCCAACTCCAAATATTTATTTGGCAAAAGGATACTATGGAATGCATGTCAAAGGATTAAAAGACCCTGAAATTGAGGACCCATATGACGAAGCAATTGTTGCAACAGCAAGTGCAATCGAAATGGACCAAAACGGAATATTCAATATCCATGTTCACAAATCATGGTTGAATGAGTTTCAAAAGGAAATAAGTAGTAACTCGCTGTTCATACACTTAGAAGATGCTGAGGGCTATCCCGCGTTTTACACAGGAAAAGACAATCAAAAGAAAAAACAAATGGTTGAGGAAATGAAATCAGGTATTGATATCTACAAGAGTATTTCAAAACAACCGTTTGTTGCAAGATGGATAGAGGCAGCTATGAAGTTTAATGTAAAAGACTTCAAAACTACGAATGCAATTTACAGTGAAGAGATCCCACGATTAATGCAGATGGAGAATATTGATAAGTTAACGGAAACGGATAAGAAAGTTTTAATGACCGGTATTATGCTGTCGACTCAAACCTTAACTGTCATGAATAAAAACAATACAAAAGCCTGCGAAATTTTAAGCAAGGCAAATAAATGGTTTGGGGAAGAAAAAGACTTCGCACAGTTTTTTGAAAATGTATACAATAGTTGCAACGAGTGATTAACATCTCGTTAGTGAAAACTTTAAAAGAGAGTCATTGGCTCTCTTTTTTTTTTATTCAACTTTGACATACTGTGAAAAGCAAAATCCTTACTTATTTAAAAAATAAATATATCGTGACTACGACTGTGTTCTGTCTATATATTCTTTTTTTAGACGCCTTCGATATTTTTACCCTGATGACGCAGAAAAATCGACTTACTATAATAGAAAGTAAAAAGAACGAAATAGATATTAATCTTCACAAATCAAAAGAAACTTTATTGAAATTGAGGCGTATTGAAAATGTGGAGCACTACGCCCGTTCAGTAAAATTTTTTAAGAAAGATAACGAGGAAATATTTGTTATTACTTATGAGTAGGATTTTGTTCTCTTAACATTGTATTTGGATAATAAAAATGTAGGATTTCCTCTGATGAATATCCACTTTTTGTCATTTGCATGGCTCCATCTTGGCACAGGCCAACACCATGGCCGAATCCTCTCCCAATTAAAACCACATTATTTCCCTCCAATTTAACTGAAAAATAAGTTGACTTTAACTGAAATTCCTCTCGAATATCACGCAGCGGAATGCCAAATTGTGGATGAATAAAGAATGACATTCGCTGATCTTGCTTAAAGTTGGTCAAGAGACTAAAATAAGCGGAATCTTCGACAGGAAAATCATATGTTTTTTTAAAATAATCTTTCCATACGGTAAGCGGAATATATTTCATCCATGTCGCCTGTTTCGTATGCCGACAATAAGGATCATTAAAGGTACATAAGTCCCCGATAGATGAATTCCATACCCATTCAGGATCAGAAATTTGTCCGCCACAATTGGCATGAAAAAATGTTGGAGCGAAACTAGTATCTTGGTAGGTAAGAACAAAATTACTTGTTGCATTCACAGCGGAATCAATTGTGTTTTTAGGCGCATTTCTTTTATGTAAATAGGCTTGACAGTGAACTTGATCGCACAAATTAAAACCGTCTTTATCGTGTTTATTCCAATTTCTTAAAGCAAATGTTCTTGATATAATTGATTGCACCTTGTAATATTCAAATAATTGTCCGCGTCCAGCTTCACTTTCAACAACCCCCTCCAAGTAATCATTCATTTCAATAAAATTCATGATTTTAAGGTTATTTTTTTTTGTTATTTCCACATGCAATTCACCCTCGTATAATCTTTCCTTTAGATTAGAATTCAATGGTTTTATTTGAAAGAAATTTGAAACCTTCTCTGGTATCAACTTGATTGAATTACAGGTATATATTACTCCTGCTGTGGTTAGGCGTAGACCTTTTTCTGTAGCTTCAATTTTTAAATGAGTGCCTGAACTATCTGTAATTCTCTGAAGTGTGGAATCTGTGAAAATTATATATAAACCATTTTGAAACGATATGTCGACGCTTCTCAGCGTATGATCGGCAAACAAACCAATCATAATTTTTTGAGAGAATCCGAAGTATGAATTCAGGAAAAGAAATAAAAGTAACTTTTTCATGCACGAATCAATTCAATAAATGGGCCGCAATTCTTTTACTCGCTCCAGATTCACCCAATAATTGAATCAATTTTGTATACTCTTCAAGCATCTTTTTTGTTTCGCTACCGCCGGGTAGGATTTTAACAAGTTCATCATAAATTTTTTCGCTCGTACAGTCGTACTGGATTAATTCAGAGACAACGCGTTTATCTAAAATCAAATTTACCAAAGAAATGAATTTAACCTTTATTAATTGCTTGGCGATAAAATAAGAAACGGCTGAACTCTTGTAACATACAACCTGAGGGACTTTGAAAAGCGCAGTTTCGAGAGTAGCTGTTCCTGACGTTACTATTGCAACTTTTGCCACGGTCAATAATGCATATGTTTGATTTTCTACAAAATGAACCTCTTCACTTTGGTATTTTTGGAAAACTGACTGAGATAAATTTGGAGCACATGCTACATATATTGAGTAATCCTTAAGTTTTTTAGCCGCCTCCAACATCACAGGTAATTTTCGTTCGATTTCTTGTTTTCTACTGCCAGGGAGAATGGCCACAATGGGCCTCTGACTGGTGAAAAGGTTTTCCGTATTTTCTTTATGATATTTCTTTATTTCGTCCAAAAGAGGATGTCCAAAGTAGTGAGCATCATACTGAAACGCCTTGTAAAATTCTACCTCGAATGGTAATATGCAGTACATGGCGTCTACATATTTCTTAATGGTAAAGATCCGATTTTTTTTCCACGCCCATATCTGAGGAGAAATGTAATAGAATACCTTAATTCCCCTCGTCCAACACCACTTTGCCATTCGAAGATTAAAACCGGGATAGTCGACTAAAATAACAGTATCTATTTCATTACGTAAAATTTGTTCTCTGC
>Ga0194117_10002520_pt1 | contig 19369 bp, 12 predicted proteins | sample TA2MahsurfametaG_FD_160579 | JGI IMG/M metagenome (GOLD analysis project Ga0194117, IMG submission 160579) | Freshwater microbial communities from Lake Tanganyika, Tanzania - TA2015009 Mahale N1 surface | ecosystem: Environmental > Aquatic > Freshwater > Lake | place: Tanzania: Lake Tanganyika...
CCCCGTTTCAACATTGCTTTATAGCATAATTAGCACATCATCAAATGACGACATTGAGTATTGATCATTGTAGACTAAGCGTTGAAACAAATTTTACATTACTTCAACAGATAATTGTGTTTTTCTTCTTTGATTGGCTTAGTCACTTCGACTTCTTTTTTGATTTAAACTTTTTATACTACTAGCTTTTGTTAGTGAATATGTTTTTTTTGTGCTTTTTTTTATTTCTTCTCTTCAAAGAGATGCTACAACCCAAAATATTCATCATAATAATCTTCCTATTTTTCATAAGAATCATTTAACCCTTAACAATTATTACAGAAACCATTATTTAATGCTAATTAAAGAAAATTAGTTTGTTTGCAGCATTATTTACAAATACTATATGTTTATTTCTACACCTTCTTCAGAGGAATTATTTACTAAAATTATTAAATTTTGATCTTTTCCTTCTACTTTTCCGGTTTAAAATTAACAATGTTGGTAAATATGTTATTCGTTTTTTCCTCTTTCTCTTTGTTTAGTTTAAATAAAGGCTTGATTTCTCTTAAATCAGGTTTTATCTAAAGTTCTTCATCTTATTCGCCAGTCTGAACTTTGTAACATGTTGCGCACATTACTATTCCTTATATTAGCGGTGGTTTCTTTAGTTTATTCTTGAGAGTGATCTGCTGATCGCAAAGCTCACAATATTCAGTTTGACGTTTTACCTCAAAAATGTTTAAAGGCTTGCATGCACTACAATATGGGGAAGTCATGTAACTATTAACACGATCAAGTGGATTTTTGCATTTTGTACAATTGACCACTTTTTAGAGAATAAAATTATAGAACTGTCTCATATCTTAATCGAGTCCAACATCTGAAAAAGCTACTCTGAGCATTTAGAGACACGGTTTGTGTATGTAGGATTAATCTGATAAAACATAGTAGCTTTCTGTGATTTTTGTGACACAATAAACACAGTTTTTGTTAACTTTAGGGAGGGTAGTACTTGATATCATATGCTTAAGATTAATATAATATTAACTTAATTCTTTTATCTTTACTTAAAACTGGATAAATAAAGATATTCCATTTTTGTTAAAAAGGTCATTTTTTTCACCTAACTTTAATTATTCTTGGAAAAAGTGGAAAACATTTAAAGATCAACGAATAATCAAAATAATGGAAATACTTAGTCTTGTAAAATGATATGATGAAAAACATGTTTATTTTAATCAAAGTAAGACTATCACGTAATATTACTAATTATATTATCTACAACAATGCATCGCAAGAAATTAGAACAGATAAAAGCCTACTCCAAAATCATCAAGTACAGAAAAAACAATGGACAAATCGAAGAGGTTGCTCTAAATCAGACACCCAACAACCTTGAAAACAATATTGAAGAAGAGTAGGAACATTAAAGCCTAAAAGAAGAGGACTTTTAAGATGTCATTTAGGACTAGTTTGAGTAGGAATAAGGATGGATAAGCGACTCTGGAGAAGAGGAAGAGGGCAATGAATCAGGAACTATGATGTCTGAACCTAAAAAAAATTAAATGATAGAGGAGTAGCAAAAGACTAAAGTCTTCTTGGGAAGTAATAAAAACCTGGAAAAAGGATTAGTTCTGTAATTTGATAACAAAGCATACGATATGTTACACCGCTTAAATGTGGAATGGCCATCCATGTCAATCGATTTCGTAGCAAAAAATAGTCCTTTTGATGCTACACTTACCAACTATCTATAAATGAACCAGTATCCATACGAAGTGTTTACAGTTCAAGGATCTTGTAATAACACAAGTAAAAACAGTATTTATTTTACAAAATGGTCGAAACTTCATCAAACTAAATTTGACGATGACCCTGAAGGCAACGATGATGATGAGGATCCATAGATTGTAGTGCAGTAAGTAGAAACTACATTTGATGTCAATAGGATTAGGACTTTGAACAACTCACCCATTGTAGCTTTTTGGAATGATGATGGGAATCGGGGAGAAGTTAGGATAGTCGATTTAAGCTCAAATCTCTAAAAGCTTAACAACAATGTGTCTTCAAAAAGGAAAGAAAAAGCTAAGTAAATTATTATTCCTTTTGACGTCTCAGGATATGGTTTAGCTTGGAATCCTCACAAAGTAGGAGAATTAGTGGTTGGAGATAACAATGGACGTGTCACAGTTTTGGCAAACAACGCCAACTATACTGAATGGAGCAAATTAGCTACTTATGCTTATCATAAAGGTTCAGTTTAAGATATAGTATTTTCTCCACAACAATCATTTGTCTTTGCCTCATGTACAGTTCTCTCTATTTAGGTTCATCAGATGGCACTCTACAGGTAGTAGATATGAGAGCCAACAATTACAACAAGGCCCAGTTGAAAATCAAAGCTCATAAAAAAGACGTAAATGTTTGCGACTGGAACAAAATGGCGGCTCACTTAATTGTCACAGGATCTGATGACTGCACCGTGAAAGTATGGGATCTCAGAATGGCATCAGAAGGAGCTGAGTAAGAAGTCTTAAGTTTTAGCTGGCATACAGAACCTATAACATCAATAAAATTCCAGCCAAACGAGTAATCAGTCATCACAGTTGCAAGTGAGGACAATAGATTATCAATTTGGGATATGTCAGTAGAAAATGAGTAAGCAGATCCTTAAGTACCAAATGAGCTACTTTTCTTGCATCAAGGTCAAGAGTAAATAAAATAAATTTGCTATCATCCAGTCTACTTCGAAATGATAATAAGTACATCATTGGATGCGATAAACATTTTTAAGCCTGCCCTTGAAATGCCTGAGATGGGATAAGATGAGAAAGCTGATGAGTAGGATCTAAAGAGACCTCCCATTAGATAGTAGGAGTTAGACAAGTATATTGAGCGCATGAATATCTAATGATCTACTTTACATTTGTATATTGTTGTACTTCACTTATTGCTGAGGTTATTAGTAAGTTTACTTTATTTAGAAAGTATTATAACTATGAAAGGAAATATTGTATAATTCAAATAAAATATATTGACATGTTTGAAAATAATGTCAAGATAAAATTTTAGAGAGTTAAATTTGAAAGATAACAGCATAAAAATCAGCTACCACCTCTTTTTATTGGTGTTTTTGGTCTAGTATTACGAAAAGCTCCCATTTTCTCTTCTGGTCTTAATACTTGGAATGAACAAGTAAGATCTTCCTCTATTCTCATCATTGCACCACTGTTGTTGAACTCTCCACAGTAGTTAGGAGCAGAAAAAACTGTCACCAATTGCTTTTTACCAAAGAATTCATACCCATCCTCTACCACTTGATGTGCTCTGCATATCAAGTCTAACTCATTCTTATGCAAAAAGTTAGAAACTACATCCTGACCAAAGACAAAACTGACTCCTCTTTAGGATTCTCCCCACATTTTGACAGAGGATTAAGGATCGGCCCAAAGAAGATCACAGAGAAGGCCAGTATCAGGTATGTCAGTAGGTCTAACAATAGAGTTGATTTGGTCCAAAACAACCAGATCAGGAGAGAGTCCTCCATGCATACATAATATTTTATCTTAAATGATAGCAGCAACAGGCATACAGTTGAAACAGTCAACGAAAGACTTCCATAATTTGATGTTATATCGGCTTCGACCTAAATCAAACTAATTTTACATTATTCGTAGAAACCATAAATACGAGTGATTGAAGCTGATTCATGATTGCCTCTTAGGATAGTAATTTTTGAAGGATATTTGATTTTGAGGGCAAGAAGAAGGCAATAGGTCTAGATACCCTGTCTTCCTCTATCAACATAATCCCCAAGGAAAAGATAAGACGATTCTGGTGGAAATCCACCGTATTAGAACAGTCTCAGCATATCATAGTACTGTCCGTGGATGTCTCCACAAACTTTGACTGGGGCAGTCACTTCTACAAGCATAGGTTGCTCCATGAATATGGTTTTAGCAGTTCTGATTAGCCCGAGTATTTGTTGTTCTGTGAGTTTGACCATTTTTCCAGGTTTAGCAGTGCGTACATCAAGCAATGTTTTGATGACTTCATCAACATTGATTTCTACTTCTTTATTCATTTCACCAATAAAATTTGAATATATATAAATTGTAACGAGAGAATAAGAGAGCTGCTGTACTTGAAGAACTTCAGTTAAAATCGTAAACTTCAAAATAAAAATGTAGATTTGAAATATTTAGAGGTTATATCAAATCCAAAGAATAGTTTGAGTGAGTATGGTTATGGGATAATTGAGGCTAAAATATTATATTTGTTAAAATTATATAATTATTAGAGTAAGTAGTCGTCATGAATTTCAAAACCATCATGAAATAATCTTCTTCCTTAAAATCTTAACTTTATTTAGATTGAAATACGGACAAATATTCAATTCAATCAATCAATTAAGATTAGAATCTTGAAATTAAGATGCCGTTACCAAACATTAATATAGACATAAAGTTTGAATTATTTTACTGTTGTATATTTCTTATGTTTTTCACTTTTTCTCTTTTCTTTAACTACTATTTGGTAAAAAACTAAGTAAGCCTCCAAGAAAATGAAAATCGAACTGAAAATCTGCAATTTATTTATAAGTCCCTAAAAATATTCTTTCAAATTCGGTTCTCGAAACAACTATTCCAAGCTATAGGTCTCTTGTCTTGATTGTTTTTAATTTAATATTATTTTAAGTTAATAAATAAAATTCTTTTAGCTTTAATTTATGATGTGAGGTTATAAATACATTAGTACTTTTAATCAGTTGTCTCTATTTAAGTATAGCTGAGATGGTAATATACAAGAAGATTTAATAATATTAGCCTCAATCTAATTATATTTCAATTACATCTCTTTTATATAAGCTTAGTTCATCTGTATTACCCATGCATCTAGATATGTGCTCATGAACCTTTCAATACACTTTCAAATTTCTACCAAAGTTCCTAAGACTTAGACCTTCAATAAAATGCAGCAGAAACAGCAACTAAAACAGCTATATTGCTTAATTGGCAAGCCTTCACTTTTAAATGTCAATCTTCCTTACCTTAGGCAGATGAGTTGATGTCCCAATAAATAGAATATTTTTTCGATCTTCATGATACTCCGCCTCCTATATTACTTTAGAATTTCAGTTAGTTTGAAAAAAGCTAGTTAAAATTAATCTAATACGGTTATTTCTTCCATAGTTTCATGATCGAAGACACCACTATCCTTTAATCGAAGGTGCAAACAGAAGAAGAAAATAATCTGTATGTAAGATAAATCAGATAAAAAGATATAAAAACCTACGAAGGAATCTACCAGTACAGTAGTTGTTTTTCTTAGTTAAATAAAAATTATAACCAAGTAATATTTAAAAACCATCTGCTATTAATCAAATACCTCGCCAATAAATGTCATCAATTGCAATACGTCGCAAAATACTACTACTATTCTGAAGCTGAAGTTGAAAAAAATTAGGTTAGCTACCCAAACCATGCAAATAGTGTGAAAAATACAGATATTCTGAATGTAGCCTCATAGTTATCTGTAGTGGAGAGTGAGATTATGTCTTTTTACATGCTGGCAAGGACTTGAGATAATATGGGTTGATTTTAATCAATGTCGATCCTTAAAGTATGTTCGATTTCTTGCTTATAATATATATATATATTTTCTTATGTTCATCATTTTAAGGATGATAAGTTAACGAGTAACTTTTGTAGTTAAATAAGTAAATATTGAATTGTGATACAATTAATATATGCGCTAGAAATGATTTTGGAAAATACATTCCTAGCAATATTTTATTGTCTCCTGGGTATCCGAAAATTAATAAATTTCCTAGCATTTATAATACTATTTAATTATAGACTTCAAAGTGATTTAAATATATCAAGACCCAACAACCTTAACATTTTACATTATAAATAGGCAACAATTTTATCTAACAATGCTTATATCACTTATATAGGAGTTTATACACCAATTAGTTATTAATTCCACTTCATTTGACAAAATGAGTTCCTCAATTTTTATAATCAAAAATAAATAAAAAAAGCTCGATTTATTTCTATAAAAATCACCACATGTTTTTATATTGCTTCATTAAAGTCAAGTAACGACTGAGTTATCATCACATTTTTGTATAACAACAAACTAAATCATTCTTACTACTCCCTCTTCCAGTATTTTTTGATCTTTTACCCTCCCGATTAATGACTCTGCCTCTACCTTGAATGAGATAAAGCCAAACTCCTCACAATCGCTAGTGCTGCATCATGTCCTGAATCAAAAGCCCCGTGAACGTTCGATGAGTATTGAGGATGGGTGTGCTCACCCACAAACCATAGCTTCTTCTGAATAGGAGTCCTCATTGTATAAAAATGACCTCTAGAAGTGCCCACTTGGTAATAGGAGTACGAGCCGTAGCTAAACTTGTCCTCCTCCCATCTAGTGACTGTGATATTCTTGACTTACACAGGGTGCGAAACAAACTTCCTGAGGCTGCGCGCTAAGTCCTGGACGATCTCTGAATCTTTCATCTTGTTGATCTATACGCTTTTCCTGCCTCCTACCAAGAAAATTGCAAGATTGACCTGGGGAGTAGCTTTGACAACGTAGCACTCCTCGTATTTTTAGTATTGATCTTATCTGGCGATGAAATGGAGGATCTTTTTGTCTTTTCTCCAAAAACTTTCCTAGAAAGTCACTATGATCTTATTGAAAACTCCGAATCCGATTTTACTAATGGCACTTCTGTAAACTGGAGGAAGGCGAGGGGTGAATGCAATCACTTGCTTCTTCAAAACTCCCAGAGGCACACTCACAATGATCTTTTAGCAGTAGAAGTGCTTTCTGTCCCTTGTGGTCACTTTAATCACATCTCCGGAGTAGTCAATCTCGGTGACGAAATGGTTGAAGTAGATTTTAGTGTTTTTGCAACATTGTTCATAGAGAGCTTTCAACAAAGATTCATAGCCTCCAACGACGATGACATCTTAGGAATTTTTTTCTTTATTTGTTACGTATTGGCGAGCTGATTTATTGTTGAGATTTGCTCCACTGAGTAAAGCTTACATACTTAACTTATAATGCAATCTGGTGAGGACTTCATTCGAGTATTTATAACCCTTCTATCCCTTGAAAGATTGCCACGCACTTGCAATATCAGTATCTTATTCTTTAGTCAAATAATAGATAAAATTGTTTAGATCTTTGACTCCATTACTGAAATATTCCTCTTCCGATTATTTTGGGCGATACCTGTTCAGAAAGAACTATTGAATTTTATAGGAATTAGCGGGTATAGTTGGCATTTTCATTTCATTAATAAACTTGGAAATCGAGTTTTTAGGTCCAGGATTATGGACAAAAGTAGCACCTAAATCAATTTGCTGGCCATCAAGGTCTGAGGAGACGATCCTGCCTCCGATTCTATCTCTTCCTTCAAGGATAATGTGGCGAATGTGGTGCTAATTCAAAACTTTGGAAGCTGAGATCCCTGAGGTGCCTGCTCCAATGATAATAACTTCGTGGACATGAAAGGTTTATGCATAAAGGGTAGAACAAAGGAGTGCAAGAAGGAACAGATGCATTTTTAATAAATCTATATCATAATCATGTAGCTTTTTTTATTTAAATATTGAGTCCAAAAAGAAGGCATACAATATCACTTTTTTATTTAAGTTTTATCACATAATTTATCATTTTTTCAGACAGTAGAGATAAAGAATGATAGATATATCCATTTTTCCATTATTTTTTCATCATGAAATATCTAGATTTTGTTATTATCAATTGTGATAACATTGCACCAAAGATAAACGCATAATCTAAGATAGGATATACATAAATAAATTAGATGTTCGAAATAACTTGATTTTTTTCATTTTGATACTTATTATTTTCTGTTCAGAAAAAAATCATTAGCAAAGATCGTAGCTTTTATAATTTAGAATTAGGAACAATAAAGTTTGAACAACTCCAAATCAAATTGAAGACTATGCAGAAATAAGTTAATTTAATAAAGATATTTATAAGTTTGCCAATATGATAATTTCTAGAATTTTTTCCCCATTATTTCAAATATAGAATAAGTTTAACAACATTTATCGCTCATCTGATCATATGGATGAAGTTTTAATGGTCCCGTTTGTCCTCCTGACGCTATTTCCAGTTCAGGAAAAAAATAAGTACTCCCATCAACACTGAAATGTAATTTATTGAGTACACTTTTGAGTTACAACCTCAATCCCAATAAAATCAATTCCCGAATTCAAACTTAGATCTCTCCATAAATGTTGAGTTAGCTTAATACATAATTCCTATCTTTTTTATCTCTTTCTGACTTTCCCTTTTTCTTTCCACCAAATTTCACTCGATCCAACTACGATATAATTCGCCACTGAATTCAGATCCTGTAAATTTTTTTTCTATCAATGCGAGTTGATTTCTTCCTAGTTTTTTAGTAACAGTTCCGTAATTCTAGACCTAAATTATTAATGAAAGTTCTTCCTAAACTTTTCTCTTATGAGTTCTCACTTAACTGATCTATGAGATGGCCTAGGAAAGAGAGAATTAAATCACTCTTGGTTTTGATATCGGAAGAGGTTTTGGCATATCATTTATTAAATAGGTGTAGCAACAGTACTATCCCAATTTGCAGGAATGCTTTTTATGAAAGAAATAACACTTTTTAGGAAGTTTATTTACAAGTTTAAGAGAAAAAAACAGCTCCTTTTTGTCTCAAAAACCAATCTAAAAAAAAATATTTCAAAAAAAATATATCAATAAAAGATAGATAATAGAAAATATTTTTTCAAAGTTTGGAGACCTAAAACACCCCTAAAGTAAAGTGATTACAATTGTTATCAAAGAGATAAATAATGTATTATAAGATCACTTCTTTGTACGCAACAGCATGACAATATATTTTATAGATAAATTATTGTAATAGTAAGTAAAATTTTTTACTTCTCATTTCTTTATTTTTTCAACAAAATTATCAAAAGACACAACCTTAGATTTTAAAAGTTTTGAAGAAATGAAAAATTCGAATAAACCCAAATCTAATTTTTAGCTTTGCAAAACAAGCAAATTTCATAAAGATCAATTTTTAATATTTAAAAGTTTTTTTTATGATAATTTCTACAGGTTATCTCAAATATAGAAGAAGACATTTAACAACATTTTTAGCTCATCTGATAATATGGATGAAGTTGTAATGGTCCCGTTTGTCCTCCTGACGCTATTTCCAGTTCAGGAAAAAAATAAGTACTCCCATCACCAACAGGCATAACACTGAAACGTATATCATAGAGTACACTCGCGAGTTGTCCTTCAATAAGGTCTACAACTCCCACTCTCCGCCTTCTTGCACAACAATTAACTGACTGTTCGGTATAATCGGAGTCCAAGCAGAACTTACTCCGTATCCTGGATAACCCATAGTGAGATCCTAAATGTAGTTGTTAGTGCGACCCAAACCAGTTGTTGCAAACGGCAATTGAAGAGATCCAAAATTCCACTGACTCTTTTGATTCATCACATTTATTGTCTTATCTCCGTCCAAGTTTGTGAGTCTCCATTGAATAGTAATGGCGAATCCTCCCACTAGAGCGTTGGAGAATAGATCTGAGGAAGAAGAAGGCAAAAGAGGGAGTACTTTTATAAAGAGAGTATCATCGATGATGTTGTTGATGATTGAAGTTCTTACATAGGCTAGGGAACCATCATCTTTGGTGACTTGGCTAATAATGATAATGTCTAACTTTCCATTTTCGGTGAAGTCATACAATGAAGTTTGTATTGGGTTGTTGATTTGCTGTAGCTCGCTAAGGTTGACTTAAAAGTTATTAAATTTAAACTACTTCCTATTGGCAAGAATTGAGACAGTTCTGAAAGAATTCGAAGAGAAGATGCCAAGTAAGTCTGGATATCCATCAAAGTTGAAGTCCCCGATTTTGATATTGGAATCTTTGTTAATTTTATGAGTGTTAGGCAAGCTTACAGCTGTCATTTTGTTAATGCTGTAGGGAGGAGAAGGGTAAACTAAGCAAATATCTTCAGGGTTGTTAACATTCGGTAAAACGTAGGGAGTGTAGTTGCCAGATTAATTGAAGACTAAGAACAGATCTATGGCACCATTAGCATCTAGGTCGGCTGCAGTCAACCATGTGATGGATTTTTTGAAGTCTAAAGTTCTCAGTACATAGTTATTGATACTATTTTTTATGTATATTTATAGAATATTGCTGGATGAGCCTGAAACCATGATTAGATCTGCAAAACAATCGCCATTGATATCAACTTGTGCAGCAAAATGTGAATTCACTACTTGAAAAGTGTTATTATCACTGTCTAAAAATCTAGACCATTTTTAACTATATCTAAATCTAAACTTAATTACAGTTTTTTATCATTAGCTACACATGTTACCAAAAAACGAGAGCTGTTACGAAATGTGAAGATATGCACTGTACCATTTGATACTCTGTCTAAAGGAAAAGGCATTCCTGTCATTGAGGTTAGTAAAGTATAGTCTATTTACCACCGAAGGATTGTACAGCTATTTGCGCATTTTATAGTATAGATTTATGAGTAGTAAGCTCGATTGTTAGAAAAAGTTGCTAAGAGTTCTAATGTACTATCTGCATTCAGGTCAGCTGAATTGTAAGATGCTTACTTACGATAACCTACGCTAGATAGTCACCTTTTGGATTACTTATGGTAAATTACCCATTAGCGAATTGACTTTGCACATCACTCCAATAGTACACAATCAAAGTAGTACCCTTTCTGTTATCAGTCGCAATGTAGTCAGTGCTTCATAGAGTAGGTATTACTATTTATCTCCATTTATGTCTGCAAAACATAGAATTTCACCATTAACAGGTGAACCTGTGTCAACGTTGAAGAAGGCGGAGGGTTGCGAGTAATGGAAAAAAGCAGGTTTGAAGTCCTTGACAGTGAGGCAGGTGCTCAGCCAGATGATGGCAAGTAAATAGACTGATTTAAAACTGGACATTATAATACAAAATCAAATCATAAGAATTGTTTAATTACCGAAGAATATGTTCGCTCCATCTAAGAAAATATAGAATTAGTGGTATTCATCTACTCTCTCAAACAGTTCAGCTGCTTAGAAAGGGTTTTACCCTCGCTTAACATCCCTCTACGCTACTCTCTGAAAGTTTTAGTCAATGCCGCAATCGACTACATAAAATGATTCTGGTAATACTACATTTCCTATAAAACACTGTTTTTGTAGTCTCCCATTTATTGCCTTATCTTCGACATCTAGTTTTGGGTTTGATCCAATAATTTTTGAGAGAAATGTGTGTTTTCCATTGCTGTTCTTTTCAGAATATTGAAGTTACTGATCGCTTCCACTTAACTTTGTTGTCTCTATTTGGAGTTTATGTTCTCATGCCCATAACCTTTTTACTATATTATTTTATCGTTAGGTTTTCTTTATCTATGAAAATAAGATTTGCTTGATCTTCTCGTCTTTTTAAATGTCTATTCGGAATCCATCCAAGATTTGTAACGTTTAGCATCGGCTGATTGAAAACTTTTAGCTGCAGATCTGTTTTAAATTTGTTTGTTATTGAAGAGAGCAGAGCGCAAGTGTATGGAGAACTGACCACCAACTTTGTTGGGGATGAGATTCTGGCTTTTGGAAGAGATAAAAATGTCGGGCAAACAACTCATTATATTTTTATTCAAGTAAGATTAAGTCAATGGTTGAATGCAACTGTTTTAAAACGATCATACTTGAATTTTCTACTCTTAATTTATAAACAACTGTTTCTAAACTTTAAGGACTAAGGGATTTTTTTAATCATCACTCCATGTTTGAAACAGTTTGAGTAATAAATATAACTGCACAATGCCACCCAAAAAGAAATAATAATAAATCGATCTCAACTCACTACCAGAATGTAAATCTATCAACCTCATCATTCTCTGCAAAGGCAAAAAGAATCGTGCGACCAATATACTCAATCGTATTCACAAATAAGCATAAAAATATCTATTCAAAATTAACAAAAATCAAGTGCTCGACCACGCCAAATAGAAAAGTATATATGTCGACCCAAATACTCTCACTGACAAACAGAAAAAAGACGCGAAATTTATGGAAACTGTAAACACAGAACTCACAGCTGCAGTCGTTGCCAAAGCTGTACAATCCCTCATTGCAACTCTTAATATCAAAGCTAGAATTGTAACTCATTTTTCATTTAGGAAAAGAAAAACAACCCACAATTTTTTGCAAACTAAAAGAGAAAGTATGATGTTGCATATGCCTTTGAAGAATTTCCTTAAACAAAAGTAAAAAAAATGATAATTTAGGATGAGTTTGAAGAAATAGCGAATATTGGCGAAAAGATAAGATATGTGCTTGTTGTCTCACCCAAAATAAACTGGGCAAATGCTCCTTAAATTCCAGATGCAGAGAATGGGACAGACTAAGCATTAAATTAGGATCCACAATAGTAAGATGAAGAAGTAAAGGAGTATCGACTCTTTTTGAAAAAAGAGTAAAAAACTCAAGAGGACCACGACTATTAATATGTTGTGAATAAGCGTATACAAACAATTAAAACATTTAGGAGCCAGTCTTTGCCTAATTCAGAATTTAGAAATTGTACCATTTCTTAAGTTTAAGTTTAAATCGATCCCTACAACTAAGAGAATAGCATCAATGAGTTAGTAACTGCATTTTTTGAAAATATTAATAAACTCAATACTGATCTCATCGAATATGAGGAATGGAGAAAGGGCAAGAAAGCTGATGCATTACCTTAGAAGTTGCCAGTTAAAGAAATAAAGGTTAAAGGTAGAACAATTGCAGGATTGTTAGATAATATTGCACTTAGCTTTGATAAAAATAATAACTAAAAATCATCAACTATAGATGAAGAACAAGCTATGTTGCAACTAATAGGAGGCTTTAATGTGAAAAAACCTCAAAGAAGGTAACATTTGAAAAATAATCAGCCAGCAAATGAGTGTAATTTTGTAGGAGCAAATCAAGGAAATAACAAATAAAGTTCGTTATAAGAGTAAGTCCGATCATTCTTGAAGTATCCAGGAATAAACCGACATCAGATGCCTGAAGTGTCTACTAAAAGTGAACAAATTAGAAAATTGGAGCAAGCTCAATACGCCCTTTTTCTTAAAGATAAAATGCCTCTTGAAGAATATTTTAGAAGACAGAGATTACTTAATTTCTAGTAGGTTGTAAAAGAGCTAGACGAGGAGAGGAACTACTCATTTGCAGATAGAATCTACTAAGAGCATCATAACATTAAATCTCTTAAGAGGGAAATTAGCAAGGCCACAGAAATCCATGAATATGCTTCCTACTCAAAATATGATGAGGCAACTGATAAATTATATCTCGCTTTGATATACAAAAACAATCCAAGAAGAGTGGCAAAGAAGAATTGGGAAAGTAATTGGAAAGTTCTTCCCAACTACGAGTTTTGGCTCAAAAATTTCAAAAATAATGAAAATAATCTTGCTAACACACACTATTATGATATAGATTATGAAAAAATAGGAAACATTGAAGAAAATGTTAAAACTTTTTCACTTAAGAATGGTTAAAACGGAGCTGTAGTAATAGCCAAGTAATGTAAAGCGGCAAACAAAACTCAAAATTTATTATACTCTATCAAAAATAATCTAATTTTCGGTCTCAGACAAAGCAAATTTTTCTGTAACAACAAAAATACTAAAATTTATCGGCATGAAAACAAAAACAAATAATATGAAACTGTTATTGTACAAGATGACTGCCAAGTGAGAATATTTGCAAATGGTAATGTTTTGATTGAAAGTGGAGAAAAAAAAAGAATAATTACTCCCCAAGGATATACTGTTATTTATGGAAATGGTAACACCGTGATAGTACATCCAAACGGTGGTGTAACTTACAACAAAGACTCTTATATCAATTAAAGAGGTTATGGTATTAAAAATGGACATCTACACCATTCATAAACTTTACAAAGAAAGGCTTAAAATGCAGAACTAATAAAAAGAGATGATGGAACTGTTATCATCCAATAAGAAAAAAAACCATATAAATGGATAAAGTTCTTTGAAGGCACAGAGTATTTGGTTTAAGGAAATACCATTAACATCTAACACAAAGGACTTCCCTTTGTCGTCTGCAAAGATAAACAAATGTCTGTATATATGAATGGTTTGACAATCAACTTAACACAAAAGGGATAAAATTACATTTAAAGTATCTAATTTGTAGATGGCTCTTCATTAAATCTTTAGAGCAACAATGTTGAAATTTTCCAAAAGGACGAAGCTTAAAAGATTTATGCGAATCTACAAACCAATAATATTGTGAGCAAATTTGGAGACTAAGAGTTGATGGTAACAACATAAAAAGCTGTTTATTCTCGAAAAGGAAAAAACTTAGACCCAAACTAAGACTAATAAAGATACGGAGAATAAGATGTGTTACCTGCAGATTATATTTAGCCTAGACTTTTTGTGATTAATAATGATGGTTCAGGAGTTGAGCTTTTAAGTGAAAAGGTAGTCCAAAACTATCTAAAGACACACAAATCGTAAATTGAAGATATTTCTGAGAAAAAAACATAGAAGTATACTGAAGTTTATATAACTGGTTTGTTAAATAAAGAAGAAGGCAAAAGAAATAAAAATAAATTTTTAATAAATCTAGATGTGTTTGAAAATACCAAATAAGAAGTAAAACAGCCATCAACCAAACATATTTTACTCATAACTCTGCTTAAGTATAAGCCTTTGTCCTTTGATTAGTTAGCTGAAGTTGTAAAAATCAGAAATGACGTATAAAACTGGAGAAAAACTAGTTTAAAAGAGTAAAATTAATTCGGTTATCGCAACAAAGATGATGCTTTGACCAAATCTAAAATTTAATCCAAAGTTCTTACAATCAAAATCAGATAATAAAACTAAACTATTATTGACGGGGAGGCCCTCAAGTAAAAAGCAAAGAGTTTGTACTTGGGAACCAAAGAATAAACCAGAAAAAGATAAGAATAATAACTGAAAAAAGAAGTATTGAGAAACCAATATAAAAAGAAGAGAGATACTGTTGTACAAGACTTCAAGCCTCTAAATTTAACTGGCAAAAAAAGTAGGAAAGAAGATGCAGAAAGCCAGACTGATAATCATTTCTTGGATCACTACTTTTTGACTACTTAAGGTAAAAAAGCACTATCTTAAATGCCAGAATGGGTGTTTAGGCCTAAGTAACGTAAAATTATTCCATAGCTTGATCCTGAAATCAGAAATGAACTCAACAACACTAACCTCAACAAATAAGATGAACGCAGTGAGTAGCAAAGAGAAAGATATGACACTGTATAAGTCAACTTGAATCCTCGAAGAGAAAAAGAGATATTCATTAAACCAAGTGTATTTACTCAAAGAGAAATTGATGATGAAAGACATGCATTTTAATAATAAAAGAAGGCCTACAAATTCCATGAGGCAAAAAGAAAAGATTTTAATGTATATGGCGAGGAAAGGAAAAAAATGCCTGAAGTGAGATCCTTGCTAAGGACACAAGCAATAAGCGAAATCAATCAGAAATATTTGGTTACTGAGGCACCTCTAGATAAAAAAGTTAAAATAAGTTCAATGAAAAACAAACTTAGTTCATCTGCTAGTAATATGACATAGATGAGAAAATAAGGACCGCATTCGCTACTAATAAAGACTCTGGATAAAGGAAACGATATAAATAAACTACTGGAAAAGAGAACGATGATGGTCCAAGCCGATCTTAATGACAAACTACAAAGAGATGTTTTAGTAAATAGATATTTATATAGATAAACCCAGTTTAGGCTAATTTTGGAGTCATACTAGAGAAAAAAACCTATGAACTGAAGATAGATATAAAAAACGAGGATGTGATTTCTCAAAGAATTACAGTAAAAAGACCTAAAAGCATTCATATCAAAGCCGCTATCAATTAAATGGGACCAGTAACCATCTTGTTATCTAGATTGCGATGGGTATGACTAGAAAAGTTATCGTGACTATTAAAGCTTCACCTGAAATATTAGGCAAATTTACAGATTAGTTTGACATAGTGACCAAGCATTAAATATACCACATACCCATAACAGCTCATATAGTATCATAATCTCAGTCCAGAAATGAAACCTTAAATCTAACTCGAGGAGTATATGAGGTAGATTAGACATCAAGAAAGAAAGGTGATTCTCAATTTGAGTTGCCTCGCCTCAAATGATCTTTTAAGTAAATACATAGCAAATCTAAAGCGTTACTTTTGATTATTATTGAATATTGATAAATATGATGAAATTGAATGATCAGATCCAATCACTTTCCATTTAATGATATAATATTATTGTAACCTTTTGCCTACAATTACTAGGAAAGCTCTTACACTAAATATCTGATTGACTCTTGTTTGTTTTTAGAGTATTATGTGATGAGGAAGTTGTTGAAGCTTTCAAGAGCAGACCGACATGTTGTATCTTGCTTGCTGATGATCACAGCGATTGATTGGCTAAGCCATTTGTTGAGCTATCTAATTTTCATATCATAATGGAAGAAGATGAGACAAGTGTTGATAATACCTTGGAAGGCAAGCACAGTATAACGAGGGTTTACTATCAGAGATGTATATGTTTTAACAACATGAAGAGAAATATCCTCCCAGATCTACATGTTAACCTTTTTAATGTTTAGATTCTCAAGACAGAAGTTAATGATTGGCAGATAGGATTCTATAAGGCCCCCTCCATTCAAAATAAGTTTGATAATTTAACTTAATATTTAATTACTGTGCTATTTGATGACTCCGCTTTCTGCAGCAGCACATTAGACTCTTACAGATTTAAGTTCGTACTCAGCTGCCTCTCCTTTCAAAAACTATTATTTTTATCTCACCACAGCAACAAACTCTAAAAATACCAGCATCATTGAGTGACTTTCAGGTATTAAATTTACTGACAAGCGTGCACAAATTTCTCTGACAGTTACATCTGAAGTAGAGTTAAACAGTCTATATACAGTTTCACCGAGGAGATTAGTCCTTCGTTTAAGTTCTTCTAGATTTTTCTAGTTATCAGGATTGTAAGCTTTAACTAGTGCTGAACCTGAGTTTCCTTTAACTAGTCTTTGGTAATCTGTTGTTTAGATGAGCTATTTCAGTAAGTTAATGTAAATCAAAGCTAGTAGCAAAACTTGTTCAGGATCTGCTGAAGAATTTTATAAATTTTAGGCTCGAGTATAGAAAAAGGGTTGAATCAGTTAATACGCTTGAGTTTTGCTGATTTCATATATGATTTTTAAAGCCGAAGTTCTAAACGCTTGCACGCTTGAGGAGAGATGTTGATGTGCATAGTAAATATAGTCCTCTATGAGTTTATTACCAATGTTATTTCGTTAACTTGTTTATTCGCGGACCAATACAGACAACCATTACATATAAAGACTGTTATTACTTCCAATAACATCCTAAGTCAAAATAAAATTACTTTCAAGCGACTGAGTGCACTACGTTTTTAATTAGCATCGTGGCCTTAAAAATCATACAAGAGACTCATGAGTTCATCTCTTTTTTTCCATTATCTTGAGTGCTTCACTTAAGCTACCAAAACTGTTAGTAATGACTCGGCGAATACTTTTTGCAAACGCCTTGGTTATTTTGCATGGCATGAAGAGGCATATGATTTAAGCAAAGTGATAATCAGAGAAAGTTATTGAGAATCAGCAGGAAAGTGTCTTGTGAATCTAAGAAAATAGGTGAAGAATTTCCATATTTAATTGAGTTATCTGAGGAGAATGGGAGTTAATTATGAAACAGAGAGAGTAATCTGATGGATGTAGTTGCAAAAAAATTATCTATCTATACTTGGTAATATTTTCTTTAGAGACTAAGTAGGTTTGTACCTTGAATTTTCAGGAATAAGTATTTATCTAAGAGAGTTGCTTTAAGTTGGTAGACACTCTTCGATTATATCACTTAGATAATCAAAAATAAGCTTTTAATTTTAGCCATTTTAATCTTACTAAGTAAATGAAATGTTACATAGTTGCTTTAATCTTGGGCAGCTTCCCAGCTTTTACGTTTAGATGTCATCTTCCTATTGTCAGCACGAATCCCAATACCTGTCACATCAACCAATCCACTTCCACTTTAAAGAGTTGGCATTATCTTCCGAGTGGGAACTCTTTAGGCTGCTTTCTATTCTTTTCTTGCTAGATCTGTTTGTGATTTTTGCCTGCTATTATCCAACTGGTTCGGAGATTTTTGTTACAATTTTTCCAAACCATCTTCTTTGAGTAGATAAGAAGCAGTAAGATTTGGATTGTTGGCCTGCGTAGGTGGTAAATCAAGAAGAGGTGCATTTTATACAATATTTCTCTTTGTACAAACAGAGTAAAGCCGACAAACAAAATGATACAGTTGTTATCCTTTGAGATCTTTGCCTGACATGATGGTGCTATACTCTTAAGGAGTTATTTTTACATCTCTCAAAGTATTTTTTTTAAAGAATAGAGATAGTTGACTCCAGTTATTATCTCTGCGCACATTGTTTTGTGAATTTTCGAAAGCATGCATAGGAATACGGCCAGGCTAGTATCTCGAGATTATCTCTGCAATCAAAAAACCGTTGCTCATATCCTTTCGATAGTCTTTGACTGAGTAAGAGAGATCAAGGCCTTGCATCCATTTCAAAACTTCTCTCGGCAGTGTGCGTTTGGAAGTTAGATTATAAAAGGTGCTTCCTGGGTTCGTTAAAGTTTTTGAAGGAGAAGTCATTTAGGTAACTTAATATTTATACTAAAGTTATTAATCAAATAAGGTTTTAGAAATCTTGCTTGATCAGATCTTAGAAGTCAGATATTTAGTGCATAAATCTTCAAGATCTTGTAAGGTAACTTTTCCATCTCCATTTCTATCTAACACTTTCAGATAACTTTAGATGTCTGCTCTTGAAGGTGAAAATACTCGGTTGAATGATTTGTATGCGTCGACTATCATCGGCACAACCTCGATACTGTCGATAACTCCGTTTCTGTCTCTGTCATAGGTATCAAGAATTCTGCGTGCTACATTTTTGGCACCTTATCTATCAGTCAAACCTGAATTTATGAGGACAGCATTGGAAGTGTTCAGTGTATTGTTTTTCGAGGAAGTATAAGTGGTTTGCTGGTAGTAGGATGAAGATTGCATGCGATTTAAATAATATTAAGCGAATAAAATAATTCAAGGACATTAGCAACGGTAAATTTAAGTTGTATTTTTATCAATATTCTACAAACTAAACTCAAAAATCATTGCTTATTTAGCTAAACTAGGAGTTATTCAATAGGTTTTCTTAAAAACAAAACTTTT
>Ga0194117_10002533_pt1 | contig 19307 bp, 21 predicted proteins | sample TA2MahsurfametaG_FD_160579 | JGI IMG/M metagenome (GOLD analysis project Ga0194117, IMG submission 160579) | Freshwater microbial communities from Lake Tanganyika, Tanzania - TA2015009 Mahale N1 surface | ecosystem: Environmental > Aquatic > Freshwater > Lake | place: Tanzania: Lake Tanganyika...
TTTTAATGTTCTAACTTTTTCAATATTATCACGTTTAAATACAATAATAGGAAGAATAATTTTATTATTACCATCTCTATAAAATCCATCTGCCTGAATTGATTTCCAGCGCTCAGGAGAAGCATATGTTGTTTCTACAGTTATTTGACTACCATCTTGTATAATTGTAGGTTTAATAATATTATTAAAATAATACATTACAGCGTGATCTAAATCTTGTAAACCAACATTTATTGTTTTTATTTTATCATCTTCCATAGAGAGATCTTTTCCTCTATTTCTAGAAAATGTAGTTTCATTTATTGGTTTACCTTTATTTAATAAATAAGGTGTACTAATAGCATCCTGAGTGATCTCAGATTGGTTTTTTGGTATTGGTTTACGAATTCGAGTCATTATTCTTCTTTCTGTTGTAATTCAATCATTTTATCTAAAGCAAATATTAGTTGAGATAATTTACCAAACATTTTATCAGCCTCTGTTGCTATTTTTGCAATATCTTCATTTGCTGAAAATTTAAATGGTTTTAATTCATTTCGTTTTTGCATAAGATCAATACGCATTTGTTTAAACTTAGGTAAATATGTTACACTAGTTGATATTTTACCTGTTGTTGGATCTATTTCTGGTTCACCCATTTTAAATCCTTTTTGAATTAACTCTTCAGTGTCATCCTTTTTAGATGGCATTTCAACATATACTTCTTGCAATAATTTTTCTAGCTTAATCATTATATTAATATTTACCTTTTAATTGTATTGTTTTATATCTTACTATAAATTGACGTAATCCAGGAATTTTACCACTTATTAATGCATTTTTTTTAATTTCATCTATTGTCTCTTTTGGCTCTTTAGATGCTAAAAATTTTAAATGAAGCATTTCGTAGTCAAATTGGTCTGTTGATTTACTTTGTAAAAAGTCATTTTGCTCAATAGTAACAACCACAACATTTTCAATTGCTCTAATTTGATTATATACCTCTACCTTATTGATATCTTTATCTGTTTTAATTAGAATATCTACCAGATATAAAGTTAAACCTTCAAGTAATAAATTAGTTAGTTTCATTATTGATAATATGGAATTATATTAAGTTTTGTTATTCTTGTTAGGTAACATGTTAAACCATATAATATAATTTCTCCTGCATTTCCATCTCCAGTAGCATTTTGTGCTCCACCTGCTCCTGGTATTGTAATGATAGTAGTGTTTAACACTTTTACCTCATAATATTTTTCTTGATCAGTTAATATATCTCCTACTTCAGGTATAAAATTAAGAGATTCAGCTGTATCTCTAATAATTTTGACTGTTAGTGTTTGAGATATATCAACACCAAATTCATCTTCTGGATTATCAAAATCTCCTCTTTCAATTAAACATGGTACTTGTACAGGAGGATAATACCATTTTTCTAATGATTCACCATACATGTTAGTTACTGTTTGTTCAAGATTAATCTTAAAATATCCAACATTCATGTTGGTATAACTAATCATGCTTGCTAATACAGGAATAAGACCTCCACCACCTCCACCTTGTCCTCCACCACCACCACTTCCTGATGGAGGTGGATCTATAACTATTGGATCGTCAAATGTTGGAGGAGTATCTATTGGATTACCACCACCTATATTAGTTATACCTGTTTTAGGCCATGTCATAATTTACATTATATAAATTGGTAAAGGAATATTTTGCATTGTATCACGAGCAAATTGAGCTTCTTGTTGTTTACGCTCAAGTTGACCTTTACGAGATACTTCGTTTAACATTTCCTTTAATTCAGTTACTAAATTTTCTTTTTCAGTTCTAGCATCAGCAATTAATTCACTACCTTGAAGTGGTCCTATACCTTGAATATTTAAATTAGCATATTGAATACGAACATGAGCTTCAATTTCACGACATAATGCTAAAGTATATTTAAAAATCCAAGTTCTACCAACAGCATTAATGTTAGAATAAATTGGATTACGATAAGGAACATTCATTACATCTGTTACAATATTTGGTCTGGTATTACTTACTGGATTACTTTTTTCACTTATTTTAACATATTCAAAAAATAATTTTTTATTTTCAGTAGGTATAGGAAATATTTTTAATTGATTATTTCTAATATCAAATGAAAAGTCCGATCTTCTTATTTCATCATTTAATTCAATTGCTTGAATTCTTTGAACATCAAAATTAATAGGCATTAATAAGAAATTAATACCAGGAGAAAATTGACCAAACCCAAATGATTCAATTAATGATTGAATACCAGTACCTGTACCTGCATACGGATCAAAATAACGAGCAATTGCTGGTTGTTGTTGATAAAATATTCTTTTAATTTCTATTTTATCTCCTGGATCTAATGATGATGAAGCAGCAGCCCAAGCATTTAAATCATAATCTTGAACCCCTGCTGTCATATCAAGAGCACCAGTATACCAAGTAACATATCCTCCTACACCAGCCTCAGCACCATAATTTTGAGCAATAGTAGTAGTAATAGTAGTTAAATTACTATTTATAAGTTTATTATTTAAAGCAGGATTAATATTAGATTGAATATATACTGTAGGGATAGGTTGTTGTACTGATGCTGAAAGGAAAAATTGAGATCCTCCAGCTATAGCATTATTTGTAGTATAAAAATATATATGTGATTTTCCCTCTGGTACAATAGGAACACTAGCAGAGGATGTAGTAGCAGCTGCTAATTTATTAAACTGATTATATACAAATGAACTTAAATTATAAGTGGTGCTTGTAGAACCACCATTAAAACTTTTATATCCATCAGCTAAATTAAATGATTTAATTAAATCAGTATTAGGAGCAATAAAATTAGATATTGAAGCTGATATAGCAAATATTTCACCATCTACTATAGATTGTGAATAAGCTGGATCTAAATCTAATTCAGCCCATGTTGCTGTACGTGCTGTAGACCAAGTTACGGGTGATTGAACATCATTACTATTAACATATGTAATTAAGTTATTAAAAAAAGGTAATGTATCTGATCCTTCTAGATTAATATAATTATCTCTAACTTTAAATTGATAAACCATGTTACCATATGTGGTAACTGCTTCTTCAAAAGCAGCATACACGGTTAAATCAGTAATATTTAATGTAGCAGCACTAGCTTTAAATTTACTAGTAGCAAAATTATATTGGGGACCAGTAACACCTAAACGCTGCGCAACAAAGCGAGCAACGCTTAAAGCATCCGAGGTAAACTCTGGGTCGTTTGTGTAATATTCAAATGGTGTATTGCCCTTTACTGGTGAAAGTTTATTTGGGTTACCATTATATTGATCGTATAAATCTCTTAGATTAATTGCCATTACTAACTAGTATTTAACATGTATAAATATTACTATTTTCCGTATTCGTACTCAAGTATTTTACCTACTAGATCAGAACGATGATTTTCTTTTAATTTAATCCATTTAATTTCATCAATTTTTTTAGATAATTCAATTGCGTAAGAGAGACCGTTTATTTCGCCTGTTTTTGAGTTTATATCGGTTTGTTCATTATCACCGTTAATAATAATCTTACCCGTTTTGCCCAGTCGTGTTAATATAGCTAACATCTCACCTTTAGTAAGGTTTTGCGCCTCTTCTACTATTAATATATCATCAATTGTTTTACCACGGATAAATTGAACTGGTAAAGCTTTAATTTTATTATCTTCAATTAAGCTAGATACTTCATTTTTATTAGTACAGCATTTATTAAGATTTTCAATAAGTGCCTCCATATATGGATCAAACTTATCATTTAAAGCACCAGGTAAAAATCCTAATGATTTGCCAACTTCCACAGCGGCACGTGTATTGTAAATACAATTAATTTGTTTTTTTTTAAGAAAGTCTAATGCGGCTTGAGCACATACTAATGATTTACCTGATCCTGCTCTACCTGTTATTATTACAACCTGATTTTCTACTATTAACCTTTTTGCTTCTTTTTGTTCATCATTTAATTGAACGGCATTAATAAGTTTAATGTCGTTTTTTCTCTCACGGTTTGGTTCCTTCATGCAACAACATTTGATATAAATATAAATAAAAAACCCGAACTTGCGTTCGGGTCTTTTAGTTTATTTCTTAATAAACTTAAAAACTAAATTTTTGATGTATGGTCCTGCCACTACACCAACTACTACACCTAGCAAAAAATGCCAGTGTAAAATAAATGCTAAATTTTCCATGTTTCAAAATGGGTTTTAATTAAAAAATACAACAACCCGCGCTTTTGATAACTGTTGGTACCACATATACATATAACAAAAGGGCCCAAGCTTGCGCTTGAGCCCTAATTGTTTATAGCCTTACGGGGCTATATTATGTTGGAGGGGATTAAAGAGTATTTAAACCACTAACATAAACTTTTCCATAATAATCAGGACGTATCATCTTCTTAGCGTAACGAGTCATCAAACCTTTTCTTGGAGTGAAGGTTTGTGGATCATAAAGAAGTGGAGTCATGATTAACGGAACGTATGGAGCAAATACAGCACCACACTCAAGGAATTGAGCACCTTTGTAACCCATTAAGATTACGTTCTCAGTCATATAAGGGTTTTTGTAAACCTTATAACGGCTGTTTAATGAACCAATCTTCTGGATACCGAAGTTGAATTCCATTTTTTCACCATCACCATCGCTAGCAAATCCAGGAATTGACTCAAGGATAGTAGCTACAGTTGGAGAAGTTACGAGGAAGTTAGCACCACCACGTAAAGTTAACTGATGGATTTTATTAGATACTTTCTGAAGTTTAGTTCCTAAAGTTTGGAACCATCCACCTTGTGTGTTATAGAAACCACTATTTAAAACTTCAAAAGCAGTACCAGCAGCATTAATAACAGTGTTATTAACTGCAGACCAACGTTCTGTAGTAAAGGCATTTTGGATCAACATATCTAAAATCTCAAGGTCAATCTCCATAGAGATATATTGAGATAAGATACCAGTTAATTCAGCCTCAGCATCTACACTATGGTAAGCATTTAAATCCTGAGCAAATTCTGGAGTCCATTGTGCTTTTAACTTACGAGTTTTAGCAACAATTGGTTCAGATTTTAACTGTACGTTAATTTCTGGGATAGAGATTTGAGAAGTAGAAGTTTCAGGAGCACCTGTAGGGAAACCAGCACCTGAAGCATCTTCAAAATCACCACGAGAAATAGCTTCTGGTTGTTTACTATAGAATAATGATACAGTAGCTGCAGTTGGACTCATATTAGCTGCTACAGCAGAGCCAGTAACAACAAATGAAGCAGTACTATTACTAATAGTTGTATAGGCCTGTAATGGACTATCTACAGTAATTGCAGAACCAGAAGTAATTGTAAAAGCACGAACAGCATTAGTATCAGCATTTAATGAAGAAGCTATAGGAACTAAGATCTTCTTATACTGAGAAAAAGATGCTGAATAATCTGAATCAAAGTTAAAATCAGCCCAAGTAACAGAACCTGTACCAGCATTAGTTACAGAAGCTGTAAATTGGTTAACAGAATAACCGAAACGACCAGCACCATAAAGGGACTGAGAAGCAATATCAGTTATGTTTGTAGATGCATTAGCACCGTACAAAGAACCACCATTTACAAATGGTTGAGGAAAATTACTACCATATTTGAAATCTAGATAGAATACAAGACCAGAAGGTAAATTCATTGGTTGTACGCTAACGAATTCTTTAGCAGCGATTTCACCGAATACACGGCGAACTAATGGCAAAGCAACACCACTCCAGCTTTCACCGCTGTAGTTACCAGAACCACCAGCAGCAGTACCAGTATTTGATTGCTCAGTCACTAATTGCTTAGCTTGGTTTTCAAGGAGAACTGCCATTGTGTTTTTGTCAGTCTCACTCTTTAAACCTTCTAAGAGACCAGATTTGATCCACTTAGCGGAGAGTTTTTTGGCGTCATCAGCAACAACTTTGTATTGATTTGATGACTCTAATAATGATTGAATGTTCATTTTTGTTTGAAATTTAATTTTTGTTATTTAATATTTGCGAGTTTTTGCATACGAGCAATTACATCGTTAGACTCAACAATTAACTTATTTGGAGCTACACCTACAGCTTTAGAAGCAAATCCTAAGGATTCTTTAATAGCTTTTTTAGCTGGAGTGTTAATAGCAGCCTCGAGTGATTCGAATACTACTTTAGCTTCTTTAACGTTAGTTGCTTTGTCGAATGAAGCAATTACTTTTAGCTTTTGTGATTCAGTCAAATTTTTAGCTTTGAAGAGCTTGTTAACATAAAGTAACTTAGCGTTTAATAAGTTAACTTCGTTTAACTCAAAACGGAGAGTATTAATAGTTTCAATAGCTTCTTCAAGTTCAGATTTGTCTTCTTTTTCAGCAATACCAGTAGTTTTGCTCATTACAACACCTTGCTTTCCACCTTTTTCAGTAGCCATGCAAGCTGCAAATTTCTTTCCAGCTTTATCTGCATCCATTCCTGCTTTGATGTCAGCATTGTATTCTTTAAGACATTCTGTACCAAGAATCTTCTTGATAGTATCCATGATACCTTCTTCTAGTTTACCATCACCTTCTTCTCCCTTTTTTTCTTTAGCTTCTTCCATTGTATTTTCATCTTTAGTTTCATCTAAAGAATCCAATTCAGCTAATAATTCTTCTAAATCGATCTCATCTTCTTCAACTTCAGCACCCATATCAGCTGGCATTTCACCGGCCATAGCATCAACTTCTTCTCCTTCTTCATCAGCAGGAGCATCGTCAGCCATTTCTTGAGCGATAATGTCTTTGATAAGATCTTTGAGGTCTTCGATAGTCATATCTTTTACCTCTACTTCTTCTTCATCACTTTCATCAGCTTCTTTCATTTCATCTGTGTCATAAGCTTCATCCATTTTGTCTTTGTCTTTAGCTTCATCCATTTCGTCTTTAGCTTCATCTATTTCGTCTTTTTCTTCGTTAAGTTCAGCTAAAATTTCAGATAAATCGAAGTCTTCTTCTAATTCTTCGTCAGCTTCTTCAAGAGTAGCACCAGTTGCACGGTATCTGTCTTGAATGGTGTCTCCTGTTACATCAGGATACATGCCTTCTTCCATTTTTTCATCTTCGCTCTTATCTTTAGCTTCGTCCATTTTCTCTTCATCTTTGTTTTCGTCAATTTCTTCAATTTCTTGAAGTTTAGCAGCTAACATTGATTGGAGTTTTGGAGTTAAAGCTTCTTCAAGAGCGGCTTTTGCGTTGGCTAACGCAGCTTCGCGGACAGCTTTAGCGTCAGCGATAGCCTCTTTGAATAATTCCTTACTCATTGTTTGTTTCTCCTTAAATTTGTTTTCGGAAATAAGCTTATTGTATAGAAGCTTAATAGGGGTTAATTGATTACCAAACTACCATGAACCGAAGTGGGTAGCTATTATTGGCTACCCATAAATATATGTAAATATTAAAAACCGCGAATTATTAACAAAGAGGACATACTCCAGTCTGTGCACAAATAATTTCAGTAATTAATTCATTAACTTTACTATAATCTTTATCTGATTTAAATTGTTTAGATTCAGCTAATTGCATATAGGCCATTGGAGTTGATGGTACTGATACTAAATCCCAACATAATAATTCAAAATCATCTTGTACCTCAACAGTTTCACCTAATTGTTTAACACTACCCATACCACGGGATGAAATACCAAGTGGAATACCTGATAGTACTAATGCTTTAGCAATATTACCGCTTGGAGTTGGTAATAATTCTAATCGACCCATTAAATCATTACCTTTCCACCATACTTCAGTTATTACGTGTGATGTATTGGCTAAATTTACAACAGATGCCTCAGGATGATCTAATTCACCTAAAGATGTACGTGTTTTAATTGGACCATCTATATATTTTTTAACTTCACGCTCTAATACCTCACGTGGATATACACGACCATTACCATTTTTTTGTTCAGCCTCTTGTAGTTTACCTACTAAAGTAGTTAAACCAGCTTTAGCACCCTTACCTTCAACCAAAGTTAATTTAGCTGCTTGGAATGGTGTATGATCTATCAATAATGATTTGTTCATATTATTTATTTTCACCTGTTACATCAGTTAAATTATCACGTCCATCCATTGTTTCTTCCATACCTAAAGCAATATCATCTGTTTCTTGTTGATCACTATTCATTTCAGCTAGTACTTCTTGAACTAATTTTGTTAAATCTTCTTTAGTTAAAAATTTAGCTACACCTGATTGCTTAGCTCCAGATGATGGTGTTGCCATACCTGTTACATTATCAACAACGTTTTGTATTTCTTTTTCAGATTTTTTAGAATATACTACTTGTTTTCTATCATCCTCATCCCACTCAAATTCAGCATCTAAAAGTACTGATTTAATTTTTTTTTGTTCTTCTGGTTTAAGACGTACGTTAGTTTGATAGTAGTTTTCTTGACCTTCTTTAACAACCTTCATTTTTTCACCTGTAGCAGTCATTTTTTGTACACCACGAGATGTTTTGGCTACAAGTGACATTAATGAAATTCCTTTAACAGGCTTATTAGTTTCTTTAGAAGCTTTATTAGCAGATGCTTTAGCTTTTTCAACACCTTTAACAGGTTTCATTTGATTAGCTTTATCTACTAATTCAGTTTCGTCTTTTTTCTTAGCGATAGCTTTTTTCTCTTTAGTTGGTGTTTCTTTTTTAGTATCAATACCAGATAATTTAAGCTCAGTATAGTAAAATGGATTTTCAGTTAAATGACCTAAAGCAATTTTTTTAGCTTTATCTAAATCATCAGTATGTTGTAATTCAACCTTAATACCCATTCTTAATTCAGTTGGGTATATATTTTCAATATTTACTTTTTGTTTTGCCTCAGTAATATCGTATTGAGCTTTTACAGCCTCTTCATCAGCCATTTCTTTTTCAATCTTATTTATCATAGCTTGTGCTTCAGTATTTCCACCTTCAGGATAAACTCTAGCAGCAATAGCTGAAGCAGCACCAAATGATAATCCTAATTCATCTTCTAACATTCCAACAGCAGCATCATAATCACCAGCGGCTTTAGCTAATTCTTCAGCTTCAGTATCAGCGGCATCTTTAGCATCATAATCATCATTTTCTTTTATATCTTCATTTTTTTCTATTACTGCATCTCTTAATTCTTCATCAGACATGTCTTTTGCTTTTTCTTCAGTAGTATTTAAGAAATCAATCATATCTTTTCTAGACATTTTAGAGATAGGAGCATCACCTGTTCCACTTTCAGTTAAAATGCTTTTACTTTTTAAAATTCTAACAGCATCTTTAAATGAAGTTACATTAGTAACGTATTGAGGCATACTCATACGTAAATTACGCATAAAATTAGCTTGTGATAATCTGCCTTCTTTTAAATCGTGATATTGATTAGCTATACTTTTCATTTTTATTTTATTTATCGGCCTTGGCCTCTGTATTTTGATACTTTTTTATCTTTAGGTCCACGTGATTTTTTTGCTTTACCACCTTTACGTTTACCAAAAGTTACTTTACGAGCTTCTTTAGCACCACCTCTTGCCTTTGCCATTATTGGTTTAAATCTTTAATTTTATTATTTAATTTATTTACCATTTCTGAAATAGTAGCAACAGCACTATTAGTGCGATTCCAATATTGAATACCATCTCCTTCACTTAATTCTTGTTTAATACGAGATGTATACTCAACAATACGATCAATCTCTTGTAATTTACGTTTTACCTCACGAACAGCTTTATGCAATCTTTCAGCTTTAGTTCTGTAGGTTACTTCATTTTTAAATTTAGAGTATGAAATTTCGTTAAGTAATTCTTGATCAATAATGTCGTTTAATGGTTTCATTTCAAATATTTTTTTATAGTCTACAACTTTTGATGTTTTTGGTTTTTTAGCTACTTTATATCCTAATTTTTCAGCATATTTTGTAGCAGCATTTTTCTTTTGTCCTTTAGGAGCAAAAGCATATGGAGTTTGAATTGGACCAGCACCTACACCAATATCTCCAGTAGCAGATATTTCTTCTAGCTCTTTACGTACTAATGATTTTATGTACTCTTTTAAATCCATTACTTGCGAACAGCTTTTAATGCTTCGTTTACGATTTCTTCTGGGACTCTCTTACATTCTTTTTAGCCTCATCATAAGTAATTATATCTACTACTTCATCTCCTTCAATAAAATATTGTTGGTTTTCAGCTTTTCTTCCTACAACAGTAAATATCATCATATCTTTATGACCTTCTTCTTTTTTAATTTGTAAAGGTCTCATAGTATTAGCATCTAGTTCTTCTTTATTACTATAATGTTGATTTGGAACTACTAATATTTCACTATTTGGCTTACCATCTTTCATAAGGATATCTAACTTTATCCCCTCTGATATTAATTGTGATTCATTAATAATTCCAGCTAATTGCTGCATTCTTTTAATTTCGTTGATTTGTGTTTTCATTTTATTTTATAGATTTTAATTCGTTGATTAATTGATGAAACTGGAGTAAAGCAATGATATTATCATCCTTTACGCTTTGATTTTTATCAAGTGGCTTTAATAAATTAGCCACCTCGTTTAATTTAATTTGAATAGTTTTATCAACTACTAATTTGCTTAATTCAGCAATTTGTGCTTTAATAGCAATGTAACTTTCATTTACAAATTCACGTAATTTAACAGTATTAGAGATATTATTAATGTATTCTTTTAATACTGTTTTTTGAGCTGGTGACATATCACCGTATTTTTCGTTAAATTTTTCAAGTAACATTTTGTAGGCTAAAATACGAGTACCTTTATCCATTTTAGCAAATTCTTCTAACACGCGATCTTTAACATCTTCCTTATTTACCTCTTTGCGTGTAATATGCTCAAGTAATGTTACCTTATTTTCAATAACTTGAGATGGCTCAACAAACTCTAATGAGTTATGAGCTTCAATCAAATTATATGCGGCAGCATACTGTGAATAGTTGTTAATCTTAGATTTGAAGAACTCTTCAATACCATAAGCCTCACGAATATCCTTGATTAAATTATATTTTTCTTTACGTAACGCAGAACGATTTAAACGAGAAGATATTTCAAGCGTTGCATTAATTAATGATTCAGCTTTACCTTCAGTTAAGGCTTTAGTACTAACTAATGCCTGATATAATTTATGTTCTTTAGTTAATTCGGATTTAGAAAAATATTTTTTAATTAACCCAATAGCAGCAGAATCAGCACCCGAAATGGTGTCGCTTGCTATTTGGCGTACCAGTAATTCAAATAATATACCAGTATTTTTAAATTTGCTATGTTTGACTTTCATATTAGTAAGAAATCACTACCTATAAATATGTAGATATTATATGCCCTTAATATTTTTTTCGTCTAATAATGTAGATTCCTGATCAAATATGTTTTGCTTATTCTCCATATCAGCACGCATGCCTTTAAGCATATCTTTATATCGTAAAGATTCAGCTAAAGCAAGCGGTGAACCACCTTTAGGTGTACCACTTCCTTCATCAGGTATATTAATAGCATATGTACTATTTTCTTCATTACCTAATCTATCTTTACCTAATGGATCGCGTTGTGTGCCAACAATAGATATTTTTTCTTTAGGACGACCTACATCACGTTTTTCATCATATCCAGGAGGAATAGCACCTATTTCACCATTACCACTTCTACCTTTACCATATAGAGAAGCAAGATCATGTGGTGTACCATATGATTTACCTGATTTAGCTGGATCATTACCTTCGTTTTCAACTTGTGATAAACGGAATGTACGTTTCATATCCTCTAATACTAAATCACGGTATTCATCAAACTGATCTTCACTAAATTGGAATATATGATGATAAATCCAGTCTGAAGGTAATAATTTAGTATCTTGAAGATCTTTAGCTAATGATACTTTTTCTTTCCATAATGCTACTTTTTCTTGTTCATATATTACTGATGGGACTGTTAATGTTAATTCAAAATTATTTAATGAAGCGCCATCATATCCTTGAGTATATAAATGTACTAATGCAATTTTATATAATTCAGATAATACTATACGTTGAATACGTTCAATTGTACGAGCAAAACGAATATCTTCAGCAGCTAATGTAGCTTTACCTGTTAAATCTTTTTCAAATCCGAAGAATGCTTTAGGTACTTTAAGAGCAGCTAACATCTCATCACGTAAGAAATTTACGTCATCAATAGCATTATATTCTAAACCTTTTAATGTATCAATTTTAGTATTACTATTAGCACCACGTTGTGGAATATAAAAATCTTCCATTAAATTCATCATATTATAACGAAGATTATATTCGCCCGTATTTTTATCAACAAATGGAACTTTTTGCATTTTTTGTTTTAAACGCTCCATGTATCCATCTACTTCATTTGGAGGTAAGTTTCCAATATCAATGTAGAAAATACGTTTTTCTGGGGCACGAGTAACACGATGCAATAACATTGCATCTTTCATTAATATATATTGCTTATAAGTTTTACGAGCAGGTTCAATATAAGAACGTCCGTAAGGTAAATAATTAGCATCAGTTAATAGCCTAAAATGCGCTATTTCATAATTTTCAAATTTAATTTTACCATCTCTATCTTTTACACGCGAATTAATCCCACCAGCAGCAATTATCATTGGATCAATCTTAAAACACACATAAGAGGGATTAGTAGGATCTAATCCTTCTTCACGAATCATATCATATACTGAAAGTGGTGTAACACCATATATACCAAATTTTTCAGCAATTTGTAAATATAAGTAAAAATCACCATATTTACACATATTGCGAATCCATAACCATAAATTAAATTCAATATTTAATACATCATAAAATAAATTGTATAAAATACGTTGTAAATTTTCATCTGATGATTTAATTTGTAATACCTCTCCATTTTCATTTTTTAATGTTGATTCATCAGAAACAATATCAAGAGCAGAGGCAACAATTGATTCAGTATCCATTGCTTCATAATCAGTATATAACTGAATACGCAATGTTTGATAATTCATTGTTGGATTATATGGCATATTAGCGCCATAGCGATGTAACTTGGTAAACCTATCAATTAATGCATTTGTTTTAACATTACCATAAGCTTGAATTCTATCAACATCTATTGTTCTTAGTTGATTACCACCTATATTTCTAATAATAACATCTGTGGAGAAAAGGCGTCTTAACCTATTAAATAAGCCTGTACTTTGTTCAGCCATTTTGTAATTTTATTATATCAATAAATATTTATAATTTAAAGCACCCATCTAAAATCCTCAAAACCGTACGGGGTTTCAGCTATATATGGATTTGATGCACCATTTGGTAAAGATGGAGGAAGCATTGCTGGATTTTGGGCATTAGATATATTATTAATAGATAACCGGGTTAAATCCATACCTTGTTGGGCAAATTTAATGCCTGTGTCTCTAGTAAATAATCCAATTCCTAAAGCTATTACTAAATCATCATTATAACCTGATTGAGCAGATGCTTTACCATTTTGCCAAATAAATACACGCAATTCCTCTAACAATCTTTTAGATCGAAAGATAAATGCTCTATCTCTAATATACGCTTCCATTTTAGAGATAACAAGTGGTCTTGTTTTTGCTGATGTAGTAAAACCAGGAACTGTTTGATCATTACCCATTTTAGCTATCCACTTATCCATTTGTATTTCACCATAAGCACGAGGTGAATAATATAAATTTTTATATCCTTTTTCAATTATTGTATTAATGACGTCCCAACCCACATTTGCGTTTTCAACCACAAGCAAAGCATTATTATATTCGCTAGCAACAGAAACAAGCATATTACCAAAGGAACGAGTATCGATTTGTGATTTATATTCAGCAACTTGTTCACACGCATCCACATCGATAACATGAAACGCAGAATAGTCTGAACCATCACCGCGAGCAACGTCAGCGCTAATAATATAATTCCTAGAATAGTCAGGATACTGAAATACCCAAAAGTCGCCACCCATAAAACGGCGTTCGACAGGTTCCTGGAGGTACGTTTGTTCATAAAATGATAAATTATCGGGTTCAATTACTGAGTTACCAGAACCAAGAAAGTCACAATCATATTCTTGAGCAAATTCACGTGGTGACATATTTATACGCTCACGTAGCTCCCAAGCCTCATCTCTATCAGGATGTAAATTCCATTTTAGCTCAATAGGATAGAAGTCATTTTTACCAATTTGAGCTTCAGCATATGTTTTGTGAAACCAGTTACCAATACCATTTGGAGAGGATAACGCTATAATTCCTCCTCCTGTTGCAATAGTTGGTTTAATGCTTGTATAAATTTTATCAATACCTTCAATAAATGCAGCCTCATCTATTAATAATAGAGATACAGCGTAAGATCGACCTGCATCTGAGGCAGCTGATGTAGCTATTATTCTAGAGTTATTAGCTAGCTGAAATGATAGTTTATTATTTGATATTGGTTTTTGATTACCCTTAATCCATGCTGGTAAATTTTCATACATGAATTGCACTTTTTCAACCATTCCACGAGCAGTTTCTTGTTTAGTAGCTATACACAATATAGTTTTATCTTTATTGAATAACATTAACCACAAAGAATAACCTGCTACTAATGTAGAAATACCTAGCTGGCGAGATTTATTTATAATTGAAAAACGGTAATTTCTAAAATTATCTAATGTATTTTCTTGAAAAGGATATAAATGAAATAATGTTCTACCTTTAATTGGGTGAGTAATGTAACAATATTTTCTAAAAAAATGGATAGGATCTATCGCACATTTAATATATTCCTGTTTTATTATTTCCTTAATATCGGCTTGTTGACTCATATATATAAATATACAAAAAAAGGCCCAAACTTTCGTTTAGGCCTAATTCTTTACTCCTTCGCGTGATGTCTTAGAATCGATATAGAACTCCAAATTTAGCAGCACTTAATGGGTTAGTAACCCCAGTGAAGCCAATTGAAAATGTAGATCTAGAACCATTATCTGTGTAATCAACTAAACCAGCCAATGATGTACTAAGGGCTAAGTTTTTACATACAAAATAATTAGCTCCAAGACCTATGTTTGCGTTTGTAACTGATACTTTATTGCTACCAGTTTTAGTGGCATTACTTGAAACACTTAATTGAGAATAAACATGAAGTTTATTTCTAGTTTCACACATAAACCATCTTCCAAAAGCACCAACACCAGTTAATTCCTGAGTTGCGTTTTTACCAAATCCACCTGAAACACCAACGGCGAATTTATCTGTTAAAAAATATCCAATTGTTGGATTGATAGAATACTGCTTAGCAGCATCTGTTGTTTTTGAATAAGAAACTGTTCCTTCTACGAATTTATCAGCTTTCTTAAATTGAGCGTTTGTTGTAAATGATACTAACATAAATGCTAAAGCAGTTACAACGAATTTTACTTGATTTTTCATTTGTTTTTGTTTTAATTAAAAAATCACGAAAGAGTAATTCTAAATATAAATATGTTAAAGAAGCTTAACCATTATGATTAAGCTTCAATGCATGGGATTGCAAGGATATTATTTAACTAATAAACCAACTAAAACACCAGCAGCAATGCCTACACCAGCACCTTTCCATTTATTCCAAAATGCTTTATTTTTAGCGGTTTTAAGATCTTTTTTAAGATATTCGTTTACTTGTTGTGACAAGTCAAATTGTTTTGATTTTAAAGCAATAGCTGAATCAGCTTGTGATAATGCTGATTTAGAAAATATAAGTGAACTTTCTAATGATTTTACTTGAACACCTAATGTATTGCTTAGATTTTCAGCAGTAGCTAATTCACCTACTAAATGATCTTTTTCAACTAATTCAACTATAATTTCGTTACCTACATTTTTGTCAATTTCTAAACCAATGTCTGATTTAGTTACATTAACATAGCGATTAATGAAGAAGGTATCAATTACATCTTTAGGTAAGTTACGAAGAGTAGCTAGTGCCTCTTCTTTTGCTTTACGTTCTTTAGCAGCTTTAGCTTTAAAAGCATCAGCCTCCTCTCCAGCTTGTTCAGCTAATAATTCATAAGCCATAGATGAATCTCTAAAACGCTCTTTTTCATTGATAGCCTCTTCAAATTGGTCTTGTACAATAGCAATTTCTGATTCTAATGTTTTAATTTCTTTTTTATGGTAATTATTAGTAAAATTACCATAAATAAAAAATCCTAAAAGCAGCAATAAAGCTAACCATACTATTTTCTTATTTTCTTGAACTGATTTTTTAACTTGATTCATATATTAAGGTTTAATACCAGCGTAATATTGCATTTTATTAATTGTCCAACTATCTAATCCTTCTTCTAATGTTTCTTCTTCATCAGGAGTTTCTATTGGAGGAGTAGGTGGCATATCTTTTGCAAGTTTCTTTTTTAAATAATCTGAATTTGTAACTAAATCATTAATTCTATCTTCAAGTGATTTTTTTAAATCACGTAAACGTTGTAATTCAGTAGATGGTTTATCAGTAATATCACCAGCAGCACTTCTAGATTTTCTAATCTTTAAAATATTAGATTTAGTAGCATCTAAACGACGTTTTAATTCATCATATTTCATAAATGCTTCATAATCTTCATCAGACATAGATGAGGCAGATGGTTCAACTTTTTCTAATTCATCTTCTTCTGGTTCAAAATCCTCAGATCCATCATCGTTTGGTTCATTATCAAAATACATTGCAAGTGGATCTTCAGCACCTCCCATAAATAAATCTTCTGGGTCAGTTGCTCTAGTTGGTGATAATTGTCCTGGTTCAGGTGTAGTTTCAATTTCTCCACCAGCTCCTAATTTTACTAATACATTAGCATCAAGTAATGCATTTACAATTGCATTAGCAATTTGAGGGCGAGCAAAGTTAAACTGTACTTGTAATGATTTTTTATCAGCACCTGGATTTTCACGAAAATAATTAATAATATCTTCTAATGATACACCTGAAATACGTCTAGTAGCATATGAAGATGTATCAAAATTTTCATCAGCTAAACGGAATCCTTTAGCGATACGAGCTAATTCATCTAATTCAAGAACACCAAGACCAGGTTTATTTAATTTTTGAATTTTTTTACCAGTTTGAGCTATTTCTTTATCAACAGCTATTTTTTCAGCATCTTGAGATGGTTTTTCTTCTGGAGATACTGGTTTAGATAATTCAGATTTCTTTTTTTGTAAAGCTTGTAATTTAGCTGTTTCAGCTTGTTTAGAAGCATCTTGGGCTTTTTTATCAGCAGCTTGGTCTTCAGATAATACTTCTTGAATAGCTTCGCGAACCATTCTGCGGAGTTGTTTAGCTTTCATACTTTTCAGTTCGTTAGTCGTTATGTCCATAAATATTATTTAATATTAGAAATAATAGTAGTAATACGTTCTTCTGTACTGCCACTAACAGTTATTAAATTAGTTGGTGTATATTCATTTAACAGCATTTGAATTACAGTATCAATTTTATTACGATATATCATATCAGTTTCACGTATCCCATTATCTTCCATTTTAATACCATTAGGTGAAACATAAATAACATAATCATAATATTGTTTAAGATTCATTGCTGCTACTACAAAGTCACGCTTTTCCCACTCCAATATTGATTTAGCACTTAATGTAAAAGCACACACATCCCAAATAGTACGATCTGTAATAATACTATTTTGTAATAATTCAGTAGCACGTTCAGCTAAAAATATAAATTGACCGCACAGTGTAGAATCTGTATTAAGTGGAATACCTAAATTGCTAAGATATTTACTACGTTCAGTTTGTACAACATGGTCTTTAAAACGATCAGTTTCACCTAATGCTTTAGCTAATGTAGTTTTACCTACACTCATTGTGCCTACTAATCCTATTCTCATTATTTATTAATTTTATTCATTTGACGCTCTAATTTTTTCTGTTGCTTAGCCTCTTTAGCACGTTGTTTAATACGTTTTTCAGCACCAGCCTTATACTTAATATCTACCTCAATTGGACCCTGTTTAAATTTATCTAAATCAAATGTCCATGTAGTTGTTGTATTATCGTCTTCATAAACCCTAGTAAATTTTCTTTCCATAACATAAAATTAAGGAAAGGATCTTGACGATCCTTATACTCTAGCACCTGCTGCTTTACCAGCTGCTGTTTTATACCAGGGAACTCCGTTAGTATCTTTTTTCCTATCGTCCCACTGTTCTTTATTATATTTAATTCCAAAAATATAATACTCTGAGGCGCGTTTATTACCATTAGGAATTAAGGCTGGGCCATCAATATTATGAAGCTTATTAACACCGTTAATATTTAAATAATAAGCAATAGTACCTTCCGCTGTAACTAATCGTTTTGTTTCCATCGTTTTAGTTTTAAAGGTATGAAGAAGATTTTACTCATCCAAATCCTCTAAACCAGTATCGTCTTTCTTAAGATCTTTTTCTATATCCTTCATTGTACCTGTTGCCCAACTTAATTGAGCAGGTGTTAGTTCATCATTAACAGCATTTTCTACAAATGAGAAGAAATCATTTTCATCTAATTTATACACCTCAGCAAAGAATAATTCACGTACACGTGCATCTTCTATATCGCTATCGTTATATATTTTAGAGATAGCATCGTAGAAGAATTTACCAAAACGTAAATCGTTTGGTTCATTAGATAACTTATCTACAGCACCTACAATAGCTTGGTTTTTAGCTTTATCAGCACCAAATCCTTCTGTACCAACAATCTCGTATAATCCTTTTACAATCTCGTGAACGAGCATTGGAAAGCAAATAGCACGAGCTTTAATTATAAATTGCTCATTTTCCTCATCATATTCCATTTCACTTTCACCACCTTGCATTTTTTGCCCTTGTGCTAAGGCAGCTAACATCATAGCAATAGCATTTTCATCATCGTAAATACCAAATGCTAATTTAAGTATTTCTCCGTATTTATCAACTAATTCTGGGTTGATTTGGTCTAAATATTCTTTAAATAACATAAAGCCAAAGGCACCTCTAATAGAGGCGCCCTGTGTAATGCCATTTATGATGCGGCGTTTGGCTTTTTCAGCTTCGGCAGGTATGTTGTCTATACTTACTTCATTATTTCCACCTTGTGGAATATCTAAATCACTCATACCAACTATTTTAGCATCAATTTTGATGTTTGCATAGTCGACAATTGGATAAGCATCAGTTACCATTTGAGCAGCTACCATCTCTAATTCATCACGATATCCATCTTCAGCTTCAATTATTTCACCTAAT
>Ga0194117_10002544_pt1 | contig 19222 bp, 12 predicted proteins | sample TA2MahsurfametaG_FD_160579 | JGI IMG/M metagenome (GOLD analysis project Ga0194117, IMG submission 160579) | Freshwater microbial communities from Lake Tanganyika, Tanzania - TA2015009 Mahale N1 surface | ecosystem: Environmental > Aquatic > Freshwater > Lake | place: Tanzania: Lake Tanganyika...
AAGCTTGCGGCGCTGGTACTGAAAGTTCTTTGCCAACTTTTCATACGTAACTTCAGGGCCGACGAGTTTGTTGACGGTTTCCCGAACAACACCGGGCTTCATCATTTTCTCGCTGGCTTCACGGCGCAGCTCGGCTACCGACTTCTTAGGCTTCATTGCCTTCGGCTTCTTGGGCGGCTCAATCTCCATGTAGGCCGGGGCTTGTGCTAAGAGTTGGTCGGTCTGGTATTTACCGTCTGCTTTAGCAAGGCTGTCCAATGCGCGAATGATGGCCGCGTCTGAGGTCAGTCCGAAAAGATCTTTGGCCTTTTCAATAAATTCACGTAGCCACTTACGGATTTGACCAACTACACCCGGCGGAATGTCATAACGCCCCTGCACAATGCGTGAGCCGTTGACTGCCCAGAACTCAGACGGATTGACGAACTGATACTTATCCGGAGACAAAGTACCACTCTTAAAAGCCCGTATTACCGAGTCGTATACAATAGAGTCAGACCCACTTAAGTGATGCTCTAAAAGCGCCTGAAGATTTCGTTTCTCATCAGCAGACTTGGTTTTCTTTATAGCTTTAGTTAACTGCTTGACGTAAGCCTTAAGGATGCCCGCACGAATTTCGGCAGGCATAAGTCGTTCAGTATGGTGCAGGATTTCGTGAGTAGCAGTTTGCTCGTTGCCCTTACCTTTGAATAGCGTAATGATGCGGTTGGCCGGGTTATAGAACGCAGCCGAACCTTTCATGTTTTCAGGTTGTTGCCGAACGGATACACCTAGATCTTCAACAAGCAGTGGGTTTTGTTGGATAAACCATGACGCCAACTCAACGCCATCAGGATCAATCTCTCCCCGCCGCGAAGCATTAAACAGCCGCTCACGGATAAACTCTGCGCCACGTACACGAGGTTGGACAATTCGCTCTTTCTGCGTCTGAAGCAAAAGCATTGAAGCCCGATTCGCCAACTCGGCACCGGACATCTTGTCTTCATCAAACTGCTTAACCGCTTTACCCAACTCACGACGCAAGGACGGAGCGCGGTCACGTGCCAACTGCTCAGTAACCGGCGGCAACGGGCGATTTAGGATGTCAATGCTTTCGAAGATTTGAGTGGGAGCGGCGGGAGCGGGAATGGCAGTTTCTTTTTGGCGCTGGATCTTGTCGTAAAGCAAATCCACGTCAACTTCAAGTAAGCCGCTCGGCCCAGATCCTTTTACGATAGTGCCAAATTCATCACCTTCAATTTCAAACTGAGGCACCGCTCCAGCGTTATATGCAATAGCGAATTCATCCCGCGACATATCAGCCGGATTCGTCGGGAACTCTCGCCCTTCCTCGGCGTAGTTATTGCGTAATTGAGTTAGCGCCCGCGTCGTTGCGGCATCTATGGTGACGCGCTCTCCAGCAGGAATTATTACTTCCGGTACATAACTCTGGCCGCTAATCTCAGCCTTCGGCAACATGACAAGCGTTTCGCCTGTCGGGAGCTTACGAGTCTTTGCGTCTTTACCCCGCAAAAAATCTGCGAGGCTCTTCGTCATCAGGTCCGCATTAGAAACTTCTAATGCACTCGGCACCCCTTCCGCTCGTTCAACAGGCCTTGCAGGAGCAGGCTCAACTGCAGCCAGTCGCGGGAGTTCAACTCCTTCAACACGTGGTTCTGCGGCAACTGGTCGTGATACAGGCACCTCAATGCCTCTTGGAGTTGTTCCAACGACAGCTTGCTCAATACCTGTTCTTGGGAGTTCACTCGGCACCTCCATTCTGGGCGCTTCAACAGTAACAGGCTTAGGCGGCGATACTATGTCCGCAATCTGATAAGCCAACTTGGCCACTTCAGGAATATCAAATTCAGGCAGGGTAGTTGTTGCGCGTTCAATTCGTATCTGTTGGGCAACTTCAAGCCCGCGTTGTTCAACCGCGCTAAGTTCTTTATTCAAAAGATCAATCTTATTAAACGCGTTGGTTAACGCGGTACTGTCACCAGCGTCTGAAGCTACGTCTCTTTCGTCGTACGCAGCACGTAAACGATTCTTAATGGCGCGTTCTTCTGCCCGTAACCCTTGTATTCTTGGGTCAACGCCAGTATCAACGACTTCAAATTTATCGATTTTACTTATTTCAACGGGCGGAGTAATCGTAGGAGCCGGTATCGGCGGGGCCTCAATCGGCGCGGGAGCCGGGACTTCAATCGGCGGAGCTACTGCTGTTCTTAAGAGCGGCTCAATATCTGCACGCGTCGTGTTCTTAGTAATGCCCTCGTAGCCCAATTTGCGAGCGATAGCCCGCGCCTTGAAGAGGTTGAACTCCTTGCCACCTGCCGGGAACTGCGCCGTAAAGTCTGTGGCTTCTTGCACGGCTTCCGGAGTCGGCTCTTTAGTCCTCTCAAACTGCATCGGCTCACGCGGAGCCGCAACCTCTTCAGCCTCAACGACCGGTGCAGCAGGCAACTCACCACGCAGTTCTTCAAGTGTTCTAGCCCGGATCGGCGCAGGGCGTGCAGGACGACCTGTCTTCGGAGCCAAAGCTTCAGGCGTGATCTCAGGTTCAGGTTCTTCCGGAGTGAGCTCCGGTGCAACTTCTACTTCAGTGCGTGGTCTAATCGCACCCACACCGCCGCCCAACACGGCTCCAGCAAGACCTTCCATCGTCGCAGCACCGGCCACACCTCGCAAGGTTGGCACGTCAAAGCCTTCACGCTGCAACGCGATGTTAGCCGCAAGTTGTTCTTGACCCGCTTGAATGGCTTCAGGCGCTGCTTCAATCGCAGCACCACCCAGTACCCGCCTCAACGCGCCTTGTTCAGCCGCTTTTTGTGCCGCCGTGTTACGTAAGATCCGACCGGCTACAGCCTTTTCCAAACCGGTGCCCGCTGCAAATGCGCCGATACCAGAGGCGATCAAAATCTGATCAAGATTCTTGCCGCCATATTCCTGTGCCCGCGAGGCGGTCATTTCAGCCGTGGCTTCGTCCGCCCCAGCTTCCAACATGGCCTGTTTGGTCTCGTCGTAGATCGTACTTTTGGCTACGCCCGCACCCGTCACGGCACCAATCGCAGGCATAGCTGCTCGACTTGCTATAGCCCCCGCCGCACCGCGCAGCGCCCCACCAGCCAAACCACCCACGATAGTAGGCAATGCCGTACCCGCAGCCTGAGAAAGGGTGTCAAGCGGAGCCGTAGCAAACGCCTGCAAACCCGCAAGAACCTGTTCACCTACGCCCTTGTCTTGGGCCTCGGTCATGATGCGCGAGATCTCAGCCTGATCCTGCTTAGCCTGTGCGCTGAGCAAACCCTGCAAGTACCCTTCTACGCCACGGATGTTCTGCGAAACGACGTTATCTGCACCGAATGCATCCGTAATGAAGCGAATACCCTGCGCAATTCCCGTGCCAATCTGGACTGGAACGTCAGCCACTTGGCGGAATACAGACTGCTCCTCGGGCGTAGGTTCAGCCGGAGCGGCACGTTGGCCCCCGTAATAGGTGTTGTAGACATAAGCAATCGCATCCTGAGAGGTTGCCCCTTCAGGAGTATTGACGCGGTATGACCGCCCGTCTGGCCCGGTAACTTGATAAGCGGGCATTAGTTAGCCTCAAGGAATCGGCGTGGCGGAAAACCCAGCGAACGGATTCTGTGCTCCGGCAGCGGCGATAGTCGGGCCATACCCCGATGGTACCGTAACTCCTAGAACTCGTGCAGGATCGGCTTCTGCCATCGCCACCATCATTGCCATTGTAGCTTGAGCATCCGCTTTTTGTTGAGCAGTTGCCGTGAAAGACCGGGCTGTGCGATCCGCTTTTCGATAATCCCGATCTTTCTTGACGGCAGCGATAGCTTCAGCCACTTCCATATCCCGTCGCGCCTTAGAAGAAACGCCGCCTGCCGTCGTGGCTTCCGTAATCTTAGTGGCATCGGCAATCGCCTTCTCCCAACTTCTAGTTTTTGTTTTTGCTGCAGCAGGATCTTTCTCGTTGATCGCGTCATTCCGCATCGCCCACAACTGCGCCGCAACATCAGTCTGTCCGGAGGTTCTAGCCTTGGCTAGTGCTATCTCTGTAGCACGGTTAAGCGCCTTCTGCTCAATGTCGAGCTCAGTCTTCTTAATATCAAACTGGCGATCATCGTAACGCTTCTGCAGAGCCTCATACCGAGCCAGATCCGAAGCCGAGTCGGACTCCAGTGCACGCTCCTTGGCCTGCCGAAGCTTGATCTCTTCAAGCCGCAACGTGTTGTTGTCAGCCTTCAACTTCCTAAGATCTTTGACCAAACCGCCATAGTTCTCCTTGACGCTTTCACCCAGCGCCTGCAAGAAGTACGGGCTCTTACTGGCCATCAATGCCGCACCAGTCTGAATCCAGAAACTGTTACGCGCTTCTTTCTCGCTAGCCCCGTACTGCTCTTTCTGCTCTTTAATGTACGCCGCAAGTTCGGCATCAGCCTGACTGTAAGCCCCAGTCTTCTCGCGCTTCTGACGTTCTTCACGCTCAACACGAATGGCCGCAAGGTCCGGCTTCTCATAACGGAAGTCCGCAAACTGATCTTCTTTAGGCTTGGCTTCACGTCGTCCAGTTACCGTCACTTCGCGCTCTACCGCAGGCTCAACCCTCTCACTTGGACGGATCGCACCTTGACGCAGGGCTTCCTGCACCATCTCATCTTCTGTTGCAAACGGACTTGCTGCAAACAAAGCGCGTGGAGCCGCCATCATGTCAACCGGAACCGGTGCAGTAGATGCAGCAGGTGCCGCCACTTCAAGCGCGTTACGTCCAACCAAAATGTTCCGAGCCTCACGAGCCCGCATATACACCGGCTCAAACCGCTTCAACACTTCCTGCTTCTGCGCCATCGGCAACGCATCAAAGCCCGGCATCTGCGCCTTCACAAAAGACACGATGTCCATGTCGCTCTTCATGAACGACGGAATACGCGCAGCCAACTCATCATTGAACGTATACGGTATCGGGACACCAGACCGGGCCGGACCGCCACCCTGCTGGAACGCGACAATACCACCGCCTGCAAACTGCGGATTCTCCATAGTCCCAGCACTTACTGCACCAAGGCCCTGATTAATCGGAGCCTGCGCCTGCATCTGCTGCATTTGCTCCATCTGGTTCAACTGGTCACGGATCGTCCCAGCCGGAGGCGGCTGAACCTGCTGTTTCTTGAGCCGCTCAAACTGCATCATCATGGAGTACAGATCCGCAAGCGGAGCGATGCCCTGCTGCGCCATGCTCTTGACGTACTGGATGGCCTGATCCGGCGGCATACCCTTGGCCATGGCCTGCTGAAGCGAAGCCATCATCGCCCGACCCGTGCTGCTCACTGGCCCGATCATGTCAGACCCCTCCAATCATGTCGTAACGCACCGCCATGTAACCGTCCTTATGCATCTCAACCGCTTCCGGCATGACGCTCATCACTTCATCGGCCATGACACCACGTTGTCTCAAACCCCAGATGTCGTACTCGTAGACACCGATACCAAGCGGATGCGTACCAATGCGGACAACGTTACTCTTCAAGCGACGATCCGACGGTGCCGGGGTACCACCTGATCCGCCCGCGCCGCCAAAGAGCCCACCAAGGCCCATCAAGCCAAGACCCGCAATCTGATTGAACATGCTAGGCGGACGCTGGTACATCGTCTGCGATTGGCCCGACGCCGGAAGACCCCGCAGGATACCCGACATAAACTCCAACTGCTGATACGGGAACTGCTGCTTATTGACGAAGTCCTGATACTGCTGATTAAGCAACTCTTGCTGCAGCGCCTGCATCTGACCGCCAGCACCCAACTGAGCCTGACTAATACCCATCTGCTGCTGGTACTGCTGCATACCCAAACCGCCCAACTGACCCGCTGCAGCCAACTGCTGCTGAAGGCCTTGCAATCCTAGGTTAGCCCCGAACTGGCGTGACTGCTCAGCAAGGTTCGCCCCCGCCAAGCCATACTGCGCCATCTGCCCAGCGTTCTGTTGATTGAATTGGTTAAGCGCCTGCATTTGCTGCAACGCTTGGGCCTGAGCCTGAAGTTGAGCGGCTTGGTTAGTCTGACCTGCCTGCATCGCCTGTTGAGCCGCAAACTGCGCTTGGTTGATCTGAGCCTGCAGATTCTGCTGCCCCACCTGCATACCCATCTGCTGATTAGCCAACGCAGCCTGAAGGCCCGACTGAGTACCCAACTGCTGAACCTGAAGCGCGGCCTGTTGATTGGCCTGTTCCGCCGTCATGCCTGCAGCTTGGTTGGCCTTAGCAATCTCAGCACGAAGTTGTTCTGTCGAGAGTTGGCCCTGCTGATTGAGTCGAGCAATCTCAAGCGCCTGCTGCGATGACAAGCCCTGTGTCTGCAACTGTGCCGCAAGGTTTTGCTGACCGACCGTAAGCCCCGCAGCCTGATTGAGTCGTTGCGCTTCCAGTTGCTGCTGCGCCATCAATTGCTGTCTTTGCTGCTCAGCACCGACGTTGAATGCACCAACCTGATACCCCATCTGCTGATTCGCCAACGCAGCCCGCATCGCCTGCTCGGCAGAAAGCCCCTGCGTCTGCAACGCTGCAGCAAGGTTCTGGGTCTCCGCTTGTTGCATGGCTTGTTGGTTAGCCAGAGCCGCTTGCATCTGCGCCGCACGATCCACACCGAACTGTTGCTGGGCCTGCTGATACGCAGACTGGAGCCCTGTGGCTTCAATATCTCCCAACCGTTCAGCCAACCCCCGCTGAGCCTCAGCCTGAAGTAGTGCTTCTCGTGTACCGCCCTTCGCTCCTGCACGCGCCGCAGCAGCCCCCATACCCGGTAACTGCCGACGATAATCTTCAATCGCCGCACGTCTTTGTTGTTCAACAACCCCCCGCATGTAGGGCGACATGTATTCCTGCATCGCCCCAAGGCCAAACCGCTCCGCTCCCACACGCTCAGGGGCCGCCATGCGATATTGCTGAAGTTGCTGCGCAGTGACTTCTCGTGGAGCCACCATGCCAAGACGTTCAAGTTCAGCCGCACGCACCTGCTGAGAGGGCGTCATCTGGAATTGCTGAAGTGCAGGCCCCGATACCGCTTGATACGCCGCCGGACCCGCTATCTGTTGTGGGGCCCCCATGCGATATTGCTCAAGCGCACCGATACCGACACGTTCAGCCGGACCCATTTGAAAGCCCGTCGCAGACGGGGCCGCGACATCGCGGTAACTAACCCCCATCTCACGCGCCGCAGGGCTTTGATAGAACTGACGTTCCGCAGCGGGGGTGTACCGACTCAACTCTCCTGCACGAAGACCTGCAAGGCCCGCCAAACCGGTGGCTTGACGGATTTGATCTGCCACCTGCATCCCAGCAATGTCACGGAATGCCTGCGTCTGCAGAGGATTAAACTCCGCAACGCGTTGCCCGCCGTATTGTTGATAGCCACCCTTCTCAAGATCAGTCAAGGCTTGGGCTTGACCAACTAGTTTGAGCATCGCCTCCTTAAGCCAACTCGGGATATTGGTAGTAACTTGTTCAGCAGGTGTAGACATGATTGCTCCCGATTAGGCAGGCAAGAATTTGTCCATCTTCACGGCAGGGGCTTGTTTGGATTTGCCCGTACGTGCGTGACGAACTTGCGCCATCATTGCGTAGAGTTTCTTGGCCCCTGCATTGGTGGAGCCATTGCCGAGATGCGATACCACATCGGCAGGCACGACAAACTCGCCATCCGCTAATGCAGCACGTTGTACTCCTCTGCCGCGAATCACAGCCGGGATATCGTCAGACATACCATCGCCGGGGCCGTTCAGAAGTTTGCCACCAGCCGCGTATTCACCAACTTCCGGGCCTATTACCCCGCCGTAGGCTTTACCAACTTTTTTACCCTTCATAGCTTCTCTGTCGGCGTCCGCAGCGGCTGCTTCTTCCGGAGTAAGTTCTTGAACACCTACCGTATATTTAGGCGCGTATCCATAATCCGCTGCAAAATAATAATTAAAAGGATTTGGAGCCGTAACTCCACGCCGCTGCATAGCTTCAAGAAGCTCAGGATCTTCGGGCGCAAAAGGATTATTTGGTCCAACAATAACATCACCAAACCCGGTATCAGGTAAAGACCCCGAAGGGGCGGTCTTCACCGTAGGCTTTGTCGGAGTCGATTGAGGAACTTTTTGTCTCGCTATAGCCCCTTGAATTTTTTGTCCTGCATATTGAGCCGCGCCAACTATCGGACCTTTTGGCAACATACTTATTATGCCCGGTAACGTTGACCCGCGACGTTTAAGCATTTTTCTAGCTGTAGAATAGAACTCTTTGGAAAAGTTTGGTTGAGTGGGAGCACTGTTAGGCTCCCCACCTTCCGAAAACCCGAAGTTATAGTCTTCACCGACTGCAGCGCCGTAAGGATTGGGCGGTACCAACGAGGCAATACCACCAGCCTGCATGGCTTTGATAGATCCGCCCCGCACAAATCCTAAATCTGCAGCTTCTTCAGGGGTATAAATTTTGTCGATATAAGGCGCACGCGCCCTTGGCCCCTCCATCATTTGATCCATATAAAACTGATCAAGGAAATTTTGCAGCGAGTTGTCTGCGTAACTTGTCGGCCCACCAAATCCACCACCGCCACCGCCGCCACCGCCTTCTGCAGGAGGATTTTGCGCAACAGGCGGCGTCTCGCTCTCTGCTTCATTCTTGGCTTTGTTGACCAGCGCGTTGTAACTCTCTTCAATGAAGTCCGGAATCGCGCCTTTAAACGCAGCCTTCAGCAACTTGGAGATGTCTAAGTCACCAGCTTTGATCTGCGCTTTGATTTCCTGATACAGGCTCAACCCTGCGCCCGTCACGCCACCGGTGCTTTTAAGATAGTCCACTACGGAATCAATGCCCGTTCTGGCGCGGTCAATAATAGTCGGCTTACCGAGGGCTGCGTCAACCAAAGCGGGTGTACCGGGATCTGGTTGCACCGGGAAAGTTTGTTGAATGAAAGGGTTGGTGCCCGTAAAGGGTTCACCGCCTGCACCAATACCCGGCTGATATCCCGGCGGAAGTCCTGAATCGCCGCCACCCCCCGGTCCACCATAGACCGGGCTACCCAAAATCGGCCCGCCCATAATCGGGCCACCGCGATCTCGGTCATCAGGAGGTTCCCTATCACGGCCACCCGGAGGCGGCGGAGGCGGAGGCGGAGGCGGCGGAGGCGGCGGAGGCGGCGGAGGCGGCGCCGCAATAGGTTTCTTGGCCTGTTCATTAAGCTTGGCTAAGTAGTCAAGCACCGGCTGAACGTCACGCGGTGGAGGCGGAGGCCCATAAAGCATCTGTTCAAAACGTGCCTTGGCTTCTTCAGCCGAAGCGGGGCCAGCCGAGAACGGCGAGACCAATGTGCTGCCCGGTTCTGCAGGGCGATAAACCCGGTCGTCAACTTCACCACCCTCAGCAAACGGCGTTGACATGCCGTAATCATCTATATATTCGTCGTAAGGATTCATCCCCTGCGCCAAAGGCCGCTGGAAATCTACTGAAATAGCCGTACCTCCCGTCGCAAATCCGGGCGGTTTCGGAGCCAATGCACGCGGATTAACCGGAACCAGACCTTGCGGCGTACGCTTGTAGTAACTTCCCGGCAAAAAGAACGGCTGATCTGCGGCAGTTCCATATAGCGGATTACGCTCGCCCGGCATGTAAACGAGGTCATCGCCTTCCATCTCAGCCAACGAAAGCATTTTATATTCCGGCGTGAAAGCATCGGCTACGCCAGCAAACGTGGCATAACGAGAAATCGGACCGCCTAGAGCCGTCATGAACGCTTCGCGCCCTGCCGGAGAACTTACAACCTGTTTTGCACCACTTAACAAACCCTTGACACCCATGTCGGCACCAATGGCTGCACGGCCCGCTGCCAGATCGGCTGCAGTGGGAGTTCCTTTAAATATATTCGCGGACTTAAAGAAATTGAGACCGTCCGAAGTCGCAGCAGGAGGTGCTGCTTGCACCCCACCAGAAACAAATGCCGGCGGCATTGACTGCGTAACCGCTTCTGGGGTCGCACCCACCTGTGCTTTAGCCGCCTCAATCGCCCGATTAGTTTTAGCAAGTTCATCCGCAGATGGTCTAACCGGAGCAGGGACATTAGCCGCTTGGAAAGCCTGCGCAAGGTTCGCCCCGCTATACGCACCGAGGCCCGCCATCAGGCCTTTCTTCAAGTCCCCTTCAATCAGCGCGGTAGCGCCACCGACCAGAAGCCCCGTGCCTATGGTTCCTGCTGCAGCCCCTGATAGGTTAAAGAAATTGCCCACCGCCGAACCCACCCCCGGTAAGACGGTATTCAACACTGCTCCTGCGATCATTGGCAGGAGTTTCTTTAAGAAGTTGGCTTCGTATAGACCCGTCTCAGGATTAATGCTCAGGCTACCGCCATGGGCCAAGGCAAGGGCTTGAAGGCCATGCACCTCTCCGGGGGTCATGTGAACCAGCATGGAGTCCCCGTTCCGGCCACGAGAGGCTAACAGGGAAGCAAGACCGGATTCGGGGGCGTAGGTTTCCATAAATGCTCCAGATCTTATCACTCGTTTGCCTCGTAGTTCGATACCCACGTGGCGGTCAGGATGATGGACGGTATACCGGGGTAATTACTGGCAGGGGCTTCTGCCAACGCGATCACGTCCGTCAAATTAGATTGCCAAGCCAACTCAAAATAGTCCCCGGCTTCAATAACCAATAAGAAGTTCCACGCGGCTACTACCTCGTCCGTAGAACCTTGGATCGAAACCTTGGTCGCACTGTCCGGCACATTGACGCCATTAATGCGGGGCCAGATATAAACCAAGCCCTTGCCACCTGCCGTCTTGTCCAACTGCGCCGAGAACTGAATGTTATATAGCCCGGTGTTGGTAAAGAAAATCTTGGATGTCGGCGTGCCACGGCTAATCTGAAACTCAGACACAACTGAGTTATACGTGAAGAGGTTAACCGTATCAGCGACCGGGTTGGTCTGCGTTGTTGTGTCGTAGTACGAAGCGTGCGCCAAGGGCGAGTTCAACCGGTTTGAGACCTGATTGAAATACAGACGCAGGACATTATTAAACTGCTCAGTGCCACGCTGGTTATACTCTCTCAGAGCGACCGGAAGATTGGGTGGGACAACGCCGCGTGGATAAGCCATTAACGACGACCATCCTGCCTAATGTCAAGACGCAAGGCACCCATCTGCCACGAGACACCCAACCCGCTAGACCCGACACGCACCGCCATCTGACGGCCTCGCACCCGAGTGAATAACTGCTCGGTATATAACTCGTAAGGCAATACCGCTGTCGCGTTCACTTGCTCCACATCAGGTGTGCCATACGCCGAGCCGGGGTAGTTGCGTGGGTAGACCGAAATAGTCAGCGACGGATTAGATACCGTTGAACCCAAGAACTTGATGTCCGGAATGATGCGCGAGACGAAGCCAAAGTTATGCCCATCCCCAATGTCAAAGTCGGACGACTCAATGAAGCAGTCAATGGGCTGCGGGGTTCCCGTCGAGACATCATCCCAACCAACCTCGTGGAACAACACCTGATTGGGTGCCGTAAGTGTGACTGGGGCATAGATAGCATGAGAGGCAGCTACCGTCCCGTTCGCGCCACGTACACATCCTGTGAGGTTGTTGCTGGACACGCCCGTATATGTGATTTGCTCAGAGCCGATCTGCACCGTACCCGAACGCGGATAAGACGACGTATTGATGACCGTAAGTGTGGTCGCTGTCTCGTTGACCGCCATGTCCAGATACGAACTCTGGATGCTAAAGGCCATTTGCGGATTATCACGAATGGTCTGCGGACAGAACGCCGTACGGGTCAGGTTGCCGTATGACCACGAATTCTCAAGGTAGTTATAGATCACGAACTGATCATTCAACGTGCTGCTCGTGCCCGGATAGAACCACCAGATCTCACTGTACGGCTCGTTGTTGCCGCACATAACTTGGTCGATCTGATCCTTGTTAAGCGTGCTGTACACGTGCTGTCGGATCGTGCAGGGGAGCGTGTTGACGCGACCGTCGTAGACGTAGAACTTATCCGTTCCCATCCAGTAGACGGCATTGTTGACGTTGATGACCGCATTCTGCGAAGCGATGGAGATGTCCTGATCCAGCAAAGTGAAGCCGAACACGAACGGAGGCCCAAGGTACTGCATGGAGTAGACGGACGTATCCGTCCAGATGATGATTTCTTGACGCGCACTCGTTGCCGCAACAATCTTGGAACCACTGGCAAGGCGCTGCTCACCTGACTGGTTCGTAACTTCAGGCACCCACTCGTACGGATCATCGGCATCTGACCAACGCACAAGAAGCGGGTCGAACGTCGTAGAGAAGTTAGTGGGGTCGTACGGATTAGCCCCCATGCAGATCGTGAAGTCATCGATCGGTGAGTCGATCACCAAGTTGGTCTCGTTCGGGACGTGCCGCCCTGCGTAACTGAAGGACACCGCTGTTGCAGTGAGAGACGAAGTGGTTGCTGTTGAGATCGTAACCGACGTGCTGCCATCCCATGCCGCCGTGACAAAAGTCCCCGACACCACTCCACTACCCGACACCACCGCGCCTGTATTGATCCCCGTCGCATCGGCAACGACGAGCGTGACCGAACCTGAAGCGGCTGTGGCCGTGGTAGTAGTTTTAACGACCGAGTTGGCTTTGGCTTCAAGCGTTGTCGCTCTTGCCCATGTGGACGTATCGGCTGTCCAGTAATAAATCTCGCCTTCGTTTTCAGCAAAGATGAGGTCATCGCCATAGTTAAACTGCGACCAGAGTCGCAGCGGAATACCCGCCGGGATGTTAGATCCCCAACCGCCCTCGCCCCACGGAGGCCCGCCCCAACCCACACCGGTCGTGTAGACCGCGTTACCGGCATCAATGTCGTACTGACCAATGACAAGCGAACCGCCACCAATCACCGAAGATGTCGCAACACTTGGCGCAAACACCACAAACGAATTAGCACCCGTGACTGAGATGACTTCAAACTGCCCGTTCATCACGAGGCTCATCCCACCCCCTGTCAGCGGCGTGGCCCCCGAGAATGTGACAAACGTACCCAGCGTTACATCATGCCCGGTCGAAGTCACCTCAACTAACTGACTACCACTTGTCGTACGGAACGGGTTGTCCGAGATCGTCCCAGAAAAAGCAAGCGGCGTGATGTCGTTGTAGATACCACCGGATTCCACGTAGAACTTCTGATTAGTCCCGACGCCAAGCAGGTTCAGCCCATTACGCAGGGCGTAGTTCCACAAGCTGCGGCAAACCCCTTTGAACGTATACAAAGCCGAGCCGATGTTGACCCAGCCACCGATCTTTTGGGCGAAGCCACCACGGAAACGCACCTTGTCTACGGTGAAAAAGCCACCCTCGTTTGCGTAGTTCGTGGTTTCTCTATTTACGCCGGGACGAAATTCAACTTTTTGGAGGGGCACCGGTCACTCTCCGCCATTCAGGTTTATCTACGCCACGACTGAAATGCGGCGTATCGACAAGTTTAACCCCGTTCCCTCCCCATGAATTTAGCGGATGCAGTGATTCCCAATAGGCACCAAGTGGCGCAAGGACTTGTTTGTCGTAAGTCAGTTTGCCGTTCAGAAAGAAGTTTAAATCTACCGCCCTGCGTTGCAGGTGCAGACTATTCATCGTGCGGCTACGCCCCGTCTTGACGTAAATCTCTTGCTGCTCAGGGGTGCGATACAACTCCCCGGCTGTGACCTGAAAGCCAAGTTCGGTCGCCTTGTTAATGAGGCGGGTGACATCTAGCAGGAAGTCTGCTTGGTTCTGCACGTTACTCACTTCATCGCCTCCCGCAGTTGATCAGACTTCTCTTTACTGCCCTGTGAGGAACCGAAGTAGTACGAGACGATCTGCGTGGAGATGGCTGAGAGAACACCAAGGATGTAGATCAGGATGTCCTTGCGGCTGGACTCTACCGGAGTGTTGTCAAACATCACGATGCCAAAGAGAACGAAAGTGAGAAGCAGGATAGAGAGGGCGAGGATAGGGGTGACAATCTTGTTGATGAGCGGGGCTTTGTCGGAAGTGGCGATCTGAACTTCACGATCCCGTGCAGAGTCTACGTCCTTTAAACGCATATCCAGTTCTTGAAGATCCAACTTGTTCTCTTCAATCTTGAGGCGAAGCAGTTCTTCTTCATGTTCCATCTCTGCCGTTTTGAGGCGAATGATCTCGTCCGGAGACATGTCCGGTTTTAGTTCAACGCCCAGTTTTTTCTCAACGTAATCCTTACCCTTTGCCATGACGGCGTTGGCAACGAGATTTAAACCGTTACCAAGTAGGGGGGTCAGGATCGCGCCAAGTGCAGCGGGGATGGGCATCACTTCTTCCTCTGAATCACATCCAAGTTGTTATTGATCACCCACAGATACGCCGCGCACATCAACCCCGTCAGCCAGTACATATCTGCCCACCACAAAGCCCAGACCCCGGCGAGTTTGATGACGACCATGACTACCAGCGGCTCGGCATATTCAAACGCTTTTGCCAGCACCGGGTTCATTTCCCGATGCCCCATCTTGAGTGCCGTCAGCGTTGTCCAGATGTCTAGCACCTGAAGCACTGCAAAGATCAGCAAGAAGACGGTGTTGGCGGTCATTACGCAACCCAAGGCAACGGCGGCGTGACGACCGGAGGGTTCTTGGCATTAGCGATCTGCTGCGCTACAGCCGCCTCTGCGCTGTCCTTGTCCACGCCGTTTGCCCAAATCCAACCAAGGACTTGGTTTTGCGTGAGGGACGCATACGGGGTAAACGAACCGCTCGGAGCGGGAACACCGCAAGTGCTATAGACGCTGCCCGAATAATCGCCGTCCACGCCAGCGCAAGTCCAATGCACGTTGAACACAACGTCTTGATGATCGTCGGCTTCGGGGTAGCAGTTCATTGCGGTCACAGACCAAGTGATCACGGTACTCATTGCTTTGCTTCCTCTGGTTTCGGCAAGTGCGGCTGCACCTGTGCTTTCAGTTTTTCAAACAGCGGCCACGCGCCTTGGCTCGTCGGGAGTGACCCGATCAAGTTCACGATGGCGACGGCTTCAGATAGGGTAAGTGACACGTTCAGTTCAACGTCGGACATGGTTGCTCCTAATTAACACGCCATCAACACGCATGGGACGCAGTAAGAGCCATCCTCGTAGGTGCAAGTGACATGGTTTGATGTGACTTTGGCAACGGTTTTGCTGCGGCGAATATCATCACCCTGCGGCTTGGCAGTACCGTCACCCGCCGACATCAGCAAGTCACCGCGCTGAACCACCACGCCTTGAGCGATACGGATAATCATGTCACCCGTCATGGCGATGTTTAGATCGCTTTCGCCGTCCCAATTCACGAACACACCTGCGACGTTCGGATCGCCTTCAACATCCGACACCTTCATGCAGTTCAACTGTTCGTTTTCTTCGGGTTCGCCCGTCTCTGGATTAATCCACACCGCCATCTGGTCAAGGTTGGTCATCACGGTGCCTTTGACTAAATCGGGGTGGCTACCGTCTGAGAATTGCGACCAGCGTGATAAGTGACCGCCGTTGTAGGAAACAGTACTACCGCTAACAGAGATGGTGCCTTCGTTGACATTTTCTTGGCGAAACTCTACCAAAGTGCCATCTGAGTTCTGACGATTCACCATCAAAACTCTATCACCCGAACTAGTTGCATTATTGGTAACAACAAGATAATCGTTAGGAATCCAGTTTATTCCTGTGTCGGTGTTATTTGACGTTGTTTTTTGAACTAGAAAATTCCCCCCACTCGTGATGCGTGCGCGTTCGGTCTGCGATCCAATGACAGCCGCGCCAGTCGCAAAGACAATGCCATCGTAACCGCCAAAGTTTAAGAAGTTTCCGTCAGTTGTCGGAGCGTTTGCTGCACCACGCCAAACACCACAATTAACAGATGTTCCACCACCTTCACCAAGAGCGAGAATGCCCTGTGCGTTTCCTGTGGCAACTTTGATAGTGCCTGTTGCGTGGATTTTTGCGTAAGGCGTGGTCGTCCCCACCCCCAAATTCCCACTCGCATCCAGCGTCATCGCCTGCGTGAACGTGCCACCATCTGCGCTTGCCCAAGAGTCTCCAACACCAAATTCTAATTTTCTGTTTGCAGATGCAATAATTGCAGGGCCACTTGCTCCACTACTGTCTTGATTGCCCATCAACAAGCGTTGTACACCGCTTGCATTCGTAATTGCTAAGTTATTAATCACTGAAAATTTGCTCACGGGACTCGTCGTCCCCACCCCCAAATTCCCATCACTCGTGATGCGTGCGCGTTCGGTGAATGAGCCAGCATTGTTATGAATAAATCTTAAAAAGGAAGTACTAAGGTTTCCAAAAACGATTTCAGATTCGCCAGAACCGTTTGTCGTATTCCAATATATTTGAGTGCCAGCAAAGTTTTGATATGCCTGTGCAGCATGGTTGCGTAAAAAACTTGCCGATGGCGAAGCAAAAGCCGTTATCGCTCCGCTACTAACATCTAGTAAAGCACCCGGACTCGTCGTCCCCACCCCCAAATTCCCCGACGCATCAAGCGTTAGAGCCTGCGTCCAAGTGATGTTGTTCCCGGCAGTACCCGAAGCAGCGTTGTACCAAGCGTGACCGCCAGTACCACCGTTTGAAACATCGTAGCGGCTTGCTATGTTACTGAAGGCGTACTTGTAGTTCGTGCCATCGTAATAAGCATTTGCCATTAAACGAAGGTCGCTTGCCTGCACGCCCCAGATAGAGTTGCCAGCGTTGCCAACTTCAATCGCTTTGCCTAATCCCCACGCACTCGGGCTGACCCCGAGGCCGAGGTTGCCGGATGTGGTTAGTTCTAGCCTTTGTGTCGTGCTATCACTAAAAGTTAATGCGCCGCTTGAGTTATCTCGGTCAATACCCCAGTAACTGAACGAACTGTTAGATATAGCAAGAATACCTTGAACATCCAACTTCGCAACCGGACTGCTCGTCCCGATGCCGAAATTCCCGTCACTCGTGATGCGTGCGCGTTCGGTGCCGCCTGTGCTGAATCCTAATGTGTTAAGTGTCGGCCAAAAAATTCCGGTGTCAGTATCGCTTTTTTCGCTTAATCCCGGTGTGGCTGCGTTTTGCCCGTCAATGGCAATGCCGCCATTTAAACTAAATTTTTGAGTTCCATACTGCGTTGTCGTTCCAACCAGCAAATCCCCCCCACTCGTGATGCGTGCGCGTTCGGTGGAACTAGTCCGGAACGCAAGCGCTTGAGAACCCATCGTGCCAACTAGAGATTCAGCAGAATCTTGTCCGATCAACTGCAAACCAGTTGAACCAGCAGAACCTGTGATTTGAATTTGATTGCCACCGGAAACATAAACGTCTCCAGTAACATCAAGTTTTGCTCTTGGCGAACTCGTCCCGATGCCAATTCTGTCCGTCGACGCATCCGCAAAAAACAAGTTTGCGTCGGTGTCGCCTTCGATGCGGGTGTCGGCATTTGCTCCCGGCTCGTTAATGACTACGCCGCCGTTAAGGGTTGAGCCAGAGGAGACGGTGAGGGAGGTGGCGGTAAGATTTGTAATGTTGGCTGAAGCAATGCTGAGATTGCTGATGACAAGGCTCGTCAGCGTAAGGTTTGTAATCGTCGCAGAAGTCGCTGACAGGTGAGTAATGGTTGCGGAGTTAGAGGCAAAATCAGCGATATAGTTAAGGCCATTCACCACATCCGTACCGTTACTCACCAGAATCATCTTCGCCTTGTTCGGCACCGACACGCCCGTCTGGCCCGAGACCTTGACAGTCACCTGTCCAGAAGAAGTGTTATTGAAGATGAAGTAAAGTTTCTTATTAGACGGGACGATGAGGTTCGTACTAGCTCCACCTGTACCCGTCAGTTCGATGTACATGTTACGAGCGACACCCGTGGCACCGTTTGGAATGGTGATCGTGGTATCGGTTCCCGTGGAAACGGCTTGGGTGACGTAACCTGAAATCGCCTGTTCGATCAGGGTTCCAAGGTTGGTATTAGTGGTATTGCCCCATAGACCGGCTTGTTCACCAGTACCGATCAATTCGATGGCAAGATTTGTGCTATATGTACTCGGCATTTTAAGTCACCTCACGCAGCAATCTGCGTCCAATTTGGATCCTGCGCTGCATTAATTTCAGTCCAACTCGCTGTCTGAGATGCACCGATCCCAGTCCAGTTCGCATTCTGGTTCGTATTGACAATCACCCAAATAAGCGGCGTGCCAATCGCACCGGTTGCGGATACCCCAGAGACTACAACATTTGCCCCCGAGGATGTAGTAACCGACCCGACCGCACCCGTAGCCGATACGCCCGTGACAAAAACGTTAATGCCAACCGCTACACCGACGGTGCCAATCTGCCCCGTTCCTGCCACGCCTGTGACAGAGAGAACTTGATCGGTCTTAACCGAAACGTCGCCAACTTGACCCGAAGCCTGAACGCCCGTTACCGCTGCAACTGCCGCTGCAGCGACAACAACATCCCCAACCTCACCCGTTCCCGCAACGCCTGAGACGATAACTATGGTTTCTGGGACAACAACAACCGTACCGATTTGACCTGTTGCTGCAACGCCGGTCAGGGAGACATTAGCCTCCGCAACGACCGTAACCGTACCAATTTGGCCTGTAGCCGAAACGCCCGAGACCAAGACAACGGTATCGGCTGCAACCGTGACATTGCCAACCTCGCCAGTCGCCTCAACGCCGGTAACAAGAACATTGGCAGCGCCAACGACAAAGACATCCCCAACCTGCCCCGTACCCTCAACGCCGGTAACAGGAATATTTGCCGCAGCGACAACTGTAACGGTGCCAACTGCACCGCTAGCCGAAACGTCTGTAACTACAACAACTGCAGACGCAGCAATTCCTACCGTGCCGACTTCACCAGTCGCGGTAAGATTACCAACTCCCTGCCCCCAACCTTGTTCGCCCCAGCCTACGCCGGAAGCGTTCCAACCGTCGAAGGCGACTATGACGCCTGCCACGGCCCTTGCCTAACTAAATTAGGCGATACGAAGGATCGCAGTAGAAGCCGCAGCAGCCGGGAATTGGATGGTGAAGTTACCAGCGGTCGAGGTCTTATCCCCGCCAAACGCCAGCACCGCAACAGCCTTATTTCCCTGAGTCGAGTTATAGATCAAAGCACCGTTGGCTGTGATCGTTGCACTCGGGAAGGTCAGATCATCAAAGTCGATGAACGCCGTCGTGCTGCTGGAAGT
>Ga0194117_10002548_pt1 | contig 19200 bp, 10 predicted proteins | sample TA2MahsurfametaG_FD_160579 | JGI IMG/M metagenome (GOLD analysis project Ga0194117, IMG submission 160579) | Freshwater microbial communities from Lake Tanganyika, Tanzania - TA2015009 Mahale N1 surface | ecosystem: Environmental > Aquatic > Freshwater > Lake | place: Tanzania: Lake Tanganyika...
TTTTTGTTCTGATAGCAACTGTAAAAATTGTACGAATCCTGCATTATGCGACCTTTGCAACACAAACTACATACTTGTAAACTCAACTTGCTTGCCTTGTAATAGTGTATTTACTAATTGCAATATCTGTAACGATACAGTCTTGCCTCTTCAATGTGTTAGTTGTAGCAAAGGTTTTTATAGTAATGCCGACTTTTCAACTTGCGATACATGTGGTAATCTCATTGCAAATTGTGCTCAGTGCTAGTATCAAGCTCCTTTTTAAAAAGTGCAATGCAACCAATGTATTGATGATTGGAAAGTAAGCGATGACCAATATACTTGCATTGAACCTACAAATATAACGATTATCATAATTGTGGTAGCTGTAGTCCTAGTAGTGGGCTTAGGCTTAGGAGGTAGATATCTTAATATACTTAGGTTTCTTTTTGAGACGTTGGCTGAAGAAGAAAAAACTCGAAAGCCCTTTGTTATAGGAAGAGGATTATTAAAAAGCTGGTTGATTTATGATTTGTCAATAATAATAAATATATCTTATGAATCAATAGAATGAGAAAAGTGGAGGGGTATTTCGCAGATCAATTGAACAAATATGCGAGAATTATCCTGACTCTGTGCCTGTCTACTACTACCTAAAATCAAAAACAGAGGAAAAAGAATCCAAAGATTTGCCAATGTAAATCAGTATTAATCAAGTATTTTTTTTAGTAGAAAAATGCTTTTACGAGATGTTATAGCAAAGCTGAAATCAAAAAATAAGTAGTATCCTATAGTTTACATCTTCGGTATAGACAAACTTCAAGAAATAAAACAAGCTGAGATGTCTCTCAAATAAAAGCGCAAAAACAGAGGCAGAGTAGATTTTATATAAAAAGTTTAAAATTTAGTAAAAATAGACTAGTCTTTAATGACATGTACTCTAGGGTAAATCTACCTAAGATTCAAAAGCGAAAACCATTGGCTCAGAGTTATCCTTATGCATGAATAATATCAAAAAGTCAAGAAGAAAAAACTAGATATAAAATAAATCGTATTTATCATAGTGTGTGTAATATTTGTGTTTTTTTACTTATATTTGTCCACAACAGATGAAAAAGAAACAGTTTAAATCGATTTTAATGGAGATGCGAACATTATCTAAATGTGAAGGGAGCGGATAAATGTTTCACCTTGATAATCATTTGTCTTGGTCATTTTTTATTATTTTAAACTTTTATCAATTAATTCTAGGTTTATTTTAAAATAGCTTACTTTTTATTCGAAAACGATTATAAAGATGACTACATGTACATTTTCATAGTTTGTCATTTTTACAATTAAAACCAATAATGTACAGACCAAGGAAGAGGTGAGAAATGGATCTTTAGAGTTTTTTGTGATATATTTCATTTTTCGGTCAAGTAAGTAGTTTAATAAAACAGTCGAAAACTACAATTATTACAAAAATGAGCCTAAAAAATAGTTAAGTCTTTTAACATAAGATAGCTACATTTCACTAGCTCAAAACTCCCTATCTAGAAGATATTTTCGTTATCTATAGCACCTTTTTATTTTGTTTTTATCAGATTTTCACTAGCCTGTATTTTATTAGATTTGAAATTTGATAATTGTTAGTTTCCTTCCCATTGCAAATGGCATCAGATCCTTCTCCTTTTTTAAATTTAATAAATACAAACGGCTTTCCTAATTGTAGCCAACATCCAGACCCCTAAATCAGCATGGATGACTATCTAGATAAAAAAAGCTGGAACTACATCTTTCCTCAATACTGTTTCTCTCAACTAATCTGTTAGACAAACAGTAGTCTTGTGTGGCTAGGATACTAAAAGGTGAGTTCACATTGGGTTGCGCTGAAGATAACCTAAACTATTTAAAAGGGAAACTCTGTGGTACTTCACCAGCAGAGATAAAAAATTTTTGTTACATAAAATCAATTAAATTATATGATAAAGATGTAAGAAAGTCTTAATCTAGCTTATAAATCAAAGAAACAAAGTTTTATCGTTTAATTGTCATGGAGTACTACCCTTGGAGCTTAGCTGACCTTTTATCCTACTATAGTAACCGAAGATATACTAAATCACATTTGAATTTTATTATCTACGCTTTCAGTGGCATACTCAAGTCAGTCACCGAGTTACACTCGCTAGGCTATATCCACAGAGATTTAAAACTTGAAAACTTTATGCTTGACTAAAACTGTATATACCACATTATTTAGTTAAAATCCATCTTAGTGATTTTGAACTAGTTACTAAAGAACTAGTCATTGATTCTTCGTTATCTGGTACTTTGGAGTACATGGCACCTTAAAGATTATCCAATAAAAGATTGAACACACCAATAACACGTAAAGTTGATGTTTGGTCTTTGGGAATAATTTTATATGAACTTTTTACAGGATAGACTCCTTACAATGGTTAGAACTAAGACGAGATCACTGAGGAGATCTATCAAAAGAACATAAAAGTGAAGTAGATCCCAATGGAGGCGATGAGTCTTATCTCACAAATGTTACAAATACGAAGTGAGAAAAGACCATAATTATAACAAATTATCAATAGTAATTTTCTGCAAAAAGAAATCGATCTAGACCTAATCAGAGGCATAATAACTCAATGATAGGGCTTAGAAAGACTGTTGATAAAAAATGATTTATATTAAAATTAAAATATTAATATATATTTGTGATGGGAGCAGGAAAGCCTAGAGGTATTAGAGCAGGAAGAAAACTCGCCACCAAGCGTAGACTTCAAAAGTAATATCTTGCAATAATTTAGGTGGAATGATAAGGAGTACAACGCTAGACTTCTCGGATCCAGATTCAAAAATCCATTCATGGGTAGCTGCATGGCCAAGGGTCTTGTCGTAGAAAAAATCGGTGTTGAATCTAAACAGCCCAACTCTGCCGTTAGAAAAGGTGTGAGAGTCATGTTGAAAAAGAATGGAAAGAAGGTCGCTGCTTTCGTTCCATGGGACGGATGTCTTAACTACTTGGCTGAAAACGACGAGGTTTTGGTTGCTGGTTTCGGTAAGAAAGGTAAATCAAAAGGAGATATTCCGGGTATCCGTTTCAAAGTCGTTGGTGTTAAGGGCATTTCTTTGGTCTCCCTTTTCAGAGGAAAAAAAGAGAAGAAATGATCTCTACTTGTCATAACAATTCATCTATTCATAAATATTAAAGAAAGAACTATCACTAGCTATTATAAGTAGCCTTTTTTTATTTGCTACCTATTATAAACTTCGTTAATTTATCATTATCTAAGCGTTAATGAATCAACCTGTTAAATACTAATTTGTCTTTGTTATTCTATCATGAATTAAATTACCGAAATTCTAATATTATCAGTTGCATAACAATTATCATAATAAATTTAATGGCTTTTGTTTTCAGAAGTTAAAAACCTCAGTACATTGCCAAGCCAAATCCCAATGTAGGACCAGGTAACAATCTCCTAAAACAGCTTCTTACAACTTTGATGTTCAAAGATAAAATAAAATACCTAAAGCATACGTTCCTTTCGGTAGCATGGAACCGAAAACAAAGTAAAACAATCACCCGACTTCCACAGTTGGACCAGGCTCTTACAATATTGATATACAACATAGTGGAGAGAAAATCATCGTCTCAAGTTAAACGGAAGATATCAAAATTCTCTAAATATCAAGACCTCATCCAGTATTCAAATCAGGTGTAGCCAGATTCGGTTAGATAAAATAAGAACTCATGATTCCAGGTCCGGGATAATAGTAAAATTCTAAATAATTTAGCAATCTTAAAGGACTATAAGTTCGCCCCAAAATGCTCAGCACCAGTACAACCACCAAACCCAAAATACTCTAACATTTAATCAACATCAATCAATATCAATCTATACCTTCCATTCCTTCAAATATACACGCCTATGGATATAATGAGAATTAAAATAATGAACTTGAAATCAATTAGCCTCCAGTTTAATGTTACAAAGGAGAAAAAGATGATAAAGTAGGACCGGGACAGTATAATCCTAATGCAAGTGTAGTAAAACCAAGAGGTCTTTCTTGGTCGCAACCCAAAGCTAAGAAAGCTCCAGAAATCAAAACGAATGTTAATATAGGACCCGGCTCTTATGAAACTACAACTATTAACCCTCTTTATAACTATAAGCCCAACTCAACTTTCGCAAGTAAGACAGTGAGAACCATGTAACAACGTCGAGGTGCGATTACAAATACAAAAGTTATCAAAGAATAAGAAATGTCAAACCAAGCGGAGAGTAGAATTTTTTCTGAAAAAGCTCCTCCTTCAACTCAATTTGATTCTGATTAATAAAGTGAATACGAATACATTGAAGACACAACACCAGGCCCTGGATCTTATCTTTAAATATCTAAGGTTTCTAAACCAAAAGCAGGTAAAACAACTACAAGTTTCGGCAATAGCAAAAGATTTTAATCAGGTTCAGGTTCAGTTACTGTAACACCAAATAGTGGCATAGGACCAGGCAGTTACAATCTTGGTTTTCAATTCGGTAAATAAACTAAAGCTAAAAAAATTGTACAGAAAGCCTAAGAAATGAGATGTCCTTCCATTATAAATAACAATGCAAATATTCCCGGTCCAGGCTCCTATGAACCAAGAAATACAATGTAAGATAGACTCATCTATAAAATACAGAGGGGATATAGAGGTCAATTTGGCTCAACTGAAGTCAGAAGTAAATAACCTGAATAAGATTAACAACCGGGACCTTCTAGTTATAACCCTCAACCAGTGAGCAATGAGAAAGAAATCAGTTCAGTATTCAAATCAAAACTAGAACGAAAAACTTTGGATTAAAAGAAAACAGCTCCTCCTATTGGAAGTTACAATCTCATTCATAACGATATTGCAACAAGAGTTATCAAAGAAGAGTAAGAAGATCCGGATCTTGTCATCAAAAAACCCGGCTTTGGTGTAGGAGAGGTAAGATTTAAGGAGCCAGCCAAAATTGAAGAAGACTATGAAGATGATGATATTATAAAATAGATCCAAGACAAACACAGAGAGTAAAGAAAATTAAAAATGCTCAAGAACGATAGTGTGTTTAAAAGCAAAGATCCTCGATTCAAGTAGAAGAAGGGAATGGCTCCAGGGCCTGGAGCATACTACGATGGATAGGAAGATTACTGGAACAAAAGAACCTATAATATTCTTTTCGCTGATATTTGATTCAGTTATAAACTTTCTTCTTGTTATATTTATGGAATATCAATTTATATGATCATTTCACCTTGATTCTTTTGGTCTGCAGCAATTGCTTAGCATCGTCTTTTTCTATGTAAGTTTTATCAGTAAATAATTATTAAGGACTCTAAGTTGTATTAAAAATTTTCATAAATAGTCCAATTAAGATTCCTGTCACCAATGAAATTCCTAAAGTTATTCCTAAACCCACTAATTGATAGGCACCATGAGTCCACCTAGAACGCTCTCCATCAACTTGTATATATGTAGGATCATTCAAAGGTCCATAAGCATTCGTTGTGTATAAAATCGAAGAATAGATAGCTCCTCCTAATGATGGAATCAGAAAGAGACAGATTGAACCCAAACTATCAACAACTCCTTTGTGATTTATGCTTTTCATTTTGGTATTTAAATAAGTTGAAACTATCCCACTAAGCATACCAATGAGCATTGCAGGCCAAGGATTTGAGAAAACATTGGAACTTGAACCATAAGCTATCGCTCCCTTAATAAACATAAAATTACTGAAAAGCATGAGAAAATAATATCATGCACAGCTATCTTTCCACGCAGCCAAATCGAAGTTGAAAATGAAGAAGCTGCGCTTGCTGATAATGCAAAGATAATATTAAGTGGTGCAACTTGTCTAAAATCGTATACATAAGTTGATGAGTCAGCTTGTGATTGATCAACAACTGATAGCCATGGTAGGAGAATCCAAGCAAAAATGGAGCCTATAAAAGCTAAAGATTGATTTTCGTAGGAACTAGTGTATTGTTAATTTTATTGCGTGTGTTATCTTCCTCGAATCAAAGATACAATTATACCTGTTAACCCTCCAAACAAAAAGATCTTCATTCCATAGCCATTATCATTTATGTTAAGTCTCCAAAACAATGCTTCATTAAAAGTATATCCAATGTTGCCAATAAATGCAACAACAACAGCTTAAGCAGGTCCTACTTTACCCATCAAAGGGAACAGAATAACAAACATCGAGATTGCAGAACAAATTGCTTGACTAAGCGTAAAATACTTCATATCTCTTATATTAACTGGAGTTGAAGTATCTGAGGGATAGCTATACTTTAAAATACTTGACAATCGAATATTGTAAGGATTGTCTCCTAATCCCAAGTTGTTTACATTGTCTGTTAGTTTGATGCAATACCAAAATTTTTTTATAAGAAAGTACCATTGGATTGTGAAAGCCAACATAATGAAATTAAGAATTAGACCTGTTACATTGTACTACTTGATATATACAGTTAACAAGCCAAAACCTATGTCGATTTATTCTTACCAACGAGTAGCAGCATACAGAGGAAAATTGCAATTATAAGACCGTTAAAATCAGCAAAGCTGACAGTTTGTGAGTAGCCTTCATAAAAGGCGTAGATGATTGCGAAAAATATTTACATAACTATCACGATGATAGCGAAGCCTCTGAGAGACCGAGTTGCTGCCATTTGAATAATCAAATAAATGAATATAACTTCTATAAATTTGACCCTTGATATCAGTAATGCACTTATAACGGATCAGTATCTACAGTTTGTTTAGATTTCCAGTTTTTAGGATATTTATTGTCCTTCATTTTTCTATCTAAAGTATTAAATATTTTTTGTGAATATGTTGATAAATGATAAAGTTAGGTATAAGATAATTGAGATTCGTAAAGAAATGGTTGTTATACTTTTATATTTTTCCAAATAGAATAATCGAATATGTCCAAAAATTAAATCACAGTAGACTCTGAAATACCCGAAGACCAAATCAAGAAAATCTAAGCACTTTACAAGTAGAAAAATAGATTAGATCAAAAGAAATCCTTAATAGATAAAAGAGGAAGCATCAAACTCAAAAATCTCCAAAGATAAAGTGGCAACTTTACAAAATAGTAATTAACATTTGTTGAAACGCTTGCCATATACTTCTAAAATGTAGAGAAAAATATAGAACTGATTGAGTAGTTTTGTGAGAAAAGAAGGATTCATTTCTTGAAGTAGCTTAAACGAAAAATAAGTCATTAGGAATTCAAGTCATTTCTTTCCAATCTATAGTTATACAAGGTAACATAGGGGTGTAAATTGCAAGAGGAAGGGAAGTATCATAGTTATCACTATATTGTAATTGATGGATGTATTACTGCCTATCAATAGAAAAAACTCAAAGATGATGACAAAGAGTATTTATAAAAATTTGATTATGAAGTAGGTGAAGCCATCCTCTCAAATTTACTTCAAACACATAAAGCCAATCCATATACTAACAAAGCTAAAAAGTTATCACTTTTGTTGAGATTCAACGAAGATTTATTTGCTAAATATCTCAAAAGAATTTTTCTGAGATAATGTGATGAAAACTTAAATATCCTTTCTCATACTTTGGTATTCAAAGGAATTCCGTAAATGTAACTTAAAAAATTTTTGCCTTACTGTAACATCAGGAGATTTAGATACAATTAGATTATTTATTAAGAAGAAGATAGAATAAAGCAGTTGTTTATGATCATGTAAGGTTAAGCTGAAATTTGTTATGAAAAAGGAGGAGCAAACAAAAATAAGGAAATAAAAAATACTTTAGCACCTCTCATTGTTACTCCCAATTACTATAAAGTTAATCATCAAATGAGTGAGAAAAAGTAGATCAAAATAGTTAGAGTAGGAAAGAATTAAATTTTTGGCCTTGAAGCTTTTGAAATTTTTGGGTAAAACTATTATCAGCATCATGCAAGGGTCACTTCAGATTAACTCAAAGTACTTGCTATTGGACTCGATGTATTGTATGAAATGTAACTTTAAAACCCTATACTCGAGTAGAATTTAAATTCTTACTTAAAAAGAATTAATTGTATTCATAGTAAACTTCTCTAAAAGAGTCAAAATTTAACTATTGTCGCTCCTTAGAAGAAAAAGAAGAGAAAAAGAAGAATAAAAAGAAAAGCGTAAAATTCATTGTAATGGTGGGGCTTAGCTGCGAAGATATAAGAAGATACTAAGAAATATAGATTGCCTACTCCTCCTAAAAATGTGTCTTAAAAAAATTTAAGAAGGAAATAACCCTTATAATTCGCCCACAGAACAAGCAAGCTTGATTATTTTAAAAAGCGGCTTTTCGAAGAAGAAATTTAAGGTCTTGAAGAGGTATAGGCAAAGTAAAATAATGATCCATCTTATTCTCTAGGTTTGATTCCTAAACTACAAAAGGTAAAGATAAAAATGGTCAGCTCTCAGCCAAAAGTGATCAACAATGCAGAGAGAGTTAAGAAGAAACTTTTGTAATATGCAAAGAATAAAGATATCTTTTGTGATAAATTACAACTTTAGTGATAATACTCCATCTAAGTCAAATAGAAACTAAAAAACTGAAACTTACAATGCTATATTTATCACTCTCCGATTTATTAATTTATCTTGTCAAGTTATTAGTCATCATAGTTACTATAGAGACTGTATTGATAAACTAAGTTGGGTATTGAAGGCTTGAATTTTCTCGATTTTACTCCTAGTAAATCTCCCAAAAACTGTTCATTTTCCTGTATTGTACTGAGCAAAATTCGACCCACTGGCTTTCTATGTTCATCTTTTTTTATTATAGTTTTTATCGCATCTGCGTATTTTTTCCAAACTTATTCTGTTATGAAAGGTGGGTCAGCTAAAACGAAATCAAAGTAATTATGGTACTTCTAAGGAATATCTTATGGATGGTTGAAGTCGTATTTGAAGAAATTTGGATTATTCTGCCCGAATTTCTCATCAAACTGAATAAGGATGAGTTTACATCGAAGAGAATCAAAGGCTTTTAGTGTTGTGGATTGTCAATGGCATAGTAGATGGAAGGAGTCGACATGAAGCAGCATCTCTAGCTTTTAGTGGCTTGGTTAGCTAAAAAGACAATAGTTTTTTCTGAGTACCAGTATTGATTAAAATCACCTTTTTCTTTATTTTTAAGTAAGAAAAGTTTTGCTTTCTTTTACATGATAATTAATAATTTGAAATCCAAATTTGATTCCAAACACGAATATTTAATAACAAAACATTTGAAAATTTTGATTATAGTAAATTAAACCTGGTCTAAACAATTAAACAAGGTCTCAACTAATTCAACTAAGTATTTAAACATGTATTTGTTTTATATCAAAATCTCTTGAAAATCTACAGAATTAGTTATGGGTAATCGGTGACTCTGAAAACGTCAGAATTTCTTCCACAAGACTCTATGTATCCTAAATCCAGCTTTGTACTTATAAATATTATAAGGAAATAAAATCTATATGATGACAAATACTAATAACTATGCCCCTAGAAACGGTCAGATGGGAATTTATTCAATGTTTTTCCCTCGCAGCAACTAATAGACCAAAATAGACTCAGGAGTGACTTCAAATAAAAAGCTGAATAATCTCTTTCCCAAAAACAAATAATAACAATTTGAAGAAATAAATAGTAAGATGTTTCCTCGTGCAATGTCTAGTCAATCTATGATTGATATTAACACGAGCACTTCTGCCAGAAGAGTTCCTTTTGGAAAATTGGATAGTATGGCTAGAGTAGTCGCATCTACTTTCCAATAAGATTCATTAAATTAACCTAAAAAGTCTTTAGAAACTTCTACTTTACAAACTAATTCTACTAGTAGAAGTGTCATCAACGACGGTACTTTTAATTACAAAAAAGTACAGAGTACTTTTGAGCCTAATAACATGCCATCTGAAATTATTTCTCCAGTTTTCAAAAAAAGACATTAGTCTATAGATCTTGGGATCGCTTCTAAGAGAGAAAACAACAATGAAATTCCAATGTTTTTAAGAAAGACTAAAGATTCAGAGTAGAATAAAAACTAGCCTAGACCTCAAATTAACGAATCTAACTTTGGAACAAATGATTTTAAAAACAAAAATTTTGAGTTTTTAAAAAAAAGAAGGATAATTGGAGTTCAAAGTATGAAAGTACTCCCACAATATTACAACCAGAATGAAACCACAATCAAAAAACCTGAGTTTTTTAGTCCTAATCAAAATAAATATACTCCCCAGATCAATCCTGTCAATTGCCCTGAAGATAAGCAGAAAATTTAAGGTGTTTCAAGAGATGAATTTCATGGGAGATCTCATAATTTATAATTCAAAAAGAAAAAGCTTTTGTAATCTCCTCCTGTTGAGTTAGCTTGCCCTAAAAATCTCAATTCAAAATAGTATTTATTTACAAAGAAGGAATCTATGTTAACTCTTAAATAAAAAATGGCTTTGAAAAATACAAGAGAGATAAAACTATAAGACTTCGATATATTGTAAAAGCTTGGAAAGGGAGCCTTTGGAGATGTATTCATAGCTCAGTAAAAATCAATCGGATTCATTTGCGTAATCAAGAAAATGTCTAAGAAGCGAATCAGATAGGCAGACGTTGAAAAACATATTCTCAGAGAAATCAAAATACAAACATATCTTTCATATCTACCTAGCTAAGAGAACAAACACCTCACAAATCTATTTGGATATTTTCATGATGCAGATAATCTATACTTAGTTTTAGAAGCACTACCAGATGGCAGCTTGCAAAATGTAAAAAAGAAAAAGAAGTTGCCTTAGAAAGAAACGGCTGTCATAGTTAGACAAGTTGCCTCAGGATTGAAATCTATGCACGATTAGTACTTGATACACCGTGACCTTAAGCCAGAAAACATTTTTATGCATGATGTAAACTTAATACTATTTAGGGAATAGCCAAAATCGGAGACTTTGGATGCTCAATATATAACAAATACGAAGTACTTCGAAATACTGTGGTTGGTTGCTTAGAGTATTCTTCTCCCGAGCAATTATCTAAATAAGGATATAGTTAAAAAATAGATTCTTGGAGTTTAGGTATCCTAACATTTGAACTTCTGTTTGGAAAATCGCCTTTTGAGAGTGATATTATCAAAATTGCTAGAAATAAGGAATTGAAGCCTTAATTGTCTTCATTGAATTTCCCTCAAGGTATCCCTATAAAGCCTGAAACTAGACAATTTATTGAAAATCTGCTAAACTAAGACCCTGATAGAAGAATGGATATGGACTAGGTTTTAAATCATTCGTTTTTGAGATAGGAAGAAAATAAGAAAATAGAAAAAGCGGTGGAGTTTGAATTTAATTATATAATTTGAATTATTAATCTTGAAAATATTCTTTTAATTACCTTCTTTTAAATATTTTTTTTAACTTCATAGACCTCGTTAAAAAGACACCTAGGTTTGTAGACTAAAATTAAAAATAAAACAAAAAACCAAAACATTTAAATATTCTTAAAAACAAGACTAAAGAAGAACCTTTAAGATAAAAATGAATTATTCATCTTAGTTTTTTAATGTCCACATACTGAATTTACTATCTTAAGCTGAAAAAATAAAAAAAATAAACTAATTATCGTTTGTATTATCTTTGAACTCATCATGAAGAAATCGGCCTGTTTATGTGCATTATTTTAGTGATAAACAAGTCTTATGAATTATGTAGTAGCATAATTTGCGAAAAATCTAGAAAAGTCTTTATAATATAAATGCATCGCTTTTTAGTATTAAATTATAAATCAAAAAGTAACAATTACATTTCATGTCTACTCAACAATCATTCAAAAACTACTATGCTGTACTAGGCGTTCCTGAAAATGCCTCTCTTTTTGAAATAGAAAGTGCCTATTAAAAGTTGGCTTCCAAATGGCATCCAGACAAACACAAAGAACATAGGAAATCAACCTAAATCAAGTTTCAGGAGATCGCTGAAGCCTTTGAGGTTCTCTCTGACAGAAATAAAAGAGCCCACTATGATGAACTTCTGAGCCATGAGTACAACTTCTCCGATGCAAATTCAACATTCGAGAAATTCTTTAATGAGCATGGTCTGAAGGGTGAAGAAGAGGAGAAGTTTTTTAATCAACACTATCCTAACCCCTTGAATAATTACATTAGTATTCTTGGACTCTCTAAAAATGCTTCTCTTGATGAAATCAAAGCAGCTTATAGAAAATTGGCTCTTCAATATCATCCCAAAAATAATCCTGGCAACTAAGAAGCTAATAAAAAATTTATTGAGGTAAATCAAGCTTATAACGCTCTTTGTGATGAGTTTAAAAGAGAGAACTATGATAACTTAGTTTTTGGGACTATGCTTCCTTTGAGAGCTCACAGCATTTTTGATGATTTCTTCGGAAATAAATGGATGTCCTTAGAGGATGATATCAGACCACTATTCAAGAATAAATTGTCGAGAAATCTAGATAATCTTATGATAGATGAAAATGAGGAGAAGAACATAAAAAATGGAGAAAGTATCAGGACATCTTCTGTTTATACAAAAAAGAATGGTGAATAGTCTAAGAAGACATTAACTTCTAAAAAGACTTATAAGGATGGAAAAGCTGAGGAATAAAAGACTGAAGAGTACTGGTTCACTAATGGTGATAGAAATGTCAAGAAGAGTGTGACTATCGATGGAAGAACAGAAACAAAAGAGTACAAGCTGAAAAAAGGAGAGTAAATGCCAAAAGAACTTACTAGTTGAGAGAATTAAATGATAATCTATTACTTTTGATAAAATAATCCCTTTTTAGCTTATTTAAATTTAAAAATACCAAAACTAGAAACTAGCTATGAAGCATTATTGAGTATTCTGAAGATTTTGAATAAAATTCGCTTTCTGATTAAATATCTTCATGATCATTTCTTTTCAGCATTGAGAACTTTACCAGTGGCATCTCTTTGAACTCTTTGAGGAGGAGCTCTGTTCTTTCTATCTTCGTTTGATCTGACTTTCACAATTCTTCCGTGAATTGCGCAACTGATACAGTACTGCATCTTGATGTAGAGCTTGGGAATGATGTAAGTTTCGAAGGCTCTGTTTTATTAAAGATCCTTTTTGGATGAGGCATCAACGATATCTCTGATAGTGAAGCGCTTGATAGCTTTATCTTTAGGACAGAGTCTGCCGCAGTTGGAACAGACTATGGTTTTAACATAACCTCTGTTGTTTTTATTTCTGCCGTGATTTCTTCTTTTGACGGGCATGTGGATATTATTGTATTAAAAATATAAGCAAAATAAATATTATTTTTTGTGTGAAGAGACAAACGTTAAAAGATAGCAAAATCCTCTAGGCAATAACAAACTCTTTTAGATAGAAATGAATTATTAAAAGATCTGAAAGATAGTTATAATTGTCTTTTGATTATTTTGACCAGACCACACTAAATGACAGATTAAAACAAGGAATTGACACAAAATAATATCATTTCAATCTTCTCCCATCTCTATATTAGATGACTCTCCAATCTGTCTAAGTTTTTACATCTGCACCACTTTTTTAGCCGATTTGTTGCCTTCAGAAAAAATGAAGCACATTTAATTCCAACTTTCGCCCAACTGCTGGTTATTCACCTTATTTTTTATGGCAAACTCATTAAAGTTTTAGTTAAATTTTACAGCCTGTTTTTCAAAATACCTACTACTATTTTAATGCAGTCTACTCAAATAAAAGGAATAGTTTGTTTTGAGTTTTTAAACTTCGACTGATTCTTTTGGTAGCATTATCCTGAAGGCTTATGATCTCTAGTGTATTGAAGATTTAGGAATAAAGGCTATATCTTTCTTGGGTATATCCCATTTGTTAGGATCATGCAACAAAAATATTTTTTCTTTCTTAATTTCTATCTAACTTTTCATATTTAAGAAATTTTTTTCAATTTAGGAAAGTTTTTCAAAATACTAGTTGAATCCCATATAAGACTATCTAGCATATTTAAAAAAAGTATTGAAATTAACTTAAAACAATTCTATCTAGTTCCGAATATTGTTTCCCCACTCAATCATCATATTATTAAGTTTTATGTACATCTCATTCAAATTAGAAATACTCTAATCTATCACTGAAGAGTGAAACTGTTTACCGACCTAGTAAAGTTCAGCAAATTTGTTACCCATTTAATATAATTGGTTTACTTAGTCGATTCTCTGCGCTTGGAATTTTTTACTCGCACGAGTTACTTCTTTATATAGTAATTCACTTTTAGTTACAAATTTTTTTAGCTCATTATAGTAGTTAACATTCTTGTTAGTCAAACTTACATTAACTAAACCCGTTTAGGTCTCAGTTGATGTTATATTTTCAAATACAGTTTTATTGTCAGCCTATGTATCACAGAGTATACCTCTTTTTTTAAAGCTTAAAACTTTGGCTGTTATTTTAATGAAAGGAACCCCTCAAAGTATTTGCAGTTTAACATTTAAGGTAGTTTAATACAATCGTTCAAAAAGTATGTCAGGATTCTCATTCTTTTTTATATTTGTTTTGTAGATCTTTTATAGGCTTTTTTGTTGGGGATCGGTGGAATAATTGCTGAAGGATAAAATTTTTTCAGAGTATTTCTCAGCCATATGAAGTCACTATATCGACGGCCAACTGTCTATAAACCTGTAGTTTTAACTTGAAATTCAAGAAAACTTTATGTTCCTAGCCCAAATATCCCTCCTGTGTATTTTCTCTAAGGACTAACTAAAAAATGATTTACTTTGAAACTTAGCATTTCATTTTTGTGACAATTTAATTATTGTATTTCGGGATGATTCTCAAGCATTTGAAACTCATCTCAAACTCTTATTACACAAGAGGAGGGTTAAACTATTTCTAAATCAGAATCAATGTACAAACACAATTGTGGCACTTTTTAACTCCTTTTTACTTGATGTATTATGAGAGGGAATAACTATTTCAGTTTTTTAGACGATGACAAATTCTTTTTCTTTGATGAACTATTGAACAACATCTTAAAGTTCCCTCAATGAGCATCTATCAATATCAGATTAAACTTTGAGTTTGGAGTTGAGAAAGTGTATGAACTATTCTGCATCATAATTTTTTTATAGAATTTACTCGCGCAAATAAGACTGCTTTACTCTACGGTCCTAATCTATCATTGTCAGTTTAACTATTTTGAAAATTATTAACCCTAAATGAAATTAAATACAAAAAGACCTCCAATTTATATGACACAGTAATAGCCTTCTCAGACGTTTTTTTTTTAAATGAGAACTAAGTACTTCTAAATGAATATAAGACTTTGAAAAAACTAAGGTTTATCAAGAATATCTTCATTCTCGCTGTTCATATGAGTTGATTCATCCTGACTGATCAGATAAATAGATATATAATCAATGTTATTATCTAAATTGGAGCTTATCCTCCATGAGTTATATTATATTTCAATGAAAAAAGTAATATTACCTCCCCTCAATAACAATAAAACGTTTAACTTCCATGAAGGAGGCCAAGATGCCGAGTTTGACAACGCATTGGCCAAACTTGACATCATGTACGATGACATTTTCAAAAGTGAAGTCCAACTTGATTCCATCTTCTAAAATTTAAAGGTAGACAATAACCCTATCCTCTAACCAGTTAGCGACATGTTCAGAGAAGTTTTCGACCCGAAGGCAGTAAAAGATTAAAAATAATACATAAAGCTCTCTTGTTCTTAAGCAGAGAAATACAAAAAAGCTCAAAATGGACTTAATGCTTCGCAAAGTGTGGATGAGGAAGAGAGTGAGCTGGTAATTGGCGAGCCAGTTTATATTGAAAAATCATATGATTGGAATCATAAACTTTGATCTTAGCATCCTATTTTAACAACAATAAAAATTGATTAAAATTCTTTAAGATTGTATTATTTCTCCTTGCAAAAAACTGAAATACTAAGATCTGAAAAAAGAATTTTTTATTTCAGCTAAAATATGTTCCAACTTGTTAGTTTCTAATATGTGCCTCTGTATTGAATTATCGTATCGTATTATAAAATTGAATCATGAGACACAGCAGTAGGGATAAAGATAGACGTGAACGTGGAGATTCAAGAAGGAGATCTACATAACGTGAAGACAGAAGTAGATAGCATCGACATCCAAGAGAAAGACTCATTCAGTAAAACTAAAGATCGAATTGGAACAGGAATTAACGTAGGATGAATCATCCTCAAAACAAGTTTCAAGAAAGAGATAAAAATACTAACTAAACTGTAGTTAAAGTGAATCGCAAATAAACTTGTCCATTCTTAGTCCGAATTTTCTACTCCATTAACAAAGAAAATGTATTTGAAGTGAATAGTCCCCTACCATAAAACTGCTTATTTTTGCATCTTTGGTATAAATTTCAATCACTTAGGACAGACTGTTCATTACGTGAGATTGTTGAACTTCTCAGAGCTTACTTACCGACAATCCGAACCAAACAAAGATTCCAATTCTGGAGAGTTTTTACTTAGGAAGGCAAATCTGAGCTGACAAAACAAGACCTGGGAACAGTTGTGATGCATCGCAAGTTTGATCGCAACTAAGATCGTTATCTGCAGAACAGCTAATTCAAAATTGGAGACTATATCGATGTTTCTATAAATTATAAGTGATTTATTCGATTCTATACAACTTCTCAGAAATATCATTGAGGAATAAGTGTAAGTGCAGACAGAAAGATGTTTTGTTGAGTAAACATGTTCAGCTTCTTGAGACGCATTGTGTGAGAGACAAAGTGCTGTCCATCTATGTCAGTACCTATCCAACTCACATATAAAAGGATTTTATTTGTATTACTCAGATCTCCAACGTTAAAACATTGAGAATTCACACACGTTTGATGATTTGAAGTCAGGCAAGAATTACAATCCTGAACTTCACTATAAACTTTAGTCATCACTCCGTCTGTAGACTCGAGTACAAGTGATACTAGATTTCGAAATATTTGTGAATTTTAGTCTTGTAATAGCTTGATAAAAGTATTCATACTATTTCTTAGGATACGACTTTTTGATATTCTAAAACCAAACTGACATTGCCTGTCTCATTTATAGTATCTCCTATATCTACAATTTGAAGTGCTGACAGTTTATCCACAGTTAATCCAAATGCATATACATAAGTATTGTTCTCATTTTTAATTTTGAGACATATTTTGACTTGTGCACCCTAAATCTTCGTAAACTTACGATTTGAATATAGCTTCCTTTTGAAACATTGCATGGCCAATCTTACTGACAGCCTGTTCTAGAAGACAAGGCCAAAATGATTGATATTATAAACAAATAGTTCATTTATTATGAGAAGATAATCAACGCCTGAAACTCACACTATGACTTATAGTCCTAATCAAATTTTGAGGATGCAGAGATATTGATGGACTGGGTTTTGAATTAGCTACGCTCATTCTTCTAAAACTTTATCTAGTTTTTTCCTCTTTTGGTTTTCTTTTGGTTTCTTTTGGAGGATTTTCGATGTACGGAGGGAAAGGTGTGAAGTAACCATATAGACCTGATTTGTTTCCATTGTTTGTTTTCCATTTAGTTTCGTGCTTGTATATGTTGAAGTGGGGTTATTTGATTTTTTTCTATATTGATTTAAATTTACTTAAGGTATCTCAACATCAAGCCCATAGACTTGTTTTTATTTGGTAAATGTACCCTTAGGATGTAAGTTCAGTTTAAAGGGGGCTTATGCTTCCAAAGATTTTTATTTTTTTGCTTCCTAAATCTACATTTGATGTGCTCTTTCATACGGATCTTCAAGATATTTAATTGGTTTGAAGAAAGACCTTATAACTGTTGTTTGCTGATTAGTATACAGGTTTCTAGGCTGGGTTTTAACTTTGCCATCAGGATCTCTATTCCTTTTTGGATCCTTTTCAGGATTATTCTCTTATTTGTATTCGTAAGGAGGTTTCACTACTTCCTTAAATCCAGAGGCAGGTTTGAACATCTGATCTTTACTAAATCCATTCTTGAAGGTTTCATTTTCTATCTGCAACAATTTTCTATCAGGATCAACATAATCATCTTTGATTTAACTTGCAGCCAAAGAGTTAATATCTCCAAAATACGATTTTTTAAGCTGACCACTTCGTGGAGGATTGGTATATATACCTCGTGGTAAAGTTTGAGGCTTCCCTGTTTCATCTTTTGGGTCTTAATGATTTCAATATTTACGTAATTTGGTCTTATATTGACCATCATCACCTATAGCGGTCGAAATAGGAGAGCTAAACAATCCAAATCTCCTTTTGGAGCCATAAGTATCAGCTTCTTGGATGATAGTAGCCCTCATTGCCTAGTTTTCGCTCATAATTTTTATTGCAAATAAATATAACTGAGTTTAAAGTTAATTCTAATTTACTTTAAACTCTATATATCCATTTTAATTTATCAATATTTTATAATTTAGGTTTGAGATCACTGTCATTCGTTAATGGTTTCTTCTGCTAGTACTTACTCTGTTTCAACAGAGTATTTGATTTTGGTCACTGTCACTGTTTTTGTAACTCCATTTATTGTTGAGGTATTAGTGTTAATAGATTTTGATACTATACATCTAACCTCACTACGACCATTTCTTCAATTATGACTTCCTTTAGTAATCTAAGGATTCACAAGATTGCCTCCAAAATTTCCAAAATTCATACCCATGTTATTGGAGATATTGCCTCCGTTTTTGGTAGATAGGTTATGTGTATGAAAATCGATCACTGTAATAATTCTGTTCTCCTGCACTTTTGAGTTGATTCCCACGTATTTGAAATCATTTGAGAAGATATTCTTGCGGTGACCTCTACATGGTGTTCCATCATCTATAATTAGCCCGACGATAGTCTGCAAGGCATGATTTTTACCCTCCATATTAATCTCGTTTCCGATGTTTTCACCATAAACAAAATATCCTTAAGCTTACCCACATCTCCTTGTGATTCTATCTGAAATCCAAGCGCCATTTGAGCTACTATGGCTAAAAAAGTTATTTTTTTCCATATCAATAGCATGGTCTTCAGCTGCTAAGCACAATCCTTAATTGAGTTCATATGGAGTCAGTGGTTCCTGCTTCAGTAGAAAGTTATAGGCTTAAATCCAGGCTGATTTTCCCTCATTAGCATAAAAATAGTATCCAGGAAACAAAGGATATTTGAGTCATCGACAAACATTTCA
>Ga0194117_10002550_pt1 | contig 19180 bp, 19 predicted proteins | sample TA2MahsurfametaG_FD_160579 | JGI IMG/M metagenome (GOLD analysis project Ga0194117, IMG submission 160579) | Freshwater microbial communities from Lake Tanganyika, Tanzania - TA2015009 Mahale N1 surface | ecosystem: Environmental > Aquatic > Freshwater > Lake | place: Tanzania: Lake Tanganyika...
GGCGTGAACGACGACTGGCCCGTGGAAGATCACCCCGACAACCCCTTCACCAGCCTTTCGGACCCCGACGCCTGACCATGGCCCGGGAACGGCGGCGTGTGCTGATCCTGCCGGCGCGGCTGCGGGAGATGGATGCCCAGGGCCGTCTGGCCTTGAGCCCGGAGCACAGCCGCTACCTCTGCAAAGTGCTGCGCTACAGCCCAGGCGACCGTTTTGCCGTGGTGGATGGCGCCGGCCATCTCTGGGATGCGGAGCTGCTGGATCAGAGCCAGGCCCGCATGCTGCAACCTCTCGAGCAGCCCCTCCTGCATGAGCCTTCCCCGCGGCCGGCGCTGGTGCTGGTGGCTGCTGTGGTGAAACGGGATTTCGAGCTGGTGGTGCGGATGGCGGTGGAGCTCGGTGTGGATCGCCTGGTGCCCATCACCTGTGAGCGCACGGCTGTGCTGGGGCAACTGCGGCCCGAACGCTGGCAAACCATCGCCGAGGAAGCGGCGGAGCAATGCGAACGCCTGTGGCTGCCGCAACTTGATCCCCCCACGCCGCTGGCGCAGCTGTTGAGCGTGGAGTCGCCAGCAGCACAGCCAGCCAGTGCTCGCTTTTGGGCCACCACCCGCCAGGAGGGCTTGCCGTTGCTATCTGAAGCCCTCAAGCTTGCGCAGTTCATTGGCTCGCAACCCCTGCAGGAGCTGTGGCTGGCTTGTGGGCCGGAGGGTGGTTGGAGCCCAGCCGAAGAGGAGCAAGCGGTTTCCGCGGGCTGGAGCCCTGTGAAGCTGGGGTCCACGATCCTGCGCAGTTCAACAGCCTGTGTGGCCGGCGCTGCCTTGCTCAGCCACTGGCGTGCGGCCGCTGGCTGAGAGGTCTCACCGGGGCTGAATCACGACGGGATCATTTCTTGCCGAACAGGCTGCCGGCCATGCTGCGGAAACCTGCCAGGTTGGCTCCACCGCGGCGGCGGCGCATGGGCAGCGCTCCTCCGGCGGTCACGCAATCAGGAGCGAAGGTGGAGAGGGTGGCGGCAGGCTTGGCGGCCTGTTCGGCAGCCAGCTCAGCGGCAATGGCTTCGGCGGTGGTGAGCACCTTGCCGCTGGGGGCTTCAGCTGCAGGAGCGGCAGCTGCTGCCGGGGCCGCTGCTTTGGCCTGGGGCTTTTCGGCGGCCTTGCTGGGTTTGGCCACAGGTGCCACGGCAGCTGGCGTCGCGGGGGCCTTCTCATCGAGGTTGAGGAAGAAGCTGCCCTTGCGGTTGAACACCATGGCGCCGGTTGTGAGGCGGATGGCTGGATTATCCGCTGCCAGCGGTGCTGGTGGGCGGGTCCCTTAGGGCAGTGCAACAGAAGCCATCGCGGTTGTGTTGTGCTGGGGCCTGTGTTGCATGGGCCCCGGTGGGGCCTGCTGGGGATGCTGGAGCTTCAGGTTCTGCTCAGTGGTGATCGCTTGCAGCACTGGGCCATCGCCCTGCTGATCAATGCCGCGCTGATCGCCATCGCCCAGCGCCTGCCTCTGCTCACCCGTTCGGGCTGGGTGCATGCCGGCATCCTGGGCACGCTGCTGCTCGGCAGCCTCGATTGGGCTGGCTGGTGGGCCGTGGTGCTCTATCTGGGCCTGGGGTCGCTCGTGACGCGGCTGGGGTTCCGCCGCAAGCAGGCTGAGGGCCTCGCTGAAGCGCGTGGCGGGCGGCGCGGCCCCGAAAACGTGTGGGGATCGGCGGCCACCGGGGCAGCCCTGGCGCTGCTCAGCCTGTTGCCATCGGCGCCCGTCACCCTGCTGCGGCTCGGCTTTGCCGCCAGCTTCAGCGCCAAGTTGGCCGATACCTTCGGCAGCGAGATCGGCAAGCGCTGGGGGCGCCACACCGTGCTGATCACCACGCTCAAGCCGGTGCCTCCCGGTACGGAGGGGGCGATTTCCCTGGAGGGCACAGCCGCCAGCCTGCTGGGCAGTGGATTGATGGCGTTGGTGATGCTGCAGCTGGGCCTGTTGCAGGGTGCAGCGGCCTGGGGTTTGGTGGCGCTGGTGGGGTTGCTGGCCACCCTGCTGGAAAGCCTGATCGGTGCAGGGCTCCAGCAGCGCTGCGCTTGGCTCAGCAATGAGCTGGTGAACGCTCTGCAAACCACCATCGCCGCCGTGGTAGCGATGGCGGCGGCGGAGTGGCTGGGCCTGGGCTGAGCAAGCTCAGCGCGAGCCCCTCAGCTGCTCAGCAGGGGCATCAGCTGCTGACGCAGCTCCAGCAGCAGCCGTTCACCGCGGCGTTGCATCACCTTGGGGCTCAGCCCACTGCCCTGGGCGAGCTGCCGCCAGGTGAGGTTCTGCAGCAGCCGCCCCAGGATCAAACGCCGCTGTTGGCGCTCAAACCGGCGCAGCACCCGCCACAGGTGCCGCCGCTGCTCCCAGCCGATCACCTGGGCGTAGCGCTCATCAGCGCGTGTGTCGCGCAGCTGCTCCACCAGGGGAGCGAGCTCGCCCTCGTCATCAAATTGGGGTTGCTCCAGGCTGGCCAGTTGCAAGCTGCGCTGCCGCGCCAGGGCCAGCTCCCAGCGCTGAATGCTGCAGCCCAGCGCCGCCGCGAGGGCCGAGGCAGCCAGCGGCTGCAGGCCCTGTTGCTGACGCTGCAGCTGCAGCGCCCGGCCCCGGCGGTACAGATCGATCAGGTGATGGCTGCCGCTCACGGGGTGGGAGCGGTCGCGCAGATAGTGCCGAATGGCCCCCCGAATCCAGGGCACAGCCACAGTGCTGAGGCTGTGGCCGCGGCCGGGATCAAAGCGTTCCACCGCCTTGATCAGCCCCAGGCAGCCCTCCTGGCTGAGGTCTTCAAAGCTGTGGCCGCTGCGTTGGGATTCCTGGCGCGCCACCCGCCACACCAGGGGCAGGTTGGCGTGGATCACGGCGTTGCGGTTGGTGGTGTTGCGGCAGCGCTGGTAAGCCGCGATCAAGGCGGCATTGCGCTGGTTGAAGTCGGCGCGGGGCGCGAAGGTGGTGGGCATCGGAGGTGGCGCGGTTGCGTGTTTTCACGCTCGTTCGCTGCGGCCTGCTCCGTCCTCCCCTTGGCGGTGGAGGCCGCCTCCCTCAGCTGGGGGAGGGCGTGCGCGTTGGGGCTGTGCTCACGCGCTCACGCTGCTGATCCCCAGCGGTTGCAGATCGGCCCACGCCAACAGCGCCGGCCACGCACGCACACGCTCATACACCTGGCGGTGCCCCTCGCTGTTGAGGTGGATGCCGTCGCTGCACAACCGCTGCAGCCAGGCAGGGTCCTGCAATAGCCCGCCCAGCAGGGGCAGGAACGGCACATCCGCCTCCAGGCAGGCTTCCTCCAGCAGCGCTTCGTAGCGGCGCACCTGCTCAAGCTGATACCAGAGCACATCCGCGTAGGGCATCACCGCCTCATCCACCGGTGTGAGGCCGAGCACCAGCACCGGCGCCAGCTGTTTGGCCTGAGCAAGCAGCTGCTGCAGGCCAAACAGAAACCCCTCGGCATCCAGCTGCGGGCGGCCATCGGCGCGCCCTACGCGGGCGCAGTCGTTGAGGCCCATCGCCAGCAGGATGCCCTGGGGCCTTTGGCGGCGCAGTTCACCGCGGCAGCTCACCTCGTTGTGGAGCCGTGCCGCCACCCGTTCGAGGCCATCGCCGCGCACCCCCAACGGATAGAGCACAGGGCCATGGGGCAGCCCCATCCAGTGGCGCCGCAAGCGTTCACACCAGCCGCCCTCCTCCGGATCGCCCCAGCCCACCACACCGCTGTCGCCAAGCACGATCAGCTTGCGGGGGATCGGAACACTCATGCCTTCAGCAGCCGTTGGCGGGCGCGGTCGCTGAGATCTTCCCCCAGCAGGGTGAGCGCCCCGTAGGCCACCAGCAGCAGCAGCAATTGATCAAAGGCGAAGGCGCTGAGGCTCTGGTTGAGCTGGGTGCCCAGGCCGGTGCCCGCCACCAGACCCACCACCACCGTTTCCCGCAAAATCACATCGGCCCGGTAGGCGCCATAGGCCAGGTAGGAGCGGGCCAGGCCGCTGAACCGGCCGTAGAGCAGCGCCAGGCGGGGGCCGGTGCCGCTGCAGCGCAGGGCCTCCTGCCGCTGGGGCCCGGCGGCTTCGCTGCCCTCGAGCAGCAGGCGGCCCAGGATGCCGAGGTTGTGAAAGCCGAGAGCGAAGGCGGCGGTGATCACGCCGGGCTTGAGCACAAACAGCAGCAGCAGGGCCGTGAGCGGCGGTGGCCACAGCCGACCAATGGCCCAGATCAGCTGCAGCAGCCGTTGCCCCCAGGCCCATGGGGCCACCAGCAGCAACAGCAGTGGCGCCACCCCCACCGCCAGCGCTGCGGCCAGCACTGTGAGCAGCACGGTGTTGAACACCAGGGAAGGCCAGGGCAGAGCCAGGGCGTCATGCCAGCCGCCAGGAGCGATGGGGGGGAGCGCCTGCCAGTGCAGCAGGGCCGCCGGTTCGATCGCCAGGGCTCGCCCCACCCCCCACACCAGCGGCACCAACAGCAGGGCCGCCAGCACCAGCTCCCGGCCGCGGCGCCCCACACCGGCCGCCCGCAGGCTGAAGCGGCCCGGCATGCCCCAGCGCCGCCGCAGGGCTCCGATCACGGCCTCCAGGCTCAACATCACCGCCAGCAAGAGCCACAGACCGCTCCACAGCTCATGGAACTGAAGCGATTGCAGGGTGAGCAGCAGCTCATTGCCTAAGCCCCCCAGGCCGAACACCCCGAGCAGGGTGGCGCTGCGCAGGGCGCATTCGAGCCGGTAGCCCCCGTAGCTGATCAAGCCCGGCAGCAGCGGCGGTCCCATCGCCGAGAGCAAGGCCGATGGTGGTGAGCTGCCGGCGGCGATCAGAGCTTGCAGGTTGCGCTCATTGAGACTGTCGAGCAGATCACTCACAACGCGCGCCACCAGGGCGCCGTAAGGAATGGCGATGGCGATCACAGCGATCACCGGTTGCAGGCCGATCACCTGCAGCAGCAGCAGGCCCCAGATCAGTTCATGAATCGAACGCGGAATCGCCAGCAGGCGCCGGATCCCTTCCGCCGGCCAGCTGTGGCCGATCAGGGTGCGCCAGAGCAGGCGGGAGCTGGCCAGGCCTGCGGCGATGCCGATCAACAGGCTGGCGCACCAGCCGAGCAGGGCCATGCCTGCGGTGATCCCGAGACCCCGCAGCAGCGACTCGAGCACCACCGGATCGGTGGAGGGCTGCACTGCTGCTAGCAGAAACTGGCCGATTAGATCCCAGCCGCCCCCATGCACCAGGCCTGGCAGCAGCGCCACCAGCGGCAGCAGCACCAGCGCGGGCAACAGCAGCAGCAGCGGCGCAGCGGGTTTCATCGGGTGAGGGTGGGTTCTGCGATACCGGCGTAGAGGGTTTCAAGGTCTGAGCTTTGGAGCTGCGCCACGGGGCGGTCCCAGCAGATCCTTCCCTGGCGCAGGCCGATCACCCGATCGAACCCCTGCAGCAGATCAGGCCGGTGCAGGCTCAACAGCAACGCCCGCGGTGGTGCGGCCTGCTCCAACAGCAGCTGCAGCAACTCCTGCGCCAAGCGTGGATCCAGGCTGGCCAGCGGTTCATCGGCCAGCAACAGCTGCGGCTGCTGGCGCAGCAAGCGCGCGATGGCCACCCGTTGGCGCTGGCCGCCCGAGAGCTCACCCACGGGTTGGCTGAGCAGATGGGGCTCGAGATCCACCTGGCGCAGCGCCTGGGCGCAGGCCTCGCTCTCCAGGGGCAGCAGCAGGTTGAGCACCGCCCGCGGCCAGCCCCAGCTGGCCAGCCGGCCGCAGTTGAGGTTCTGCTGCACGCTGAGCTCTTCAATCAGCCGCAGGTCTTGCCAGAGGGTGCCGATGCGGGCCTGTTGGCGGCGCCGGGCCCGGGCACTGCGGGCCCGGGGTTGTCCGCTCCAGCGCACCTCGCCCTGGCTGGGCTGCAGCAAGCCATTGGCCACCGCCAGCAGCGTGCTCTTGCCAGCACCGCTCGCCCCCAGCAAGGCCACCCGCTCGCCCGGATCCAGCCGCAGCTCGATGTCCTCCAGCCGAGGGAGCTGCCGGCCGGGCACCATCACGTGGCGCAGCTCGAGCACCGGGCTGGATTGGCTTGCGCTTGCGTTGAGGCCGGGGTCGCTCATGGCTTCCCACTGTGCCTGCCGGGCTACAGCGAGCTGAAGCGGAAGGCCAGCAGCGCCAGGATCAACCCCACGAGCATCAGCTCGATGATGTCGGGGCCGCGGGGGTTCATCAGCGGCCCTCCTCGCCTTCGATGCGCTTCACCGATGGCAGGGTGAGAGCCAGCAAGAGCAAGGGGATCTCCAACCAGAGCACGCCATTGCCCAGGGCGATCACGGCTAGATCGATGGCCGCCAGCGAGCGCAGGAACAGCACCCACACATCGTCGCCCTCACTGCAGCTGCGCTGCCAGAGCAGCAACCCGGCCACCACCAGCACCAGATCCAGCAGCAGCGTCATCGGAACGTGAGGGGCGCGGGTGCGGGGCGCATAGGCGCCCCACGATCGGAATGCCCCTCGATTCTGCTGCCTGCTGGCCTCAGGCGCCCGTGATCAGCGGATCTGGCCGATCTGGCGACCCACCTGTTCGATCCGGCTGTAGGCACTGGCCTTGGCCGTGGTGAACTGCTGGGCTCCGAACAGGCTCAGGATCTGCTTCTGCTCGGGATTGCTCGGCCGCCAGCTCAGGATCGCCTGTTGGATTCGGTTGGTGAAGCCCTTGCCGAAGCGCTTGTCGAGATCCGGCTGCGCGATCCAGTGGTAGTCGGGATAGCCCGGTGTTTTCCAGATCGCCATCACCTTGGAGCGACTGGCCTTGCCGTTGTGCAGGTTGGAGCGCCACACCTGCTCATTCACGGCGCCGGCCTCGTAGGCACCGCTCTGCACCAGGGCGATGGTGGCGTCATGGCTGCCGCTGAAGCCCGGTGAGCCGCCGGCGAACTGATTCGGTTTCACCCCGGCCTGGCCGAGGAAGTATTGCGGCATCAAGCGGCCGGAGGTGGAGCTTTCCGAGCCGAAGGTGAAGCGTTTGCCCTTGAGCTGGCTCAGCCCCTGCACGGTGGTGACCGGCTTCAGCCCGCTCTTGGTGTTGGCGATGAAGATCGTGTGGAAGGAGGCGTCGATGTCGCGTTGAGCGAGCACCTTGGCGCCGGGCTTCTGCAGGCGTGCCTGCACGCCGGTGAGGCCGCCGAACCACACCAGATCGAGGTTGCCGGTGCGGAACGCACTCACCGCTGCGGCGTAGTTGGTGACAGGCACGTACTGCACCTGCACCCCGAGTTGTTTGCTTAGCTCATTGGCCACAAGCCCATAGAGCCGGTTCAGCTTCTCCGGCTGCTGATCGGGAATGGCACTGATGCGCAGCACCGGTTTGCTGCTCTGCTGGGCCTGCACGGCTGGCAGGGGAGCCAGTGCCGGACTGAGGGAGGGAAGGGCCGCCGGAGCCAGGGCCAGGCCGATACCGGCCAGTACGGCGGCCGAACGTTCTCGGCCGCGTTGGGGGAACTTGAACATGCTCGGTTGCTGAATCAGCTGCGGGATCACCGCAACGGGTGCTCGCTGATTCTCCCTGCGCGCCGGCCGCTTTACAGGCTGCGCACGAAGCGCTCGAGCCGGTTGAGCCCGTCGTCGATGGTGCTGTTGGCGGCTGCGCAGGAGAGGCGAATGCAGCGGTCGTCGCCGAAGGCCACGCCGGGCACCACCGCCAGGCCGTGCTCATCGAGCAGTCGGTTGCAGAAGGTCATCGAGTCGAGGCCGGTGCTGCTCACATCCGGGAAGGCGTAGAAGGCCCCTTCGGGCGGGAGCAGCTGCAGCCCGTCGATGGCCTGCAGACCATCGCTCAGCCGTTGGCGGCGTTCGTTGAATTGCTCCGCCATGGCGTGCACGCAGTCGCGGGAGCCTTCGATCGCGGCCAGGGCGCCGAATTGGGCAAAGCTGCACACGTTGCTGGTGCTCTGGCTCTGGAGCGCAATGGCCGCCTTCACCACATCGGCGTTGCCGGCAAGCCAGCCGATGCGCCAGCCCGTCATTGCCCACCCCTTGGCGAAGCCATTCACGGTGAACACCCGATCGGCGAGATCCGGCGCCACAGCAGCCAGGCTGTGGTGCTGATGGCCAGGGGCCAGTAGGAATTCGTAGATCTCATCGCACACCACCGCCACCTGGGGATGGCGGCGCAGCACGGCGGCGATGGCTTCCAGCTCCTCGCGGCTCAGCACCATCCCCGTGGGGTTACTAGGGCTGTTGAGCACCAGCAGCTTGCTGGCGGGTGTGATGGCGGCCTCGAGCTGAGTGGGATCGAGCCGGAAGCCTTCAGCGGCGGAACTGGGCAGCAGCCGCACCGAAGCTCCCGCCAGGCGCGCGATCTCCGGATAGCTCAGCCAATACGGAGCGGGCAGCAGCAGCTCATCACCCGGGCCCAGCAGCACCTGAAACAGGTTGTAGAGCGCCTGCTTGCCGCCATTGGTCACCAGCACCTGTTCGGCGCGGGTGGGCACCTGGTTTTCGCGGTTCAGTTTTGCGGCGATCGCCTCCCGCAGGGCTGGCTCACCGGCGGCGGGGCCGTAGCGGGTTTGGCCATTGCGCAAAGCCGCGGCGGCCGCCTCACAAATGAAGGAGGGGGTGTCGAAATCGGGCTCGCCGGCGCTGAGGCTGCAGATGTCGTGGCCTTCGGCCTTGAGCGCCTTGGATTTGGCGGCGATGGCCAGGGTGAGGGAAGGCTGAAGAGCCTCGGCCCGGGCGGACAGCGTCAGGTTGCGCTGAGAGGGCGGGCGCAGCATCGGCGCAGCGACGAAAGGGGCAACGCCGCAGGGCTTTGCCGGTGTGATGTGCATCCTGCCGTATGCACCATCCGCGCAAGCGTTCAGCGCACACTGTTTGGTAGCGGCGAGCCTGGTAAGCCCCGTGTCTGATCAGGCCGTGTTGGATTCGATGGAGCCGGTAGCCGCAGCGGTGGTGCTGGCCGCCGACAACCCCGAAGCTCTTGCGGCTTTTTATGCGGCCTTGGTGGACGCTTCCCCCACGCCAGGATTCAGCACGGCCCATTGGCGTGTGCTGCTGCCGGCGATGGGCTGGCTGGAGCTGTATCGCCCAAGCCGCCAGCGGCCCTTGCCACAGGGGCGCGGACGGCTTGCGGTGTGCCTCAAACGCCAGGGGGACGCGGCCGCGTTGGCGCGATGGATGGAGCAGGCGCTGGCGCTGGGGGCTGAGCGGTTGGAAGAGCCCCGGCAGGAAGCCTTCGGCCATGAAGTGTGGCTGCTCGATCCCGAAGGCAATGGCCTGCTGCTGCTGGTGAGCGCTGCATAAAGTCGCCGTCATGACGATGTTTCCGCCGGCCGCCAGTCGCCCGTCTGCGTTCGAGCAGGAGCAACAGCTCACGCAGCTGGCCGCGGCCTGTGATGGCTGCCGCCGCTGCGGCCTCGGCAGCAGCCGCATCCAGGTGGTGGTGAGCCGCGGCAATCCCCAGGCGCCGCTGATGGTGATCGGGGAGGGCCCGGGAGCTCAGGAAGACGAGCAAGGCAAGCCGTTTGTGGGGCGTTCCGGCCAGCTGCTCGATCGAATGCTCGAGAGCGTTGGCATCGATAGCAATCGCGATGCCTACGTGTGCAACATCGTGAAGTGCCGGCCACCGGAGAACCGCAAGCCCACCGCCCTGGAGATGGCCGCCTGCCGGCCCTGGCTGGAGCAGCAGATCGCCTTGGTGGATCCGGCGGTGATCCTGTTGGCCGGTGCCACGGCGGTGGAAGGCCTGCTGGGCATCAAGGGAGGCATCACCAAGCTGCGCGGCCAGTGGCGCAAAGGTGAGGGGGGAAGCCTGGAGGGCCGCTGGTTAATGCCGATCCTGCATCCCTCCTATCTGCTGCGCAACGCGTCCAAGGAGCGTGGTTCACCCAAATGGCTCACCTGGCACGACCTCCAGGATGTGCAGCGGCGCCTGGCCCAATTGACCACTCCGCTGTGACAGGCTTGCGCCAACCATTTCGGCCCTAGCGCGCGCTGCTGCCATGACCGCCTCTCTGGCTTCCGCTCCGGCAACCGAGGCAGCGATCAATCCCCGTTACGACACGGTGATCCGCCGCCGCAAAACCCGCAGCGTGCGCGTGGGTGATCTGTGGATGGGCAGCGACCACCCGGTGGTGGTGCAGTCGATGATCAACGAGGACACCCTCGATATCGAAGGCGCCACCGCCGGCATCCGCCGGCTGCACGAAGCCGGCTGCGAGATCGTGCGGGTCACCGTGCCGTCGCTGGCCCATGCCAAGGCGATGGGTGAGATCCGCCAGCGGCTGGAGAGCACCTACCAGCCGGTGCCGCTGGTGGCGGATGTGCACCACAACGGCATGAAGATCGCCCTCGAGGTGGCCCAGCACGTGGACAAGGTGCGCATCAACCCGGGCCTGTTCGTGTTCGACAAGCCCGATCCCAACCGCACCGAGTTTTCAGAGGCGGAGATCGCGGCGATCGGCGATCGCATCACCGAAACCTTCGAGCCGCTGGTGAAGCTGCTGAAGGAACAGGACAAGGCTCTGCGCATCGGCGTGAACCACGGCTCCCTGGCCGAACGGATGCTGTTCCGCTTCGGCGATACCCCCCTGGGGATGGTGGAGAGCGCCCTGGAGTTCATTCGCATCTGCGACCGGCTCGACTTCCACAACATCGTGATTTCGATGAAGGCGTCGCGGGCGCCGGTGATGCTGGCCGCCTACCGGATGATGGCCGACCGGATGGATGCCGAAGGCTTCCACTACCCGCTGCATCTCGGCGTGACCGAAGCCGGCGACGGCGACTACGGCCGGATCAAGAGCACCGCCGGCATCGCCACCCTGCTCAGCGAAGGCCTGGGCGACACGATTCGCGTGTCGCTCACCGAGGCGCCGGAGAAGGAGATCCCCGTTTGCTACTCCATCCTCCAGGCCCTGGGCCTGCGCAAAACGATGGTGGAGTACGTGAGCTGCCCCAGCTGCGGCCGCACGTTGTTCAACCTGGAGGAGGTGCTGCACAAGGTGCGCAGCGCCACCGCCCACCTCACGGGCCTGGATATCGCCGTGATGGGCTGCATCGTGAACGGCCCTGGTGAGATGGCCGATGCCGATTACGGCTACGTGGGCAAGACCCCCGGTGTGATTTCCCTCTACCGCGGCCGCGACGAAATCCGCCGGGTGCCCGAGGCCGAAGGCGTGGAGGCGCTGATCGCTTTGATCAAGGAGGACGGCCGCTGGGTGGATCCCTGACGGATTCTCCGGTTTTCCCTCCTTCCATGGCCCGAATCAGGGGCTAGTTTGAGTTCATTGCAAGAGCTCAGGAGCTCGTTGATGGGCAGCATTCGGGGTAAGCGGGTCCTGGTGCTGGTGGGTGTGGGTGCGCTTGGGGCCGTGGCCCTGCCGCCCCTGCTGGCACCCAGTGCTGCGTCGTTGGTCACCGATAGCCCCAAGGAGGTGATCGATCAGACCTGGCAGATCGTTTTTCGCGACTATCTGGATGTCAACGGCAAGTACACGCCGGAGAAATGGCGCAACTTGCGCCGCCAGGTGCTCTCCAAAACCTATGGCAGCTCCAAGGAGAGCTACGAAGCCATCCGCGGCATGCTCGCCAGCCTGGATGATCCCTACACGCGGTTCATGGATCCGCGTGAGTTCAAGGAGATGCAGATCGACACCTCCGGTGAACTCACCGGGGTGGGCATCCAGCTGAGCCTCGATAAAGACACCAAAGAGTTGGTGGTGGTGAGCCCGATCGAGGGTTCGCCCGCCTCCAGGGCTGGTGTGATGCCCAAAGACGTGATCCTCTCGATCGACGGCAAGAGCACCAAGGGCATGTCGACCGAGGACGCGGTGAAGCTGATCCGCGGCCAGGCCGGCTCCACGGTGACTCTGCAGTTGCGCCGCGACGGCAAGGTGGTGGATACGCCTTTGGTGCGGGCGCGCATTGAGCTGCACGCCGTGGATAGCCAGGTGAACACCAGTGCCGACGGCACCCGCATCGGTTACATCCGCCTCAAGCAGTTCAACGCCAATGCCGCCAAGGACATGGCGGATGCCCTCAAGAAACTCGAGGGCGAGAACGTGCAGGGGTATGTGCTCGATCTGCGCAGCAATCCCGGCGGTTTGCTGATGGCCAGCATCGCCATTGCGCGCCAATGGATGGATGAGGGGGTGATCGTGTCCACCAAAACTCGCGACGGTATCCAGGACACGAAGCGCGCCAATGGCCGCGCCCTCACCCAGCGCCCGCTGGTGGTGCTGGTGAATGAAGGCTCAGCTAGCGCCAGCGAAATCCTCTCTGGTGCTCTTCAAGACAACCACCGCGCTGTGGTGGTGGGCGAGAAGACTTTCGGCAAGGGCCTGGTGCAATCGGTGCGCGGCCTCTCCGATGGCTCCGGCATGACCGTGACCATCGCCAAATACCTCACCCCCAACGGCCGCGACATCCACAAGCACGGCATCGACCCGGATGTGCGCGCCAAGATCTCGGCTCAGGAGGCTCAGAAGCTGCGCCTGGAAGATCTCGGCACCGCCAAAGACAGCCAGTACCGCGCTGCCGAATCCACCCTGCTGAAGCAGGTGAAGGCCAGCAATGGAGTCACGAAGGCCAAGCTCTACAACCCGTCCAGCGCCAATGTGCCGGCGGCACTGAATGGAGCCGGCAGCAGCCGCTGAGGCTGCTGCTTTCGGGCAGGGTCTCAGGCGGCGCTGCCCACGGGCTGCATCAGGCCGCCACCGGGGGTGGAGTCGTCGTCGTCGTTGCCGGTATCGCCCTGCAGCAGGGCAAACACACCCAGGGCCACCAGGCCCACGAGCGAGGAAATCAGGCTCAGGCCGCCGCTGCCGAAGCTGGAACCCAGATCGATCACCTCGCCCAGACCAGCGCCCATGAGAGCCCTTAACAGAAGTTCTCACAATTGTAACGGACTTTTGCGCGTCTGAGAGAGCTGGTCTGAGTGGGCGCCAGCCCTGCAGCTGGCTTGGCTTCAGACCGCCAGCACGGCTTCGTTTTTGGCCTTGAGCTGCTCGGCGCGCTGGGCGTCGGTGAGGCCATCGGCGCCGGGGACCTGCTCGGCCATCTGCTTGAGCCAGGTCATCAGCTCCTCCACCTGCTTCTCCATCGGCAGCACCCCCAGGCCGCGGGCCAGCACTTTCGAGGTGGTGCCGGAGCCGGCCTGGAACACCAGCCGGCCGTGCAGGTGCTGCGGCAGCCCCTGGCGCAGCAGCCGGAAGGCGGGCTCCTCCATCGGCGTTTCCAGGGCGATGTTGGGTTTCTCCGGTTTGATGCGCGAGAAGCCGCAGCGCTTGGCCAGCAGCTTCAGCTCCATCAGTTGCAGTAGGGAGATCACGGGCGCCGGGATCGCTCCATAGCGATCCACCCAGTCGGTGGCGAGCTGCAGCAGCGCATCCGGGCTGTTGCAGTCGGCCGCGGCGCGGTAAGCGGCCATCTTCTCGTCGTTGTCGGCGATCCAGTCGCCGGGGATGAAGGCGGTGATCGGCAGATCGATCTGGGTGTCGTCCACAGCTGGGATGTCCTGCCCCTGGATCTCGGCCAGCGATTCCTGGAGCATCTCCATGTAGAGGTCGAAGCCGATGGTTTCCATCTGGCCGCTCTGCTCCACCCCCAGCAGGTTGCCCACGCCGCGGATCTCCATGTCGCGCATGGCGAGCTGGTAGCCGCTGCCCAGCTGGGCAAATTCCTGGATGGCCCGCAGCCGCTGCCGCGCCGCCTCGCTCAGGGAGGCATCACCGGGATAGAAGAGCCAGGCATGGGCCTGGATGCCGCTGCGGCCCACCCGGCCGCGCAGTTGATACAGCTGAGCCAGGCCGAACTTGTGGGCGTCCTCGATCAGGATCGTGTTAACGCGCGGGATGTCGAGGCCGCTTTCCACGATCGTGGTGCAGAGCATCAGATCGGCTTCACCGGCGTTGAAGGCCACCATGGCGCTCTCCAACTCGCCCTCGGCCATCTGTCCGTGGGCCACCAGAAGCCGCAGGCCCGGGATCATCAACCGCAGCCGCTCGGCCACCTCTTCGATCCCCTCCACCCGGGGCACCACGTAGAAGATCTGGCCGCCGCGGTCGAGTTCCTGGCGGATGGCGCTGCGCACCGCTTCTTCATCGAGGGCGGCGAGGTGGGTTTTGATCGGACGGCGCAGCGGCGGCGGCGTGGTGATCAGGCTCATCTCGCGCACGCCCGAGAGGCTCATGTAGAGGGTGCGGGGGATCGGCGTTGCCGAGAGCGTGAGCACGTCGACGTCTTTGCGCAGGGCCTTGATCTTTTCCTTTTGGTTCACGCCGAAGCGCTGCTCCTCATCCACCACCAGCAGGCCCAGCTGTTTGAACGTGGTGCTCTTGCCCAGCAGCTGGTGGGTGCCCACCACCACATCCACCGTGCCTTCGCCCAGCCCTTCCTGGATCGCCTTGCGTTCGCCGGCGGTGCGGAACCGGTTGAGCAGGCTCACCTTGATCGGATAGGGCGCAAAACGCTCAGACAGGGAGCGCCAGTGCTGCTGCGCTAACACCGTGGTGGGGGCGAGCATCGCCACCTGCTTGCCGGCGGTGACGGCTTTGAAGATGGCGCGAATCGCCACTTCGGTTTTGCCGAAGCCCACATCGCCGCACACCAGCCGGTCCATCGGCTGGGGTTTTTCCATGTCGCGCTTCACATCAGCGATCGCCTTGAGCTGATCGGGGGTGGGTTCGTAGGGGAACGACTCCTCGAGTTCGCTTTGCCAGGGGCCATCGGCGGGGAAGCAGAAGCCCGCGGCCTGGTGACGCTCGGCGTAGAGCTTCACCAGATCGAGCGCCACCTTGCGCACCGCTTTGCGGGCCCGCTCTTTGGCCTTGCTCCAGGCGGTGCCGCCCATGCGGTTGAGATCAGGCGGCTGCTCGGTGGTGGCGCGATAGCGGCCCAGGCTGCCCAGCTGGTCAGCCGCCACCCGCAGCAGGCCGTCGGCGTACTGCACCACCAGGTAGTCGCGCGATTCGCCGCTGATTGCCAGCTTCTCGAGCTTGAGGAATTTGCCGATGCCGTGGTTGCGGTGCACCACGAAATCGCCAGGCCGCATCTTGTTGGGATCCACCGTGCGGCTGGCGGCCTTGCGGCGCCGGCGCACGTAGCCCGTGGCGGTGAGCGATTGCTGGCCGAAGAATTCCCGGTCGGTGATCAGCGCCAGCTTCCAGGCCGGCAGCTGCAAGCCCTCCAGCTCTGCGGTGCCCTTGGTTTTCAGGGCCACAGGCGTGTTCTGTTCGATCAGCCGATCGATCGAGGCCACATCGCCCGGGTTGGGCACGAAGCGGCTGATGCAGTCGTGCTCCTCCAGCAGCGCCACCGCCCGGGTGGGCTGGGCTGAGAGCAGCCACACCTTGGCCTTGTCGCGCTGGAAGCCCTTGATCAGCTCGGCGAGCTTGCCGAACTGGTTGGGGTAAGCCGGCACGGGCCGGCTCGCCAGATCGAAGCTGTTGGCGTGGCTGTCGCTTTCATGCAGCTCCGCCAGATCGAAACCGGCGAAGGCTTCGGTGGTGGCGAGCGCTTGTTCGGGTGCCCGATGCAGCACCGCCGGCAGCTCCACACCCAGCTCGGCGCTCACTTCGCTGTGGTGGTCGCTGGCGTGATCGAACCACTGCTGGCCGTGGGCCAGGCAATGGCGCCGTTCATCCACGGCGATCAGCGTGTTGGCGGGGAGATAGCTGAGCAGTGAGGCCGGCTCACTCCAGGCCAGGCCCATCAGCCGGCGCATCCCTTCCGGTGTGCCGCCCTCCAGCAGTTGCTCCAGCGCTTCCGGGCTGAGCAGCTGATCCAGCCCATCGGGCATGCCCTCGCGCAGGGCTTCTGCGATCAGCGGGCCGTAGCCGCTGGGGGTGAGGCGCACCACCTCGATCGGATCGAGGGAGCGCTGGCTGGCGGGATCGAATTCCCGCAGCTTCTCCAGCTCCTCCCCGAAAAATTCCAGCCGCACCGGCAGCTCGGCGCTCACCGGGAACACATCCACGATGTCGCCGCGGCGGCTCCAGCTGCCCTCCTGTTCGATCGCCGTCACCCGCTCGTAGCCCAGGCGCGTCAGCGTGTCGCTCAGCTGCTCGAGATCCACCGTGTCGCCCTTGCGCAGGCTCAGGCACTGGGCCTTGAGGGCTGCCGGCGGTGGGAGGTGCGGCTGCAGTGCCCGTTCGGTGGCCACGATGGCCAGCCGCTGGCCGCCGGTTGCGTCCAGCAGTTCGCTGAGCACCTGGAGCTGGCCCCAGGTGATTTCGCTGGTGGGATCAAACGGTTCGTAGGGGCTGCCCTCGCTGGTGGGATAGAGCTGAGCGCTGCTCCAGCCCATCAGCTCCAGCAGCGCGGCCCAGCGGCCTGCTTCTTCCAGGGTGGGCACCAGCACCAGCAAGGGCGCCTCGGCCGCGCCGGCCAGGGCGCTGCTCACCAGGGCCCGTGCCCCGCGCCCGGCACCGCTCAACCGCAGCCGCTCCGGGCGCTGGCTGCGCTGCAGCACCTCACCGGTGAGCGGAGCCTGCTGCAGCTGACGCACCAGGGCGGTGAGGGGCATGGAGCTCAATCGGCACAGCGAGGCATCCTCGCAAGAATGGGTGGATGGCCAGCGCTCCACCTCGCTTCGGTTGCCTGAGCAGGGTTGCAGCGCTGGCGCTGTTGTTGGTAGGTGGCGCGGCCCTGAGCCTTCTGGCGGAGCGCCCGAACCCCCAGGCCCTGGCATCCAGTGGGGACTTTGTGCTCACCCCTGAGCGCGAGCAGGGCCTCTTCGCTCAGCTGGGTGCCGGTGATCGGGCCTGGGTGCCGCGGGCGGAGCCGATTCCCGGCGGTGGCACCCGCTACGTGTATCAAAAGCGCCCGGATGAGCAACCGCTCACCCTGGAGCAGATCAAGGCTTTGATGCGGGATCCGCCAACGTTCGCGCTGGAGCGATCGGTGATCCGCCAGTTGCTCACGCAGATGCGGCACTCGGGTGTGACGGTGCTGCTGGGCCCGCCCCGCAAACAGGGTGCGGCGGGTGAATGGGACCCAGCCCGGGGCGTGTTGCGGATTCGCCCCAATATTCCTTCCAAAGGCAGCCGTGAATTTGCTCGGGTGCTCAACCACGAAGCCATTCACGTGGCCCAGAGCTGTCGCAACGGGGCCCTCAGCGCCCACCCGAAGTTGCTCGGCCTATCGCGGCAGGTGCAGGGTGCAGCGCGGCGCCACCTGCAAGAACCGCTCTACCGCAACAGCACGGCTCTGGAGCGGGCTTTAGAGGAAGAGGCCTACGCGAATCAGGACAACCTGCAGCTCGGTGTTCGGCTGATCACGGCACATTGCCGCTTGGGGTTGGGCATGGCTCCAGCCCGCAGCAGCCACCCTCCAGCTGGAGCCATCCCTTGAGCGCACCATCCATCAGCTGCACCCTCACCGGCGTGTGGGCATTGCTGGGCAAAGTGCCGGCGTAGTGGCCATGGGCGATGCCGCGGGCCCAGCCTCTCCCGCCTGAAACGGCAGCGCTGCGCGGCGTGAGCCACACCAGGCGATGGGGGGCCAGCTCCACAGCGGCTTGGGCTGGTTCGCCGGCAGCGGGTTTGCGGGCCAACCGCCAGGTGCGGCAATGGTCACCGGTCTCCAGCAGCAGGTCGTAGTGGCAGCCGCTGGGATCGTCTGGGGCGCCGGTGTGCTCCAGCAGGGCGTAGCGGGGCATCGGTTGGCTCAGGCTCCGGCCGCGCTCATCAGCGATTCTTCCAGCAGCATGTTGAACTGCAGCAGCTGCTCATCGCTCAGCTGCTGACGGCTGCTCAGCTGAAAGGTCTGCTCCAGCAGCTCCCGGCCGCGGCTGGCATCCCATTGCAGGCTGCGCAGCAGTTGATCGGATTGCTCGAGCAGGTCTTTGCGGCGCAGGGGCACGGGCGCGCTGTTGGGATCGCAGCCATGGCTCAGGCTGCGCAGGCAGCGCAGGTAGCTCACCAGATCGGCATAGGCCGTGAGCCGATTGCGGCTGGGGTGGCCGAACGCCCGCTGCAGGTACTGCCCCTCCTGGCTGCGATCCCAGCCGATCCGCTGCAGTTGCACATCGAGCTCGGCCAGCTCATCGCTCCAGTCTTCGGGATCAGCCGGGGGTTCCACGGTGCTCCCTAGGGGGAGTGGTTCGGCTGGGGGGCTTGCTTCGGTTGCGCTGAACAGGCTGGGCTGGGGCGGCGATTGGGGCTCCGGCCCAGCGATCTGCACCGGCTCGATGGTCTCCACCGAGGGGGGACCTGCTGGCGTGGCTGCTGGCCGGATCACTGGATGGCGAACCGCTGCATTCACCGCTGGAGCTGCGGCCGGCTCTGGGGCTCCAGTCGGGGACGCAGCCACCAGGCGCTGCTGCAATCGGGCGATCGCCCGCTCTTCTGCCTCCTCCGCACCGGCCGCTTCACCGAGGGCACTGCCTAGGCAGCCGGTGCCCTGCCAGGCGCTCGCCTGCACCACCCGCTGGCCAGGCTCCGCGTGCACGAGGCGCACTTTGAGCACCGGGGGGGTCTGCATCAGCGGGGCAGGGCGTTGATCGTTTCTAGACTGCCCGCTTCAGGAATCCTCTGCACGGCGCGATGGAAGCGGAGTCGATTCCTTCTCTTTCACCTCTGATCCAGGCGGCTGATCAGTGGGGTGAATTGCTGCTGCTGTTGCCGTTGCTGGTGGCGTTGGAAGCCGTGCTCTCGGCCGACAACGCCATTGCCCTGGCTGCGATCTCCCGGCAACTGCGCGATCCACGCCAACAGGGCCAGGCGCTCAACCTCGGTTTGGGGCTGGCGCTGGTGTTTCGGCTGTTGCTGATCGCTGTGGCGCGCTGGGTGCTCGATTTCTGGCCGCTGCAGCTGCTGGCCTCGGCTTATCTGCTCTGGCTTTGCATCAGCAACCTGCTGCCCGCAGGCGAGGCGGCTGCGGAAGCGGAGCCCGATCACGCTCCCGAGCCGGGTTCTCCCCATCACGACCGGGGTCTGCTGGCGGTGGTGGGGACCCTCGCGCTCACCGATCTCGCCTTCTCCCTCGACAGCGTGGCCGCGGCGGTCGCGGTGAGCGACAACCTGCTGCTGGTGATGGCGGGTGGGGTGATTGGCGTGGTGGCGTTGCGGCTCACATCTGCGCTGTTCATCCGCTGGCTCAGCGTGTTTCGTCATCTCGAAACGGCGGGCTATCTGGCGGTGGGCCTGGTGGGTGTGCGGCTGCTGGTTCGCCTGGCGGCGCCAAACCTGGTTCCGCCGGAGTGGG
>Ga0194117_10002551_pt1 | contig 19180 bp, 8 predicted proteins | sample TA2MahsurfametaG_FD_160579 | JGI IMG/M metagenome (GOLD analysis project Ga0194117, IMG submission 160579) | Freshwater microbial communities from Lake Tanganyika, Tanzania - TA2015009 Mahale N1 surface | ecosystem: Environmental > Aquatic > Freshwater > Lake | place: Tanzania: Lake Tanganyika...
TAGAAGAAAAAGAAATAATAGAGGAAGAAACGGTCAAGATAATAGCAAAATCGTTAATTAAATGAAATAGATACCCTTCTATAAAACAAATTAACTAAACAGTAGTATAACTTAGTAAAAGAGAATATGGAGAGAAGTGATAAAAATCATTTCATTTAAAATTCGATACATTTTTTTTATGTCTCATCTGCTTCGAAATTGACTTGAGTTCCGTATCATACAAAGAAAGTTTCCTCTGCTTTTTCTAACCGAGCAGGCTGATTTTCAATTTGATTATTTTATTTATCGCATCGTTTACGACTTTTGATTTTTCCATCTCCTTGTTACTTATCTTCAAGATAGAATTGTAGGTCTACTTTACTTTGTTTGTCCCCAGCTAGATCTCGGATGATTTTTTCATTCTGTTCACTGTTCGCTTCAATTTTTAAGGAATCGCAACCAAAAACTATTCGTTCATAAGTTTCCTCTACTATTGTCTAGGTTTAGATAGTCCCTTGCCGAAGTTGAACATCTTATCTTACTATCCTTTGATGTGAGCATTCAAAGACTCCACATTGCATATTTTCTGATTAATATTGAGTTGGCACTTGTTGAGCAGACTAGGTATCCCACTGCGAACGCTCACTTTTTCGTTACTGCGGACAACATATCCTGTTTATTCAGCAACATTATTCAAAAAATTTGCTGAATGTGTCCTACGATGCCCTCGTTTCATCCAAGTTATACTTGTTGTCAATTATAATTAATATTATTTTCTATTGCCATACTACAGGCGGAAACTTTATACTCCAAAAATGCTACGTTATTTTAACATAAAAACAGAAACAAAATATTCATTTAGTAGTACTGATTAATTTAAATTATATTCTTTGACAATGGATTAACGTGAATACGAGGATGTGTTTCATAAAGATGATCGAAATTTGAGAGGCAACGGTTCTGCTAAAAAAAGGATGAATCTCAAAGAGGTTAAAAGACGAATGGATCAAATTCAAAAAAGAAATACCAACAAAATGGAGAAACAGAAGGAATCAGATCCTGAAGCAGAGGAGTGGGTCGAACCCAAATCAAAATATGATAATGGCAAACCTCCCAAGGTTCAAAAAGTTCAGTAGTTTTACACAGAGGACAGTTAGCCAGTATAAAAGAAAGGAAAAGGAAAGAAGAACAAGTGATTTTTTCTTTTGTATATAGTTTCCTCTGTTTGCTAAGTTTCAACAATACACAACAAATAGTTTTTGCCATTTTTGGCACTCCATAACTCAAAAATCACAAAACTTCTATAGTATACATACTATACTCTGCTTTACAATTGTCTTATTAAGCTATGTAATGGCTTAGAAAATCAAAAGGAAGATCATCTAAGTTATGAATTGATAATAAGCTACATGTATTTATTTTTTGGAAGTAATTCAACCAAAAAAACAGTATTTTTTGGTTGATTGATAAAGTTATATTAAATATTATGTTCAAAATAAACCGGATCGTCTATCTATTTGGAAAGTCCTTAAAAGTAAAGTTGTGTCCTTCGTGAGGATATGGCCGTGATCTTAGTCTCCTCAAACAGTAAGTGTACAAATTCTATCCTTAAATTCCCATATAAGCGACTTACACTCAAAGAGGTCTTTAATTCATAATTTAGGATCTGGCAAATTCGAAGTCGAACTCCACGAGGATTAAAAACCACCCATCAACATTTATAGTAAAGACAAGCAAGGAAGACTAAACCCTTTTAACATCGCGGGTGTTTTAAAGAAGATCAAAGGAAGCGAGGAATGAGATCCTTGAAAGAATAATGAAGCGTGAATCTTAAACATTCTGGGTTTATGCTGAGAATATTCTTAAGATCTTATAAACTTATCCCTAAATAATCTGAGTAATATAACTATTAATTAATTCATAAAAAGTCGTCTATCTCTTTGAAGTCCTATTTCATAGATTGCAAAATATAAATCGAGTAAAAGTAACATTAAATAATATTACTCACTACTACCCTTCTTTCTAATCCGCAAGTAACCCTAACTAAGTCTTTTGTTTTTCAGTCCTTAAAGTCTACTCCAAGCCAAAAGCAGGTATCACTACAAAGATAACCAAAATGCCAGAAAAAACTATCATCGGGTAGATTTGCAAATTGATACAAAAAGTTAGGACGATAGGGCCTGCAAAAATACCTAACTGTGCCAACGATTAAACGAAGCCGGAACAGATAGACTGTACTTTCATTGGGAAAGATTCTGTTAAAGTAATGATAATCGTTAGATATCCCATTGCTACTTCAAATTAAAAGTACTTATTAGATAGCGGACTATTCCAAGGATCACAGCTTGTCCTGCCAAACTCTACCTCACTTAAGGTATTATGAATAGAAAACCTAGTGAGGCAAGGATAGTATAGCATATGATTATAGCTTTCTTCCTCGGCACTTTTTAAATGAACATATCTATCTAAACAACCATCTACTTAAGGTAGCAAAACCCAGAATCTAAATGATGCCAGCTGCGATCAAATTAGTCCCTAACTCATATCCAATCAGATCCAAAGCATAGTTCCCACCAAAGTAATAAGTGTTTCCTCCAAACTACAGCGCTGTCAACACAAGTAACAACACGATATACTTCTTATTTTTAAGCAATATCCCGACAGTTTGAAATATCGAATTTTTCTAATGATCTTCAAGTTCTCTATGGATGATCAATTTTTCAGCCTATTCATATTATACTAGTCTCCCATTTATTTTGGCAACGAATTTTAGACTATTACGGCATTATTGTATTCTGTTCTGGCTGTAGAGATAATTCGGTCCTTCGACCATGAACAAATAAGTGATGATACAGATAACGATGAGTGGTATCAAACAGAAATACAGAAGAAATACACGCCAGTAGTTGCAGAAGTAGTACAGAATACCCAAAATTATAAATGTCAGAGACCTACTTTAATCCATCATTACCATGAATAGTTGACCGCCACTACAGCTCTTTGCCTAAATACCTCCTAACAGAACTAGGAGGGCAAAATATAAGTGGATAGTACCATGGAGTAACTGCTAAACCCACACAAAAACTGTCCAATAAGTAGCAAAATCACATATTTGTATTCTGCGCCAATGATAGTAACTTTCTAAATTTAGACTTACTCGCAAAACCAATAATCGCTACAATTTGGATAGTCAATATAGCTACCTTTCTGCCTTTATGGTCCGAAATGTAATTGATAATCAGCAACCCGATGATCGAACCTATCGCTGTTATGGATTGCACTGCGTTTCTTTAGAATTGTTGATCGCAGTAGAGCTCCATCCTGGCCACTATAGTATAGTCAGTATCTTAGTTAAATACAAGGTACTTATCTCACACTAGGAAATTCTTTAGCATGCTTGAGATTCATCAACAAGGTCTGGTGAAAATGAGCATCTGAATGAAGGATTCATAAAGATCAAGGTGCCACCTATAGATATGAAATTTGCGAAATAGTTGAGACTAAAAAGTAGCAAGGTGATGAGGTACTGATATTTATGTTTGTTTCCTACAAGCTCTAGGGCATTTCTCACAGGTGTATACATTGATGTTTAATGTCAATTTTCTATTTAGTATTTTAAATGGAAGATCGAGGATACAATATAGTGAAGAAAAAGTCAAGCAAGAGGCTCTATATCTTTTAATCAAGTCATGGAACGAAAACATTTTAATTTTAATTAAGGAGGAATTTCGTTCTTATTAAAAATAATGGAGTTGTTGGGAACAATATAATATATAAACTTTAACATCTAAATTTGAGTCGTAATAAGTAAAGCAAATATCTTTAGCGAGACCAATACAAGCACTCATATAAAACTAACATTAATCATGATTATTTTGAATTAGTACTTTCTTATATCGCACGATCCACATCGTTCTCAATCAAACTCTATTTCAGCGTCTCATCTTTTTTCTACTACATAAACCACAAAGGAATCACTATCGTCACCATCAACACAAAAGAAAGCACTATCACTGGGTAGATCTGAAGGTTAATGCACACTGTTATGATTATTGGAGCCAAGAAGTTGCCCAACTGGGTTATCGATTCAATTATGCCTGCGCAGATAGCCTGCACTTTACTCGGAAACACTTACGTCAGTAAAAGTATAACTAAAGCATAAGCGATTGCTGTATATCAAAGTACTTACTTCCAAAAAAACGGAGGACTCCAATCAGAATGAAGGCTGCTAAGTTACTATGCTCGATAGGTTTGATAAAGAAAAGCATGCCTAAAATTGCCATCGTGCCATAGAGGGCTATCATTCCTTTCCGTCTATTAATTTTGGTCAAATTAAACTCTAGATTATCTTACTTTTACGAAGGAAGAGAAACGAAAAAAGTTCAATAACTCCAGTTGCAGTCATATTCGTCCTAAAATCATACCCGATTTAAAAAAGAGCGAAGTTAGTTGCCACGTAGTAAAGACCAGCACCCATCTAGCAAACTGTTAGAATGAAGATCATCTTTTTATAGAACCTTTCTGCAAACACTTCCTTCAGATTTTAGCAAATACTGATATTCTCCGGCTTTTCTTCCGCAGATTCATACTTGAAATTATGCTGGCACTAAAGATACTACGCGTAGGTATTATTATAGATGGCGATAGTTTTTATACTTTACAAACACTCTTTTTCTTTGCCAATCGAATATAAAAAGTTAGGTCCTTCCACAAGGAAGAAGAACGAAAGGATGAGGATCCCCACCATTGGGATAAGTACATACAAAATGAGATAATTATACCATTGCACTGAGCAAAAAGACAGAATCCCTAACAATACACTTGTTAGTGACCTACATATAGAGGGTTTTACCATGCATAGTTTATTATTATTACAGTTTTTTGCCGGAACTACTACGAAGAAAACTCGGAGGGATAAATATACGCCATTATTATCATTGAGTACCCTGCGAAACCACCAAAAAATTGGGCGATTACTAATACAGCCACGGACTCAACATAACCTCCAATGACTGAAAAGACCTTGATGTTTATAAACTTACAATCGAAGCGATAGCCGTGAATTGAGCTATAATAAATGCAAACTTTTTTCCTTTGTAGTCACTTAAAAAATTGATGATATACAGTCCAAAAATAGAGCCTATTGGGTTGATTGCTTGTATCAAATTTCTTTCACTCTGTTGATCGCAATAAAGTGATAAATGCGCCACTAAGGTGTAGTCATTGCCTATTTTATATAGCTTTTACTTATCACACACTCAGTTATTCTGTCGCAAGCTATCGATTCGTCCACAATATCTTCAGAAAAATTGCATGAGAAGACAGGATTCATGTAGATATATGTAGGGCCCATCAAGAGATAGTTAACGAAACCAGCAATAAAGAATAAGTAAACTACAAATAATTTTTGATATCTGCCTACTTTTCCTACTCTTTAAAGCGCTCTATCCACAGGTTGATGCATTATATTATAAAAAAAGTATAAAATGCAGTAGTCGAAAACAATGATTAAAATCAACAACAAAGTGTAATTCATTTGAATCTCACCCTTCGGAAGAATATTCGTTGACTGATTCAACATTAATTTCTTTAGAACTATGATTACTCTCCTTTCTAACTATGTCAAAGAAATGTATATTGCTCTCAGTATCGAGAACTATCAGCATCTTACCACAAATCGATAGTTTCTTTATCCCACCATCAATCAGTTTCTTCGAAAAATGTATTTCTTTTTCAATCACTCTCAAAGCCTGATTCTTCTCAACATTTGTCTGTTCCACCAAAGGTTTAGTCAGTAATGTTATACATCCATTATAATCCGATATCCACAGTTCCTAATAAGCCTGAAAAACTAAATGACAGCCATCTGAACAATAGTTTTTAAATCCACTAAAACGCTAGACTATATTCTTCTTCTTGTAGATTATCTTCAGTTTGTCATTAGTATCACCTATAACGATGTTCTACGCTATCAACTCCATCATAAAACATATGGAATCTGTAATATTTCCGTATTATTCCAACGTCTCAATCAAAAAGGTTTTTGACCCTTAGGATTCATTAAAGACATGGATACATTGCTTACCTTGGAAGATAGATACAGCCATCCCCTGGGACATTTCTTTCAAGCGAAACGTATTTACATTGCAGTTTACTTGGGTATTTGTATTTTTGGAATCTGTGTTGTATTATTCCTGAATAATCATATCTACAAAACTTGTGAGTGCTTCGTTGTATAGTTGCACTTAGTGTACCCTTGAAACGATCATACTCCCTCTATAAACCATGATATTCGTGACAGGCTGTTTTTGAAAACTTTCAAACGAAAGATATTTCTTCAAAACTACCGTTTTATCTGTGACAATTAGATGATACAATTCCACAGTACCATCAAAAAAACCAATCATAACTACTATCTCTTTCTTTTTGATTTACTTTTGCTTAACAATCACAGTATGTAACTTAATACATGTTATCTCGTAGACTTGACTATAGGCGATTTTGAATTTGCGTTGATAGGTCAAACAACCTTACTGGAAACAGATCAATGTGAGGAAGCAATTCGATTTATAAACTGTTATTACACTTCTTAGCTTCTCTACTATCTCCAGCTACATCGCAGAGAACAAATGCTTCCAGTGCTACCCAATCAACTATTTTTAAGGTTGCGTGATGGTGATAATCCTTTCTAGCTGAGGAACTGGCAACTATCGAAAAAACGTAGATTTTTTTGACATCTCGACTTGTTAATTTATATAAATGATTTTGAATAATAACTGGAGCAATCAATCACTATCTCATCCTCTCTTCTCTTGCCTCGTATTCACCCAACAATTCTTGGATTGTGTTTCTATTGAACCTATATATCAATATGCTTACTGCTTTTTTTTTATTTAGAAACCCTCGTAGTTTTATTAAATATCAGTGGGAATTATGGAAAGTCTCACTGATTTTTTTGATTGCCTGTCCTTGAGAGATTTTTTTAGCAAAACTCTGAAAAGTTCACCTTTGTCTGTGAATTTTAATAGCTTTTTTAAAAGGAAAACTGATTATGTATCCAATGATGAGACTTATTGGCTTACACCTGCATTCTCATCTTCTCTGTGTCTTTGTCCTTTTTTATCGGGTCGGATGAAATTCAACACTTATGTTTTGGTTGGCTTGTAGTGTTTCTTGACAAGTTCTTGACGCTCAAGTCTGCGAATGTACTGATAAGTAGTAATAGCCAAAGGATACTGTCCCTCTACTTTCTCAAGACTGACTTTCAACTCAAAGTTTTTAAGTTTAGTTTCTTTCTCTCCGACATCAGCAATGACACTCTTAGATGACAACTAAATATTCTGCACTCTGTAATTTTTTCCAAAGTCAATATGCACATCAACGTTATCAAGACAGACATTCGATCCTTCAGCTATTTTATCATAGCTCTGGAAGTAAGCTTGCAGATCATCTTCCGATGCGGTAAGTTGAATCTTAGTAGCATCTTCGAGGACAAGTGGGTTCTTTTTAGCGACATAGAGGAACAAGGAGGCTCCTTTGAATGGAGTATTATGTAGCTGCGACTGCACATGTGCATCAATAAGGGTGGGTATGCTTGAGAATTGCATTTAAATGAATATGCCCGCCAATCAATAAAATCAGATTTATTATTGCGCAGCCAATCACATTACTTATATACATACTATCATACCATCAAAAGAAATATGATCAATTTTACTTTAATTATGCTATACGTGATTATAACTTAGATATCTAATTTTATGCGTCTTATTTCTACTTCAACAAACGAGCTATCACACGAGAAGCTGCCTAGTTTTGGTAGAGGGAGCTTGTTAGCTATTATTCTGTTTGGTTTAGACTTTTTCGGAGATTGAATGCATCCACCACGAGGAGATCATACTCTTGCTGCAGTTTGCTGAGATAAGTTATGGAGGATTGGTCTACACGAACATAGTTGTTTTGATTTGCTATTTAGAAGTCAATTTACGCAGTATACTGATGAGGTTTGTTATTTGCATCGGTTGATTTGTTATGGGACAGTAGGGGAAAGAAGTGAGGTGTTTTTCGATAACTTCTTTTTAGTAGAGATGTCCTGTTTTTGTGGAGAGGACAGGTTGTTGTAAAGGTTTGCCTGTGATAGAGCAGATGCTTAAAGACATATTTTATATTTTATAATAGATCCTTTATCAAATAAATACTAAGATCTTTATGTAACAAAGTTATCTTGATGTAGAAATAAATGATTAGGCTGCCCATAGTACTAATCTAAGCTAAAAGCTGATGATTAATAATAGTTTCTATAGAAATATAAGAAAATAAACTATACATAGAAGAAATCGATACTTAAAAGTATTTAATTTGGTGAGTACAAAATTTGAATCAAAAAGGTTTCTGGTGACAAAAGAAGTCACTAATAAGTTAGTTTTTCTATACCAATTTTAATAGAAGTTTATTTATTTATAACTAGCTATAGAACATCATGATTCAGTCTTCTACCAAATATGAAAACTCTACTCTCCCAACCATTCTCGATGATTCTTCCACATTCCATTAATAAGTATCTAAACCCAGACCTTATCTTTCATCTCAAATTACTAAAATTCGATAACTCGACACTATTTTGCACAGATCCATGGATGAAAAAAATAGCTTGCTAAAACAACAAGAGTAGCTGAAGAGAGTTTTACAAGAAAGGCTAAATATCATAGAGATTATGCTCAAAGATAACCAGAAATAAGTCTAGTAATAGTAGTACTAGTTAAATTAAGATAGTTAGAAAAAATAAAAAACTCATGAAATCAAATAAACAAGTTAAAGAACCGGTGATTGTGAATTTTCAACAGAAAATACTTCGAGAAAATTTTATACAGCTATGAATACACCTAAGCTTCATTTTTCTGATAAGAGCAACACTTTACAGAATAGCAGAGAATTTAGAAAATAAATGCATAAAAAAACAATCAAAAAATCAGCATTCGACATCAAACAGTCATCTTCCCCTTTAAAACTCCAAAAATGTGCCAATACATCAAACTTCAATAACCAAAAGTTTAGATAACCGTTGAATAAATATCCAACAATCGAAGAGATATGGAATGAATACGTTCCAACATATCCAAAAAAGATGCAAGCCATCATACAACACTCTTATTTATGATAATTTTAATTTGATATTCAAAATACTTGTGATAAAAATGATTAGTTAGCAAGATTTCCTATATAAGTAGTTATAGTTAGAAGCCAAGGTGTCCGAGTATAGAGTAAATTAACTGAATAAGCAAAAAATTTATTCAAAATGTATCACTCTGTCCTAAATAACAAGAAGATATCAAGTTGAATGCTCCTAAACAGGAGAAAGGTTGTTGTAAATTAATAAAGATATTTAACAAACAACGAGATCAATTCTATGAAAGTTGATAAAAACTAAAGATAAAAAGTTCAATAAATTAAATAGTAGTGTATTTTGAGTTATTGCATCAATCTATATCCTCTTAGCTTATTTAATCTTTTATTGAAAGACTTACCCCGATTATAATTTATTTTAGAAGTATGTTCAAACCATTAAGTTTTATTCTCGTCCTAGCCATCACCCTTGTTGCCTTGCAACCTCTCAAAATTATAGCCAAGAATCTATGTCCATATCTTATAAGTTAGCTCATGATTTCCACCAGGCTATAGCCTGATAGACATCATGCTTAGCTCTCACTCTAAAATCTAGAAGAACTTACCTCTTTGCCTCTCATCGGTAATCTCTTTATATAGAAAAAAATAAAACTCATGGTTAATCAAAGGCTTTGGAACAACGTGCTTGAGTAATGCCACAAAAATGAAAAATCCATTTTGGTATAAAGTACAAGTCTGCTGCCTCTAAGGGCTGTAGCGTAATGTGCGACGTATCAGTTCTTGAAATGCTAGCAAACTTTGAATGAACTCTAGTTGATGGCTCCGCATCTGCTTGGCTCGATTTCTCATTTATATGGAATATATAGTAAATTGCGTGAGGTTAAACTAGATCGGTAATTGCAGAGTTAAAGTGCAAAAATAGCTGAAATATGATCTAATATACTGACTTTATCAAACTTGATTAGTCGATGATAGATATTTTTTATTTTATATAGAATTCTTTGAAATATGATCGGTTCAAATAAAAAGATTTTGCAGCTGTCTGAGAAATAACTTCGATGAACTAAAACACTTTCTTTTGTTAAATGCTCTAACACTTTTGTCCAATTATTGTATATTTATTTTAGAGAAGTTAATAAATAGTATCCTATTTTCTATTCCTATATTTTAAAGTACTAAACTATCTAAGAAATGATATCTAAATACCTTGCTTGAAAGATTATAATAAAATATATTACTAAATAACCATACATGCTACGTCAAAAAAAATTATCTCTTCAAAACTCAACCGTCAATCATTCACTCACTCTCTTCCTCAATTAAAATTTTATACCCAATACCCATACACAGGAGATTAAAAATTGTAACTCTCTCAAAACACATCATAGACCACCTACAGGCAACTAACCAAGGCAGTGTTTGAGATAAATTGATCTCAATCAAAGTAACAACGTTGATTTACCAAATGATACTAGTTGTATCTCTACTAACAAGCTGCAACCCAATTTTGGCAAAAAATTTACCGTTGGGAAGCCGAAATAACAAAACCCTCTTTTCGATAAAATTATACAACTTATTAAAAATTAAGAGTTGAAATTGCCGTCCTCGTATCCATCTAAGCCCAAAAAAATGTTATTTATGAGAGAAAGACCAAGTACATCTTTGAGTATTCAAAAGACAAAAAGTACAGAACAAACTTAAGAGTGTCAAGGACAAGTTGTGTTTCAACTCAACAAAAAGAACTAAGAGGAAAACTAGAATAATACGCCGAAAATATCAACAAGTCGAGCCCTTATGAATTTCTCAAAGGTACTTAGAAATGGATCCGGCTAACGCTTCAAGGTACGTAGGGGCAAAAACGCTTTTAGACACTCTGTTCATTTGTAAGCCCAAAAAATAGTATTGCACTCAAAATAAAAAAAGGAAAAATACAACCTTGTTTATTCATTCTAAAAAAGTGTTATGAAGCCTCAAATACCAAGAGAGGTCCTCAAAACAAGAAAAAATCGGTATGCCGATTAGTAATAATTCCAACTAGCAGGCTGGGAGTACTTTTAGTGATTTCTCCAGTTTTTTGTTAGTTAATTACTATTAACAGATATTTTTATAAATTAGCAAACAATCAATCGACTTCAACACAGGTTTAGCTTGAGACTGAAACTTGCAATTGACTTTTGTTGCATCTCTCTCTTACGATTCACCAAACGTGTGTCTTAAGGTGAACTTGGCTCAGGAACAACAATGATATGTTGATTGGTCTAGCCTAGGATAGTCTTCTTTGGTTGAACTTCTTCCAAAAGTTTGTCCTTTTTGGTCAGTTGAGGTCCTCCAACTTTGGTGTTTTCCTTGTCGAAGATTTCTGAGTGTTTGTTGCTGATAGTTGCCATCCTAACGATATAATAATAAATCACATTAGTAATTCCAAACACTTAACTGCTCGATATACTTTTATAGCGTACTTTCATTACATATATCAAATTAGTTTTAACACTCAATAAATCCATCTCATAATGAAAATTCATCAATATTTGCTCTGTAATAATCAAGGCAAGAAATGTTTGATTTAATATTTTTATAATAATCGCAAATAATATTATGGTGAAATCCACTCCACTTCTCAAAAAGCGCATTGTCAAGAAGAGAACCCTCAAGTTCACTCGCTTCCAATCTGACCTCTATGGAGGAAGAGTTGCTGAAAGCTGGAGAAGACCCAGAGGTAACTTTAAAAACATCCAGGCATTGATAACAGAATGAGAAGAAGATTCAGAGGTAATAAGAAAATGCCCAAAATCGGATACGGATCAGACAACACCACCAAGTACTATCTTCCCAACGGACTCAAAAAATTCGTTGTGCACAACGCCAAAGATCTCGATGTCCTTCTCATGAACAACAGAACATTCTGCGCCTAAATCGCTCACAACGTCAGCTCACGCGTACATCCATCATAACAAAGAAACGTGCATAAATTGTAAAACGTGCCCAGCAAATCCGTGTTAAAGTGACCAACTCTCGTGGCAAGGTTAGAACTGAATAAAAAAAACAGGAAGCTTGATTGATAGTGACATATTTAAATTTATATTAGATAGTATGATTGAGTTATAATTTTAGATGAGTTATACGTTAAATTAGTCTGTCAACAAGTTCCTAAATCTCAGGCAACAGATAAGGGCAATTGTCGGCAAATCGAAAGAACAAATGCAGAGTATGCTGTCTGTTAAGACTGTTATGGTTAGACAACAAGCAAAAGACAAAATGATGATGGAGGCTGACAATAAAAATAAAGAAAATATGAATCGACAGTAAAGGATCTAATTACTACAAGAAACACAAAGAAAATTGAAAAAGGGAGAAATTATTGATAGCAAACATTGTGTTCCACTCTTAGCTAAAAGTACAGATCTCAGGAAGAGTAAAGAATAAACTTTAAATTAGATCAACGATCTGCTTGCCAAAAAACAACAAATTTTGAGTGAGATTGAAAGTTAAATAATGAAAGGAAGTAATGTAAGCTAAAATAAAGTCGTATATGAGTCTTCAATAACTCTGCCATAATATTTTAACACTTAGAAAACTGTGATAAAAGCTCCGAATTTGTCTAACATACGCTAGGAAAGAAAGAGGATGAGAAAAAAGTCACTCATTTGATGCATTCTACCTTTGTTTTTTATGAATTAGATTACTTAATAATATTTCAAATATCAAATGAAAGGAAGGATGTACTAAAAAATCAATGATGCTTGTGCTGTGGTGAAAATTCCTTAGGTATACAATTTTTATGTCCCACTTTTTATTTCTTCTTGGCTTTGGAAGTCTAATGATTGATTTCGTCTAATTTTTAAGTTTTGTCCAAAAATACATACAGCTGTTTGATCTGATTCTCATCTACAACCTAATCAGGTTATTTTTTTCCTTTCATCCAACATCCAGAATATATCAGCTTTTATTTCTATTCCTTGCCAAATTTATATAACTATCCATATCCTTCACGACAATCGTCTTTGAACTATCCTTTATAGACTTGCTTGTTCTTCCATTTATAAATACCAAAACCTTACTTTTTGTCTAATCTGTAGTTGCCCTTAAACTACTCATTCTCATCCTACCATATTCCATATCCATGTCTTACACCCTGCTTAAAGTCACCTTTATAGATACTGCCATCACTCCAATAATATTCTCCATACCCATCTGCCACACTATTCACATACTCACCTACATAAAAAAATCATTACCGGCATAAACATCGCCATTGAGAAAATTCTAGACCCCAAAACCATGTTTCAAACCATTAGCAAAACTTCCCTAATATTTATCCTTTGCAATATAAACACCCTATCCGTGAGGCAATCCACTAAGCCACTCACCAGCATAGATCTCATTATTTGCAAACCAGTAATAAGTTCCAAACCCATGTTTAGTACCTTCTTTGAAATTACCTATAAAATTATTACCATTGGCATGCAGTTCGAATCCTAGACCACAAAAATGACCGTTATGGTAGTTCCCTTCGAAGATATTGCCATTATTAAAAATCGAAACGGACAAGCCATTGAAAGTATTTTCCTCTTCATCTTATTTGATATATTTAGACGAACTATTTTTGCGATATTCCTCTACCAAATGTATCCCTTCTTAATCCTCTATAATCTGGGCGATAAAATCTCCATTTTAATCACGGATCAATCCCACATTGAATTTGAAGTGTTACAGTTGAGAAAAAGGATAGTTTTAAAATATTTGCTATGCAGATAGCTTTCTTTGTTTGCATTGTTTCAGATAATGTAGTTTCTATAAACTCTTTATTCTTATTTATTCACTCACCACTGTTTTCTATTACAAAGTTTCGATTTTGGGATAGTTGTTTACTGCTTTTTTATGTTGCACTGGGGATGTGGTGGATTTTTCATTGTTTTTGGAAACTTGTACAACGTTTTTTTTCATGGATTTGACTGGAGTTTAAGGATCCTATTTTTTGGGTGATGTCCTTTATCCCTTTTCTGAGTGAAAACCTCTCGACTGCTCCATTTATTATTTTTATTTAGTTGACAAGTTTAATACATAGCCTTTATAAAATAGAGATCCAACAAGATTTCACCCTTTTAAAAAAATCATATAATAGTTGCAAAGAATTCTGTAAATCTTGCTTCAATTTGAGTTTAGTCTTTGTTTAAGCTGGTTTTGAACAATTTAGTTGTGTACTTTAAATTTTATAAAATGTGATAGCATCATGAAAATGTTGAGTTATTGATGAAAGAAATCATTATCCTAAATAATTAAATTTTTGTTTCAAACTTTTGCAACTTACATTTGTTCCTCCCAAAAGCTTATTATTCATCATATTATCATAGTTTCTTATCGTAGTATTATTACTATCTGTGTATGGGTTAGTATATCCACAATTATCAATCGGGTACTTAATTCTTGTAATACTCTTAGACGGAACTAGATTCTATCTATTGTCTCTTGATTGATATTTTTGTTGATATGTTTACTCATATTGAGGTATCTTGTGAGTACTTGTACTTGTAGCCTTATAACGATTTAACTTATATTGTTGGAAAGTTTCATTTGGTCTAAACCCTTCTGTATATCTGTTGATGTCCTTTCCATTGAATGTTCTCAAGTACTGGTTTTATTTTTTCTAAAATAACTTCATTTCATTTTACATGATCAACTATTTATAACCACCTCTTCTTTAATACTAATACTTTTAGTCTTCTCTAACATTTTGCTAATAATACTGAGCCTGTCTTTTAAAATCCAATAACTCACCATTTGGTATATTTTTGCTTATATAGTTCTGACATTTCCGATCCAAAGCCTAGTATCTCTTCTGAAATATTTCAGTTAAAGATTGATCTTTAGATCTGCAGATTTAATTCTACACTTTAGTCGGGCTATTATTTCTTGTTCGTGAGATGAAGTTGTGATATTTTTGATTCTAATGATCCTGATTGTGACCATTCTAGGTTGCATATTATTGAGAATCATATTTGACATTTAGATTTGAATAGTCTCTATTTAGTTATTGTACACTTTTCTGCAGTTTTTCTGATGAAGGCTTCTTACCATTTATGGTACTTTACTGTAATATCTTAAATGGGGTTTCGTTAAAAGATCTCTAATTTTTATCAGTATCAATTCCAACTATAATTATTTTACTTTCATCAAGTAAAGAGTCCAGTTTTGACTTAACAGTCTAAGATAGATCTGTCTTTGTGATAACTTTTTTAAACTGATCTTCAAGTTTACCTTTCAGCTTTTATTTTGAGATCTACTTGTCCTTGATGGAAACTGCTAAACGATTGATAAGATCAGCTACACTGTCTTCTTAATAGACTTTGAGTTTGATAATCTGGTTGTAGATTCTTAGATCCATGCAGAAAAGGTAGCCCTTTTTTGCAGACATTTTAACTGTAAAATTATTAGATTTATAATATTTCCACTCTATATTCATGAAACATATTTTGTTTTCCATCCAGTTTGAACAATTCTGACCTTTGATACATCAGTTTACTGCATTATTATATCATGTTTGTAGTCGATTTCAAACTGTGTAATATTATAATTTAAACTTAATTTGAAGCTAATGAACAATCTACCAGGCACCGGAGGCCTACGTGAAAGTTAACAACAGGAATTAAGAGATGCTCTTGATCAAGCTTACCAAATCAGTAACTTCCTCAAATGTGGAGTAGATAAAACTACCCTTTTGATCATGATCCAGCTGGTTTAAAGTGGAGCCAAACCTGAACATGTTGCACAAATAGTCTCATAGATCATGAAGATTCCCAAAGACAGAGAATATAGTAATAATGTTAGCAGAAGTTGATATTTTATAAGTTTAGTTTCACGAACAATTTGAGTGAGTAAACTCTAAATCCTCACCCATAAAATAGAATCTCCTTATTTTATCTATTGTATTTAATCAACATAACACTTAATTAAATGATAGCTAACTACATCTTTATTTGTTTTATTAATAGCTAAGAAAATGTATCGTAACAACCTACAAATCGATGAATCCATCAAAGTTAACGGCTGGGGAGAGGAACCCAACCACTCACCCCTTCCACCACCACAATTCTACCAGAAATACGCAGCGAACAAAGAAGAATACTTGGCAGCTGATACCATCAAAAATACACCCTTTTTTCAATCTTAGGCTACGTAACTTGCCACGATGGAGCAGGGATTTAGAAGGATCAAAAATTAGCAAATGGAAAAATTAAAAAATTTGAAATCTGAATACGAAGAGATAAAGAAAATAACAACTGATTATGAAGGTCCCAAAATTATGTAAAATTCTTCTTTGAGATCAAGCAGACAACTCAATGAACCTCAACTAATGTCACATCAAAATAGCAAAGCTAAACTTAACAATTATAACTATATGGGCCGAGAGGTACAGATACTTTAGTTATAAAAGAAGCAGCTTGAAATAATGATCTAGAATAGTATGAAAAAGATCGAAGAACTTCTCCATAATGAAATGGAATACAAAAGAACCATACATGAGTTGAGGCTAAGCCAAGATTCGAAAAGTCATATTGACATTGACAGTTCAAGTGTTAACAAAGTATTCAAAAAGAAAGAAAAAGATTACACAGAACAGATTCGAGCATTTGAAATTGAACGTTAAAATTTAATTTCAAATGTAAGTACCCTTCGAGATAAAGTTAAGTATCTATAGAGTAGTTTATCAAATTCATAGCAAGAACGAAGAAAAATGTTATAGTAAAAAAGAAATTATTAATAAATCATCAGAATGGAGAAAGACAAGTACCTTAACTTATAAATTGAATTCAGAAGATAGAAGAGGTAGCATTAGATCATTCAAAAGGATAAAGATGCTGAAATCAACTATCTGCTCAAAACTAAAGATGTGAAAGACGCTGCCTTAGAAAAAGAAATCAAAGGACAATTAACCAACTTACAGGAAGAACTAAAAGTAAAGGAGAAAAGGTATAACTTGCTACTGCAGCAATTTTAAAATTTCAAAAAATAAAAAACCAAAGAGGATAAGGATCAAGAAGCTAAGATAGTAAATTAGTTATTGACAAAAACTAACTCTTAGAACCCTAACAATAACAAACTTATACAAGAAACTATAGGTAGTATTCTTCAAAGATTATCTGAACTATAAAATAAGCCAACGTAACTAGTTGAAAATTAAATGAATTTAGTCAGAAATAATGAAAGTTCGTAGCTATTGCAAGAAAATTAAGCACTCCAAAGAGTACAATATTTAATATTTAGAGAGTTAATTAGTACCAAAGCAAATTAAGTATTCTTGAGAACAACTATAGATAAAGTAACGAATAAATTCAAAAATTCAGGCTTGAAAACTAGAACTTAAAAAGAAAGTACAAATCTCTTTTTGAATCTGAATAAAATTTACAATTAGAAGTATAATCTCTCAAAGAACAACTCAGAATGATCAAACTAGAACATGTTGATATCAATAAAGTTGGAAAAGTCTTAAAACCATATGTACAAGTATTTGATCAAAACACGACCACTAATTATCTGAATAATAAGATTAGTATCCTCTAAAATTAAATTCAATACTTGAAAAAGGAACTCGAACAGTGCCGAGTTTAAAGAGAAAAAGTCGATGACTAAAATAGAAATCTATTGACCAAAATCAGCAAATTGGAATTTGAGGTTTAAAAAACACAAAAAGAGGCAGAGTTCAAGGCTACGATGTCCCAGAAATAACATTAATCAACAGTTAACAATCTAGTTGGAGATCTAAATCATTTCAAAGATATCTACAATAAGTCCAACTATGAAGTAGGACAACTTAAAAATCAACTACAAATCATAAATGATTCTTCCAAACAAGAGATAGCTAGACTTAAAGGCATAATATAGTCATTACAAAAAAACAAAAATGCATATGATACTGACATGAGGAGAGCATACAACTAGCAAATCTAAAGGATCAAGAAGTAGCATGTTGCACAAATTGAAGAACTAACATCAAATGTCCAAAATGTAACTGTAGTAAATCGCAGGTTACAAGAATAAATGCAAAGGAATAGAGTTCTGTAGGATGAGAATATCGAACTAAGAGAAGTTGTGAAAGCAACAAGATTTAATTTAACTCAAAACAATGCGCTTTGGTCAAATAAAGAGGCGGAGTATATGAATGCGACATCTATTATAGCAGGAATGAAAATGCAGTGACAAGTGATGGTTTACTCTTCAATCTAAACATTATACATCTTTAATAAATCATAAAAATAATGTCTGAAGTAGTAAAGTATAAAATAAATCAGTTTTTTAATAGTTAGTCTTTCAAGTGTCATGCAGGGTATTGTATTTGTATTTTCTAGTGGGAGATACCTTTTATTTGTTAGTCGTTTTCTCCTTCATACGATGATAAATATTATGACCGATTTTACTAAGCTCATACTCTTTTTATTTCATTGCTAACTGCTTGTACTTTTTGTTTATCTTGGCAATCAACTATTTCTGCCTCTAAAGAAAATCTTGCTACTCTTCAGTCAACTACTCTCTCTTATTATCGCGTTATACGTATCTTTGCTCAATTTTGGGTTAGTTTTTGAGTCTTTTGGGATTGTATTGGTTGTTTTGAAAAGAGCTCAGAAGATTTTTATGTGTCTCTCTGAACTATATTTAGTTGAATTATTTATGATCAATCGGCTAACCAAAGTTTCCAATATTTAAGCTCTTATTTCTGTTGAATTTCATATCTTGTTGTTGTCTTAGTTTGTTCTTTTGATGAAAACTTTCGATACTTTACAGTCTTCTTGGAAACGATTTTTCATCATTTAACTTATCATTAGATTTTTTTTTTCCATAATATAGTTATATGTCATCCTCTAGAATTCTTGAATCTTTCTACAAATCCAACAAGTAGAACCTTTTGTTTTTGCTTAGGATTTCTACAGGACTGTGCTGTACTCCTTAATCTTTGAATCTTAATATTTTTTTAGGGATTAAATCAGTTTATTGTAATTGAGGTGTTAAAGTAAGTCTTCTAGAAGCTATCTACTTTCCAAGTCACACATTTCAAGACTGACAAAAATTTTTTCCTACAAAAAGT
>Ga0194117_10002553_pt1 | contig 19178 bp, 15 predicted proteins | sample TA2MahsurfametaG_FD_160579 | JGI IMG/M metagenome (GOLD analysis project Ga0194117, IMG submission 160579) | Freshwater microbial communities from Lake Tanganyika, Tanzania - TA2015009 Mahale N1 surface | ecosystem: Environmental > Aquatic > Freshwater > Lake | place: Tanzania: Lake Tanganyika...
CAGGTTCATAGGTACAAATGGCAATTATTAAGTTGGGAATATTCTGATCAACATCAATGGTAACAATACCACCATCATAATTAGAAAATATGGCGAGATTACCATTTTGGTTACAAATTGTTTGGCTCTTCGAATTAAAAATTGAAAGGAAGAAAATGATCGTTAAAGAGTATTTTAAAATTAATTTCATGTTAATAGTGACTTATATTCATTTCTTTATGTTGCATGGATCAATAATTTAATATAGCTTGAATGGCATCATTAACACGTTCAACATTGGTAAGCAAGACAGCCTCAAGCGTACTATTCAACGGAATTGCAGGTGTATCCTTCGACCCAACTATTGAAATAGCCGAATCCAAAAATTCAAAATTATCACGCTGTATTCTTCCTGCTAATCCCAACGAAAAAGAACACTCGATAGATTCTTCCGTAACAATTATAATTCTTCCGTGTTTTCTGCATAATGCATTCATGGCTTCGTGGTCTAAAGGATTAATGCTTCTAAGATCTAAAATTTCCACTTGTCCTGGGAAATTTTGTGCAGCTTCCAGAGTCCAATAAACTCCTCGACCGTATGTTATTACGCCTATTGATTTTCCTGATTGAATATGCTCTTCTTCTGCGTGTAAAACTGTTCTCGCTTTTCCAATTGGAATGATATAATCTTCGCTAGGTTCAATAGACATGGCACCTTCTGTTCCAGGTATTTTCGACCAATAAAGGCCTTTATGCTCCAAAATTACAACTGGATTTGGATCGTAAAAAGCCGCTTTCATCAATCCTTTCAAATCAGCTCCGGTAGAAGGGTAGACTACTTTAATTCCTCGAATATTGGTTAAAACTGATTCAACACTCGATGAGTGATAGGGCCCCCCTGAACCGTAAGCACCTATCGGAACTCGAATTACACAGCTAACAGGCCATTTTCCGTTCGATAAATAATAGGAGCGGGATACTTCTGTGAATAACTGGTTCAATCCAGGCCAAATATAATCCGCAAATTGAACCTCTACAAATGGTTTCAAACCAACTGCTGACATTCCAACAGTGGAACCTATAATAAATGCTTCTTGAATAGGTGTGTTGAAAACCCGGTTGTCTCCATAAGTTTGGGCCAAAGTTGCCGCTTCTCGGAAAACTCCACCAAGTCTGCCTCCAACATCCTGACCATAAAGAAGAGCCTCAGGATGTGCTTGCATGATTACTCGAACAGCTAAAAGCGCGGAATCAACCATTACCGTTTTTTTCTTTCCCTTTGGCTCGCGCTCACCTTTTTCCTCTGTTATTGGTGTGGGTGCAAAGATAAAATCTATGCTGCTTTCGGGTGAAGGGTCCTCCGCATTCAAGGCACGATCGTAATCGGCATCTACTAATTTTTGAACATCTGCCTCTGTATTTACAAAGTATGACAAAGGCGAACCTTGCGCCTCCAGTAATTTTTTCAATTTCGGATGGGGATCCTCTTTGGCATCTTCTTCCAAATCATCGCGATACCACTCCTTGCGAACACCTGATGTATGATGACCCAACAGAGGAACTTTTGCATGAATAATGAAAGGTCTTCTTTCTTTTCGAACAAGTTCGAATACCTCTTGAATGCAAGTATAGGATTCCGCAAAATCACTTCCGTCAATACTTCTGACCTCGATTCCTTTAAATCCTTTTGCGTAATGAGAAATATCCTGAGCCCTCGTCTCCGCTGCATTAGCAGAGATGTCCCAATCGTTATCCTGAACTAAATAAACAATTGGAAATTTCTTCAAGGCGGCCATTTGAAACGCTTCAGAAACTTCTCCTTCAGTACAAGAAGCATCGCCGAGCGAACAGACAACCACAGGAGCCTCCTCCCATGATTTGTAATCAACTAATTTTTCTTTCTCCTTGTATTGTATTCCCATCGCAACACCGGTAGTTGGAATAGCTTGCATTCCGGTAGCCGAAGATTGATGCGGAATCTTAGGCATATCCTCCCTGTTCAATGAAGGATGTGAATAATACGTTCTTCCACCAGAAAATGGGTCATCTTTTTTCGCAAATAATTGAAGCATGAGCTCATAAGGAGTCATACCTATGCCAAGTAATATACTATCGTCCCGATAGTATGGGGCAATCCAATCATGTGGTTTGAGTTGCATGCCAACGGCCAATTGAATGGCCTCGTGGCCACGGGATGTGGCATGTACATATTTTGCGGTAATATCCTTATTGGCCTCAAATTTATCAGACATCGTTTTGGCTGTTAACATGAGACGATAGGCTCTCTTTAGTTCCTTTTCACTTATAATTCCCTTGTTTTTGGCCATTGTAGGTTTTAGGAGTCCAAAGATACAAATTCTATTTGACTGCCGGTTCGAGGAGTGTCAATGCGCCTGTATCTGCATCCATTTCAACTTCGACGCCAACGGGTAGCGTCCATTTATTGATGACATGCCCAATGGGAGAGCCGTAGCTCACAGGGATTTGTAATTCTGAAAAATGTTCGCGAATAACCTCGATAGTAGGCATAGATTCATCGGGTTTTTCTGCCAAGCACTTTGAGCACTGTCCGAAAATTATACCATTGATATGAGTGTAGCCGGTTGACAGCTTAAAATGAGTCAATAAGCGATCTATCACGTACGGCTCTTCGTTTGTTTCTTCAAGAAACAAAATTGAATTTTCTGGGAATTCAAAATACGGACTTCCAATCATCGCACTTAAAACGGAAAGATTTCCTCCAATTAGCCTCCCTCGAGCCTTTCCTCCATGAATGGAAACAAAGGGATTAACTGCCGATTGATCAAGTGGGAATGAATAATTTTCCCCAATGCATACAACACGCTTAAAAATATCTGTGGAGAATTCATTCCAAGAATTGACACCCACTAAGCCATGAAAAGTGATCAATCCCGTTTTAATGTAAATAGCAACGAGTAAACTTGTTATATCGCTAAAACCCATCAGAACTTTTGGATTAGATTGAATAATAGAATAATCGAGTTTATCAAGTAAACGAGCACATCCCCAACCACCTCGCATAGTAATAATTGCATCAACAGTCGGATCCGAGAAAAATGAGATAAGCTCAGTAGCCCTTTCCTCGTCAGTTCCCGCTAAATACCCTTTTTTTTTTGTCAATGTTTCACCAAGTACTACTAAAAATCCCATTTTCTTAAGAAGCTCCTCGAAACGAACAACATCCTGCGGGTCCCAAATGGCTCCGCCGGGTGCCGTTACCGCAATTTTGTTTCCTAATTCTAGTTTTTTTGGTTTGTTTACGCCAAGCGCAGTGGATGTATCAATGTCCATTATATTTAATTCTGGTAATACAATCGACCCAAGTCCTAAAAGAGAACTTGATTTTAAAAAATGCCTACGGGATAAAAAACTCATCAATCAAAGATACGAAATGGAAATTTGTAAATTAAATTTGTCATCTGTAAATGATGACATGTTAGGATTGAAAATGGCAACAGACCCGAGATGGGTTAACATCGTTGAAAAGAATATTGAAGAGATTTTAGTTGATCATGCATTTTGTGAGCAAAAAGCAGCGAGTAACGCGATTTCAATAATCGTTCAATACCCGCACTACACAGACTTAGTGCAAGCCATGACTGCCATCTGTCAAGAGGAAATGGAACACTTTGATTTGGTTCACGCAAAGCTTTTGGAGCGAGGCCTCACTTTAGGGTTCGAACGCAAAGATCCATACGTCAGTGACCTGAGTGAATATCTAAGGCGCAATAAAACCAATAGTACACAAAAAGGGATGTTCGTAAACAAAATGCTTTTCGCAGCGATGATTGAAGCGCGAAGCTGTGAGCGTTTTAAAATATTGTCGGAAGAATTGAAAGATGAAGACCTCAAATCGTTCTATCGTGGATTGATGGAGAGTGAAGCGAGGCATTACACAACCTTCTTAGGATTCGCGAGAAAATATGGTAAAGGAATTAAGGTTGATAAATGTTGGCAAGAATTCCTTGAATTCGAAGCTAGCCTGATGGAAAAATATGGTAAAAAAGAAACAATGCACGGTTAGTGACTTGTTTTTCACTTACATCAGAAATGTACGATTAAACCCGCTGAAACCATTTTTGTAGTAGGTGCAGTGTTTTTTTCGAACACATTCGATAAGCCATAATTTACATACAGACTTACCTCATCGTAGCCTAAAATCGCAACGGCATGAGCTGTGAAAGGTCTGAAATTAAAATCGCCTTTTGTATTGGTCACATCGTTACCAACTTTCGTACGCCAACTAGAACCTAATCTTAAACCTCCAACCATTCCAACGGATAGGTGCCATGCTTTTTTCGGATCTTTATTTGAACACAATTCAAGAAGAAGTGGAGCTTGAATATATGCCGATCGTAAAGTACTACGTTTGTATTCCGAATTCGATGGACTTGCGTATAAAATAGAGTCATTGTAGTTCAAATCGATCGTATTATTATCAAGAGTAAATCGGTTCCATTTGAATCCAAGTCCGGTGGTCACCCCAATGTGATTTTTATAAACTGGGAATCGTTTTTCAAGTACATTAAATTGTACTTCATAACTTTTTACGTAGTCGAATTTTAAATAAGAATCATCCGTTTCATTCGTAAAACTTCCCGTTTCATTGAGCATGCCATTGGAGCCGTAACTGAGCCCCGACCAATACGATTTCGGTTTAGGAGTTTTTATTTTCTTGTGTGATTTGCGAGCGTGTTTGTGATCCGAATAATTTTCATCCTCGTGATCCATTCTTATTTCTTGGTCTATGATGACTTTACGTTTTCCGCCGTTGTCCCTCTTTGAGGATTTGTCTTTGTTTTCAATGATGACAATTCTCATGTTTCCAAGTTTGATTTTTACGGAATCTTCCTTGCTTGATTCATTTTCAATTTTTACATCAAAATCATCGGTAAATACGGAGTCCATTGATAATCCAAATTTTCTAATTTCTGACATTCCTTCGAGGTTGTAAAATGATTTTAGTGTTTCTTCAATTAGAGAATCGAGATTACCTTTCATTCCGCCCAGTTCAAAAACTAGGGTATCGTCGCCACTGATATGAACTATTCTATTTTCATTTTTTTGAGCATGGATAGTAATTGATGAAAAAACAATTGCCAAGGTTAGTGTAAGCAATTTAGTTAAAGCTTTTAAGTTCATAAAGTAAATTTTAATCACAACAAAGAGTCCAAAAATAAATTTATAGAAAGCGTAATAATTAATGAAGTTAGTGAATATAAAATTACCAAGAATTGTCAGTTTTATTTTTTTTGTTAAAGAAATTTAAAACATTATTCACTACTTTCGATACAAATACATTTTACATGACACTGAAGGAAACAATAGGTGCAGTTGAAAAATTCCATGACGCTTTTGGGATTGAGAATAATTATTCTCCAACTGTGAACTTATCAACGGAAGAAATTGCACTAAGACATCGTTTAATGCAAGAGGAGAATGATGAATATGAAGAGGCTGCAAAAAATGGTGACCTAGTGGAAGTTGCAGATGCATTGGGAGATCAATTGTACATTTTATGTGGAACAATTTTAAAGCATGGCCTTCAAAATAAAATAGTAGAAGTATTCAACGAGATTCAACGGTCTAATATGAGTAAATTAGATGAAAATGGTAAACCAATTTATCGAGAAGATGGTAAAATCATGAAGTCTAGCAATTATTTTAAACCAAATATTGAAAGGATACTTGCGAACGACTAGTTTTCCACTTTCAAACTTTCATTACTTTTTTTTTCTTATTTTAAATCTGCGAAATCATATGTTTATTTTCGTGGTTGAAACAAAGCAATGAAAGATATTTCAATTTACTTCACACCTTTAAAAGAATCGGGAGACTGGAACGATTTTCAGTTGGGTTCAATAATCGAGAAATACGATTCATCATTTCCATCCATAGAAAAAGATGCCATTGCAATTCTCTATATTCCTGAATTCAGGGGTAGTAAAATGATGAATGTCCACGCCGATAGTTCTCGTTTCCGGAGTTGCTTGTATGCACTAAATAAAGGAAGAAATTGGAATAAGAAAATTTACGATTTAGGGGATATTCTTCCGGGAAATGAGTTCAAGGATTCGGAACTAGCACTTAGAGAGGTCGTATTTGAATTAGTTAAGAATCGAGTCATACCAGTAATTATTGGTGGATCACAGGACCTGACATTTTCCATTTACTTGGGATTTGAAAAACTTGAACAACTGGTAAATATTTGTACGGTTGATTATTCACTAGATCTTGGCGATCCAGAAAAAGACATTGAAGAACAAGGCTTTTTGGGTAAAATTCTATTTCGACGCCCATGTTTTCTTTTTAATCATGCAAATATTGGATTACAAATTCCTTACACTAATGAGCGAGAATTGGGGCTCTTTGAAAAGTTGTATTTTGATGTTTGTCGCTTGGGAGAATTTAATGCAGACTTTAGATTAGCTGAACCGCATCTCAGAAACGCCGACATTGTAAATATTGATTTTAATTCAATTAAGGCATCTGAAACAAATGACTCGTCTGGCTTGCCGAATGGATTCTATGCCGAGCAGATTTGTCAGATATCAAAATATGCAGGGAATTCAGATAAATTAACTTGTTTCTCCCTGTTTAATTACCAGAATTTCAGCAAACTCGGAGATGAATTGGTCGGCCAGATACTGTGGTATTTCATAGATGGTGTTCAAACGAGAATTGGAGATTTCCCCTCAGTTAGCAGAAAAGAGTATACAAAGTTTACGGTTGTCCTAGATAATTCGGGTACATATGAAATCATTTTTTTAAAGAGTAATAAATCTGCAAGATGGTGGATGGAAGTTCCCTATCCGCCGCAAAAAGGAGCTAAGTACGAAAGACATTACTTTGTACCTTGCGATAAAATTGATTATGAAAATGCGATGAACAACGAAATGCCAAATCTGTGGTGGAAAACTTATCAAAAACTTTCTTAGATAAATTTAATAATTATTTTCTATTTCAATAATTATACATATTTTAGCGCTGTATTTTTTAACTCACATTTTAGTACAAAACGATAATTAATGATTATTTCCATATTTAAAGATGAAACCAGGTATTAACAGTTAAAGCAACGGTATGCGGTTAAAGTTTAAATTTTCGATTTTGTTTTTTGCCTCAATAATATGTAATTCATGGGGCCAACAGGATAAGTTACTTACCCATTTTATGTATGACAAAATGAGTATTAATCCCGGCAAGACTGGAATGGATATTAGTAACGGTATCTGTGCTACAACGATGTATCGAAATCAATGGGATAAAGTGAACGGAGCACCGAATTCTGCGATTTTAAATGTTGAAGCCAACTTAGAAAAATTTTTTCCTGGCGGCATTGGAATTTCTTTTTATCACGATGCGATCGGTTTTGCCCGTCAAAATAGTGCTCTTCTAAATTACTCTTATCCTATATCATTGGGTAACTATGGATCTCTCGGTTTAGGGATAGGTGTTGGCCTTATGAATTATGGAATGGATCCTGATTGGGTTCCTCCGACCTCAGCGCAAGACAACTTTCTCCCGGATGGATTTTCTGCAAATAATTTTGACTTAAATTTCGGAGTGTATTTTCAAGGCAAGGACTTTTATGCCGGAGTGTCGTCTACACACCTCTCAGCGAGCCTTCTCGAAAATACGATTTCTAATGCGGCAAACACAATTCAGTCATATCAGACGGCAAGACATTATTACCTTATGGGAGGTAAAAATTTTGATGGAGTTCTTGGGGGTGCAATCGATGCTCAATTGTTACTGAGAACAGATTTAGTGAAATTTTCAGGGGATATTAATGCACGTTATCTTTATAATATTGGAGATAATAGTCAAGTCTATGGTGGTCTAACATTCCGAACATCGGATGCCGTTGCAATTATGTTAGGTTACTCGCCGTTTTCGAGTTTCACCTTTGGTTATTCTTACGATATAACTGTGCTCAACAAACTGAATAGCATTTCAAGAGGTTCTCACGAAATAATGGTAAAGTATTGCATGTTGCTTCCTGAGCCTCCAACACAAAGTTCACGCCACCCGCGCTGGTTGTAAAAAAAATAGTTTCTGACAATGTAACCATTCTAATAATTCATTCGTTATAACCAAAATTAAAGTTTGCAGTGATTGAATTTGGTGAATGAGATATAAAAAACGAAAAAAATGAAAAATATTATTTATTTGAGTTTGTTATTACCATTAATTTACGCTTCAAAGTGTGATTCCGTAGAAGGTAATTTAGTGGGTGCAAAAGCCAGAGGGACATTTTATCAAGATGTTTTAGGACCTGGAAAAGTGCCATACGGAATGGTTTACATTCCTTCTCAAGGTTTCCAATCTGGAGGTCAGGACGACCAGGACATCATGGGTCTGCACACAGCCCTTCGAAAAACGGTTTCAATTCAGGCACTCTACATGGATGCCACTGAAATATCAAACAATGAATATCGACAATTCGTTCATTGGGTTAGAGACTCAATCGCAAGAGAAAAGTTATACCGAAGAAGTTATGGTGATGATGCAGAACGATGGGTAAATGTACCAGACCCTTTTTTCAGAGAGCCGTATAGAACACTTTTAGACATGGGTTCGGATGTGCAAGGAGGAAATACGCCCTTCCAAATATTTAACGATTCTACAAATAATGCTGAATTTGATAAATCAGTAATTTCATTGCTCGGAGGTCAGCAGAAGAAAAACCAAAAAATCAAACCGTCTGAATTGGTTAATGGTTATTCCGCAATCGAAGCTACAAAAAATAATGATCCCTTTTTTAAATCAATAACTGAGAAACTAAAAGGTATCAGATCACCAATTGAAGAGGTTACAATTTCTGATTTAGAATTGCGGTCTATATTTATGCAGTATTCCTCCGACAAAAAAGAAAAGAAAAATAAATTAACAGCGAAAGAGTTAGATTACGAGACGACACTTAAAGATTTTCCTATCAATCAAGGGGGAAGGGTTGAAAATCGTAAGTATTTTACTTTGAACTGGTTAGAGCCGATAGAGTATAATGACGCCGTGACATCAGTTCTGCTATCTGATATGTATTACAGTAGAGAGGAACGTTTTAATAACCGTAGAGAAATCGATACACGCTTGCTCTTCTTTGACTACTACTGGATAGATTATCAAGAGGCAGCTAAACGGGGTAAAATACTTACCAAATCAGTGGATTCGAGAAATACTTTTTCATATTCGAAATTAAAGTCGGGGGATGTTGAGAACTCAACGGAAGCCAATTTTTACTTACGATCGAAGCGCGAGCCACTTGGCAAAGACTACAAACAAAGTGACCTGCACCGGTCTACTTTGAATGAAAGTGGAGATAAAGTATGGGTTGATACGACAACATTTTACAATCAATGGAATCGAGAACTGGGAGATAGAGATGTGGACGATGGAAGCATAAATCCTGTTGACAGAAAGGCGTTTATGTTAAATGACACCTCTCAAGTTCGGAAAACATCTTTGAGAAATCCTGGTCAAGACTTAGATTTAGGTTACACGAATTCAAAAGGTCAGCACAACGCAATTCGCGGTCATACAGATAGAAGTAGATTTGTAATAAAAGAACGAATAAACGTCTACCCAGATACGCTTTGCTGGGTGAGAGATTTCACATATTCATTTCATGATCCAATGACCCAAAATTATTTTTGGAATAATGCTTACGACAATTATCCGGTCGTTGGAGTGACTTGGTCACAAGCTAAAGCATTTTCAGTTTGGAGAACGCAAATCTATCACACTTGGTTGCATGATCAAGGAGAGGTTTATGTGAACGACTTTAGACTACCTACCGAATCTGAATGGGAAGGAGCTGCTCGGGGTAATTTGGACTTATCTCCATACCCATGGGGTGGTCCGTACATTAGAAACGCTGCTGGTTGTTTCATGGCAAACTTCAAACCAATGAGAGGCAGATATTTCGAGGACGGTGGTTTTCATACTGTGAAAGTTTACTCATACAATCCCAACGCCTATGGATTATATTGTATGGCGGGAAATGTCTCTGAATGGTGTTCGAATGCATTTGATGAATCAATGTACGAATTTGCACACGATTTAAATTCTAACTATGACTATCAAGCGCTTGACGGAGATCACCCATCAAAGAAGAAAAAAGTTATTAAAGGGGGGTCGTGGAAAGACATTGGATATTATCTTCAAAATGGTAACAGAACGTTTGAATATCAAGACTCAGCGAAGTCGTACATAGGCTTTAGAAATGTTATGACCCACTTAGGTCGGGGTGGTAGCGATTTAGATAAAGAGACTGGTGAGGAAATTCAGTCAGACATTCAAATGAAATAAGAAATAGTAATTATTAACTTTTAATTTTAAAAAAAATGAGTGGTAAAGGTGGTTTTTTCGGATCTAAAAAGTACAAATTATTCGTAAAGTACGTATCAGGTTTTGGTGCATCCGTAGTTATTGTGGGTGCCTTATTTAAAATAATGCACTGGCCTGGCTGTGATGTCATGCTGATTTTAGGGCTATTAACAGAGGCAGGTATCTTTGCTTTTATCGCCTTGGAACCAATGCACGAGGAATTACAATGGGAACGTGTATTTCCTGAATTGAAGATGGATGATAACGATGAAAATAATAGATTACTCCCACTACTCAAGAAAAGTGCTGGAGGTTCGGTTGCAGGTGAAATTGCCGATAAATTAGATAAAGCGGGCATCGATAACGCACTATTGTCGAAATTGAAAGATAGTATGTCAAATCTTTCTGATAATGCGCGGTCATTGGGTGCCGTTTCTACTGTTGCAGGTGCCACAGACACCTACGTGCAAAATCTTGAAAATGCTTCTTTGGGATTAAATAAGTTGACAGAACAATATGCACAGTCAGCTCAAATTGTAGCCGGAATTACCGCTGACGGGGCTGGGAATTTTGGTTCGGAAATGCAAAAACTTGGGCAGAATCTTGCGGCGTTAAATAATGTTTATGAATTGCAATTGAATACATCTCAAGAGTATCTGAATAGTCTTGCGAGTATGAATACGCTTCAGGAAAGCATTAAAAATATTATGACGGATTTAGCATCTACAGCCAAGGATACCCAGGCTTACAGGGACAACATGGCTTTATTATCACAAAATCTCGCAGATTTGAACAACGTGTATGGTAACATGTTGAAAGCAATGAGAGGTTAAGCGATTTTAATTTCAAGTAATTATAGCAAAAAATTAGAAATTATGGCAGGTGGTAAGGAAACGGTAAGACAGAAAATGATCGGGATGATGTACTTGGTACTTACAGCGCTTCTCGCGCTCAACGTATCCAAGCAAATCCTTGATGCATTCGTAGAAATTGAGCGCAACATTCAACAAGCGACGCTGACGCAATTTCAAAAGGCGAACGACGATCGAGCAATCATTGACAATGAAATTGATCAAGCAAAACGCGAAATGGAAGCAGGGAAAGAAGGCGCAAAGGAAAAATATGAAAAATTACTTCAGTTTCGTGAAATAATGGATGCTATCGATGCAGATGCCGCAAAATTGATAAAGATAATTGACGACGCGAAATTATTGATTTTAGAAAAAACTGGAGAAGATGTGACAAATGTAGACGATGGTAATAAGAATGTCATTGTTTGGGTGCCATACAGTGAGAAAGACAAATTACAACCTGCTAAGTTAAATTTAGCAGCTGTAGAATCAAAAGATAATTTTGATGTACCGATTATGGAATTAATTGGTTCGGAAATATCAGCAATTGATGAGTCTAAGCCAGGAATGGCAATATGGAAGGGCTTATTGGCATACAGAAAGTCAATAATAAAGCGTGTTGGAACTTACAATGACGGCAAAAATGTTTGGCAAATTAAAAACGTTGATGATATTAACCAATTCGGAAAAGTAAAGGATCTAAAGGAAAAAATTGTATCCATGTTGAAAAGTGGAGGAAATCAAACGAATCCGAGAGATTTAGATCGTTTAAGTGAAATATATGAGGTTCTCACAAAACTTGAAAAGGCAGATCATAACGAAACAAAAGATATCCATTGGTTAGGAAGGACATTTGACCATGCTCCATTGGTTGGTGCTTTGGCCTCTCTTTCGTCATTGCAGAATGATGTGCACACTGCAAGAGCACGAGCATTTGCTCTTTTAAAAACTAAATTAGAAGGAGGAGCATATTCATTTAATAAAGTCACTGGTATGGCGTTTCCTTCAGCAGCTGTTGTAGATCCAAACGGTGAATTTAATGTTACGGTGTTCGTAGGGGCATACGATACAGATAAAAAACCACAGGTACAGTCAATAAGCGGTGGAGGAACGTTGGTTGAGTCAAAAGAAGGGATGGCTGTGTATAAGTTCAGAGCCCCTTCACAAGGTGAAGTTCAAGTAAGTGGAAGAGTTGGTGTTCCCGATACCTACGGTAAAGTATCGGAATGGTTGGATTTCAATACGCAAGTTGCAGTAAATTCATCAGGTGGGAGCGGTTCAATTGGTTTGCCAGATGTCGCTGTGCTATATGCCGATTGGGATAATAAAATAACCGGTGCTCTCTCGGGAGCATCTGTGAGCGATATGTCTGTAACTGTTAATGGCCAACCTTGTCGTAAGAGTGGAAAATTCTTTATTGCGAGGGTAAAGGCTTCTAAAGAAACTCAAAATGCAACTATCAAGGTGGTCGGACGTGATGCCTCAGGTAAAACAGTTGCAGAGGCTACCCAACAGGTAAAGGTCAGACCATTCCCGGATCCTGACCTATTAACGGGTTCAATGAGTCGTCAAGGAGGTTCTTTATTTGTTGGATTAAAAGGAAGTGTTTTACAAAATGTGACGTATACGGTTGAAAAAATAAAAATTAATGGCCAAACCTATCAAGGGAATACGGTTCCTCCGGCTGCTTTGAGATCAGCCGCACCACAAAGCGATGTTGCAGTTCAAATTTGGTGGAGGCGAAATGGAACTTCTCAAACTGGGTTTTTCAAGAGGGCATTTACAGTTAACTAACACATGAAATTATGAGATTAATTATTTTATTATTGTTATTCATTGGTTATAGTTCTTTAACCATCTCCCAAAATGATGCTGTACCTCGAGGTCCGTACAATATTCTGAGTGGAGGGGTAATAGATGGTGTTGTTGTTAAAGATGAAGTGCCAGTTAGAACTGCAGTTCAGTATGAACATGTCAGGGCAGCAGATTTAGTGTGGTCTAAGCGGGTGTATTCAAGAATTGATGCAAGGGAAAAAATAAATCATGACATTTTTTTTCCGAGGGAAAAAATTCTTGCAAGTTTTACACTTGACCCCATTCAAAAACCTGAAGATATTGTAAACCATAAGGGTTGGATTAGAAATCAAGAGAGGTTGTCTCTATGGACAATCATCATGCAGCATTTAATGTCTGGCGACCTTACCATGTATTTTGTTTCGGATACGCTAGACGAAAAATTTACTGAAGAAGACGGATATTTATTCAAATACAGACTTGATAATAAAGGAATAAGTAATATTTATTTTGATGTGAATAGCCCTCATTATAAAGCTCAAATCAACAAAAGGATAGGTATTTATATGGACGGAGAACCTTGGACAGGCGACTATCAGGGTGGAAGTACAACTTGGAGAACAAATCCTAAATTTAAGACATTTAATGCGTGGGTGAATGATCTACTGAATAATGATTATGATGCCCTTGGCGTAGGACCGCAATGGACTTCTTCATTGAACACCCTCAAAGCGAATCCTGCCTTTGAAAAAGCGTGGAATAAAGCAATGAATAATCCGGCTGCCGGTACCAATGCAATTGACCTCCAAGTAGAATCACAAACTTATTATTTAACATCCGACTTGGTGACTGCATACGATATTAAAGAGGATTGGTATTTTGATAAGGAACGTTCCGTATTGGATAGAAGAATTATTGCGATTGCACCTGTTGCAAAGTTCGTTTATGAAAAAGATAAAACCAAAAGCCAATCTGGTAGATCTGGTTTGATCGTCAAGAGTCCGTATTCCGATGATCAACTATTATCTGCTAATCTGATTGGTGAAAAAATACCAGTAACTGCCGATACAGAAACTGCAGAGTATGAACTTTTTTGGCTATATTTTCCTGAGTTAAGGCGTGTAATGGTCAACTATTATGTATACAACGATCAAAACGATGCACAGTGGATGTCTTTAGATGATTTATTCTGGAAGAGGAAATTTAATTCTCAAATATACCGAGTATCAGACAGGCTTGATCGTGAAATTGAAGACTTCAAATTTGGAGTGGATGCCTTGTATGAAGCTGAAAAAGCTAAAGAAAAAATTAGAGAATGGGAAATTAACGTCTGGGAGTATTGACTTTTGGAAATAAAATTGAAAAGCCCTGCACATGCGGGGCTTTTTTTTTAATTTCGCAAGGTGAAGTGGATTGGAAATCGTATAAGTTTTGATGAATCAAAAGCGCGAACAACAATTGTAATTGAACCTCAACGCAATAGCATCGTTAATGCACTGATGGGGGCTTGGTTGGCTATGTGGTATGTAATTGGCGTGGTAATCTTATTATATTCACTAGATCATATCTACACTGAAAAAGAACAGATAATTCTTTGGGTTTTTTCCGTTTTTTGGATTTATTATGCCTTTCGAGTTACAAAGTCCTATTTATGGTTAATGTTTGGAAAGGAATTAATAAAGATTGATGAAGTAGGAATGCATTACAAACGCTCGATTCGTAAATTTGGAAAGTCAACGCTGTATTTATTCGGCAATATTCAAGACTTACAATTTGAAGTGCCGGAGGAAGGTTCGATTCAACGGGTTTGGGAATCTTCCCCTTGGATAAATGGTGGTGAAAGATTTACATTCATTTATTTTGGTAAAATTGTAAAGTTTGGAAGAAAATTAGAACAAAAAGATTGTCATTTACTCTACAGCTTAGTGAGTAAAAGAATACAAGAAAGAAAAAAGAAATAATATGTATAGCAACATCCAATCATTCCTTTCTGAAGAGTTGAAGCAAATAGAGCAAAATGGACTTCTTAAAAGAGAACGTATCATTACAACTCCACAGGGTGCAAATGTTAAAGTTAATACTGGTAAAGATGTGGTCATCATGTGCGCTAATAATTACCTGGGTCTTTCCTCTCATCCGGAAGTTATTGCAGCCGCAAAAGAAGCACTCGATACACATGGCTTTGGTATGTCCTCGGTCCGTTTTATTTGCGGAACACAAGACATTCACAAAATTTTGGAGGAAAAAATCGCTTCATTCTACGGAACAGAAGATACTATTTTATATGCTGCAGCATTTGATGCAAATGGCGGTGTATTTGAACCTCTTTTTTCAGAGCAAGATGCCATTATTTCGGATGAATTAAATCATGCGTCTATCATAGATGGTATTCGTTTATGTAAGGCGCAACGCTATCGATACAAACATTCTGACATGAATGACTTGGAGGAGCAATTGAAAAAAGCACAAGATCAACGGTTCAGAATAATCGTAACAGATGGTGTTTTTTCCATGGATGGGGATATCGCCAAAATGGATCAAATTTGTAATCTTGCTGATAAATACGATGCATTAGTAATGACAGACGAATGCCATTCCGCAGGGTTTATCGGAAAAACAGGAAGAGGTGTTCCTGAGTATTGTGGGGTGATGGAAAGGGTAGATATTATCACCGGAACCCTCGGTAAAGCTTTGGGGGGTGCGATGGGAGGTTATACAACTGGCAAAAAAGAAATCATTGAAATGTTGCGACAACGTTCACGACCCTATTTATTTTCAAATTCTTTAGCACCTTCAATTATTGGAGCTTCGATAAAAGTATTTGAATTGCTAAGTTCAACAACTGAACTACGTGATAAATTGGAGGAAAATACGCTCTATTTTAAAGAACGCATTCAAGCAGCTGGATTTGACATCAAACCGGGAGATTCCCCAATTGTTCCCATTATGCTTTACGACGCTGCCCTTTCACAAAAATTTGCTGAAATGTTACTAGAAGAAGGTGTTTATGCCGTTGGGTTTTTCTATCCGGTTGTAGCTAAAGGTCAGGCTAGAATCCGTACCCAAATATCCGCTGCCCACACAAAATTAGATTTAGACAAGGCCATAGCGGCATTCATTAAAGTTGGCAAAGCACTCAAAGTCATTGCTTAGTTTGATATAACATTCCTGGAATTATTGAACTCATTTGAGGTAAATGAATATTCATTCTCAGGCAATGAGCTAATTTTTAAACAAGTGGTCTCGCCAGGAATCGAACCTGGATCTAAAGTTTAGGAAACTTCTATTCTATCCGTTGAACTACGAAACCGGACTGCAAATTTAGCTTTTCTTTTGATTATATAATTGTGTTATGACCTCCCAAGTTTGGATTGCAGCTTTATCCCATGAATACGAGGCTGCCTTAGAAATGGATTTTTGACTGTACTTTTGGTGAACATTAACATCCAAAAGTAAATTTAATTGATGTGCGGAATCTTTTTCATTGAAAGGGTCGCAAAGCAACGCGGCATCGTCCGTTATTTCTGGTAGACAACTGGCATTAGCAGCAATTATGGGTATACCACATTTCATAGCTTCAACCAACGGTATTCCGAACCCTTCGTAATAGGGCAGGTAGGTAAGTGCATAGGCAGCGCCTGTTATTTTTGCAAGTTGCTCTTGGTCCACATATCCTGTAAAATGAATTCTATTTTGACAATCAATGGGTATGTGAATTCGGTGTTTTTTCCACAAAGGACTTCCGACAATAACCAGATCTATCGTGTTGTTTTCCTTCGCAAAAATAGAGAAAGCGTTCAATAAGCGCTGCAGGTTTTTACGTGGATGCAATGACCCTACAAATAGAAAATAGGGCTTTGTTGCACTTATTAATGAGCGTGTATTTTGAATTTCTGGTTTAGTGATTGGTTTAAAAATTTCGTCCGCACTGTTGTAAATTACCTCAATTTTGGTAGAGTCCAACTCATAATATTTAATGAGTTCCGCTTTTGAAAAGTTAGAAACTGTTATAATTTTGTCAGCTTTCCTTGCAAATTTTGGGAAGAACCTGTTGTAATAGTAGGAAACGCTTTTAGGCAAGTCTTTTGGATATACATGAAAATTAATGTCGTGAATCGTTGCGACTTGCGGAACTTCTGTACGAAGATTTATAAAGCCATCTGGTGACCAAAATACATCAATAGCGTATTTTTTCAAGACTTTTCCAAGTCTTAATTCAAACCATATGTACCATAAAACGGGATGTCTTGCGGGTGGATCAACAACAATAGGAATTACATTTTTAGAAAAAATAAATTGTGGATCGTATTTTCTATCAAAAAAGAAATAAAAGGTATGTTCAGGATGGTTTATGACGATCCGTTTAGTTAATTCATAGGTATAACGTCCAAAACCTTCCATCTTTCCATGGATTAAATTTCGTGTATTGATGCCAATATTCACCTTAAAATTGATGGATATAATTTGTGCGTTTTTCTCTGCCAATAGTGGTCTGTGGCCCATGGCCGCAATAGACAATGGTCTCCTCAGGTAATTGAAACATGGTTCCGAAGATACTTTGTTTAAGCACCTCTAAATCTCCTCCTGGAAGGTCTGTACGACCAAAACTTCCTTGAAATAATACATCACCATTTATCACAAACTTATTTTCTCGATTGTAAAAAACGACATGACCATTGGAATGACCGGGTGTATGATAAACAGTGAGTTCAATATCTTCTAAAACTAAATGGAGACCTCCATAGAGTTCGTGAGTTGGTTGTGGAGATACTTTATAGTTTTCAAATCCATAAACATGTGCGTAACTTTCTACCCTCTTCAGAGTTTCATGGTCTTCCTTGTGAAGATAAAGAGGTATTTTGAAACGTGAAATACAAAATTGATTTCCCAGAATATGATCAATATGAGCGTGCGTATTGAGCACAGCTATTGGTTTCAAGGCATATTGTTCGATGTAGGATATCAATTCGAATTCTTCCTCTTTGGTGTAGCAGCCCGGGTCAATAATTACAGCATGTTTTGAGTCTGAAGAAAGAACAAATGAATTTTCTTGAAAGGCGTTGAAAGTGAAAGACGCAACATGAATCATGAAACAAAGGTAATGAAAAGACTAGCGTAATAAATTTACGTGACCTGTAATTTGATTATTTCGATTTTGGAAATCTGTATATGTTAATTTCCAGGTATAGGTACCATCTTGGCATTTTTTCCCTTGATAGGTACCGTCCCAAAAATCTGTTAAAGAATTTAATGTACAAATTAGTTCTCCCCACCGATTAAATATCAGACATTCCATTTCAGAGATATTTGATCCATAAATCTGAAATACATCATTTCTATCGTTGTCGTCGGGAATGAATGTATTCGGAACATAGATCAATGCATAGTAGTAGATATTTACCCAAGCACCAGTACTGCAGCCATTCGTATCTTCAAAGTTGACAAAATAGGAAATATCTTGGTTTGGCGAAGCCGTGGGGTTTGAACAATCACTGCAACTCAAGTAAGTTGGTGGATACCAGGTAAAATTACCCGGTGTACTTGAGGTGGCAGAAAGTTGAATTTCTTCACCGTAGAATGCATATACACTCGTCGTTGCGTTAATGAATGGTGATGGGAATAACTGGACTAAAACGTACGCAGTGTCCTTACAACCATTTGCATCTGTTCCAATAACTTGATAATTTGTGGATTGTGAGGGACTAACTTCAACTTCATTTCCCGATAATTCTATAAATGTAGCGAAGGGATTCCATTGATAAGTACTGGCTCCTGAAGCCCACAAATTGGCTGTTTCATTTGGACAAATAATGGTGTCATTACCGGCTTGAATTTGAGCTTCTATTGTCTGAACCAAAATGGAATCTAGAGTGCTTCCACATGTATTTGTTACTGTTACATAAAACCAATTATCATTCGGGGGATTGGCAATAACAGCGCTCCCTTGTGTGGTATTTAGGTATGGACTATTTTGCCAAGAGTAGCTATTTCCACCAGAAACAACAATACCAATACTGCCTCCCTTACATACTTGAACTGTATCCTCTAAAATGGGTATAGGTGGATTGAGGAAAACATTAATGGTGACCTGAGCTTGATTTTCGCATCCATATTGATTGGTAACATTTGCTGTATACGTAGTGGATTGTTGCGGCGTACATATTGGTGAAAAAGAAGTCGGATTATTTAGATAGGTTGGTGGGG